>ERZ1673701.1597-NODE-1597-length-19849-cov-5.350914_pt1 | contig 19849 bp, 15 predicted proteins | sample MGYA00580231_ERZ1673701 | MGnify/ENA primary metagenome ERZ1673701 (study PRJEB41218, sample SAMN15661798) | gut metagenome | host: Homo sapiens | place: Canada: London | collected 2015-08-20/2019-03-30 | study: EMG produced TPA metagenomics assembly of...
CAGGTTACAAAGTAGCCAAACACGGAAACTACGGCGCAACATCGGTGAGCGGTGCGAGCAATGTCATCGAGCAGCACGGGGTAAAATTCACCAACGACGAAAGCAAACTGCGCCGTTCGATAGAGCAATGCAACATCGCCTATCTGCACGCACCGCTTTTCAATCCGGCCATGAAAACCGTTGCTCCCACACGAAAATCATTACAAGTCAGCACAATATTCAACCTGCTCGGGCCTCTTGTCAATCCGGTATTGCCTCCTAATCAATTATTAGGTGTAGCCAATTTGAGTCTGATGCGTCTTTATGCACAAGTCTTTCAGGCATTGGATATGGAATTTGCCGTTGTAACCAGTCTCGACGGATACGACGAAATATCGCTCACCAACGAATTCAAAGTCATCATGAAACATTACGAACGCATATACCGTCCCGAAGAAATGGGTATTCCGTCGCTGCAACCCCAAGAGCTGTTCGGCGGAAATACCCCACAAGAAGCCGCCCGTATCTTCGACGATATTCTCTACAACCGGGCGACCGGATCGCAAAAAGACTGCGTCCTATACAATGCCGCATTTGCCATACAAGTTTTGGAACCGACCAAACTCATCGACGAATGCACCGCCATAGCCCGGGAATCGCTCGAAAGCGGAAAAGCACTGAGAACACTAAAAAAATTCATCGAACTAAACAGCTGACCACATGAAAGATATTCTCGAAGAAATCATCGCCTGCAAACAAAAGGAAATCGAAAATCTGCGACAGATAGTAAAAGAGGATATTCTTTGCGACAACTGTCTGGCACAACGCCCTCGCCGGAGTATGCGCAAAGCATTGGTTTCTGTTCCGTACGGAATCATTGCGGAATTCAAACGGAAATCCCCGTCAAAAGGGTGGATAAAAAAAGAGGGACGGAGCGACATTATCCCGCCCGATTATGAAAAGAACGGCGCATCGGCCTTGTCTATCCTTACCGATACTCCGTTTTTCGGAGGTTCGTTACACGATATTGCCACAGCCCGTCCGCTTACCAAAAGACCTATTTTACGGAAAGATTTCATCATCGATGAGTACCAGCTCTACCAGACACGCATCATCGGAGCCGACGCCGTACTGCTTATCGCAGCAGCCCTTACCCCGAAAAAATGCCGTGCACTGGCAGCCAAAGCCCACGAACTGGAACTGGAAGTCTTGCTGGAAATCCACCGGGAGGAAGAACTCGATTACATAAACGAAAATATCGACATGATAGGTATCAACAACCGCAATCTGGGCAGCTTCCACACCGACGTGGAAAACTCTTTCCGCCTGATCGGAAAATTGCCCCGGGAAATGGTCAAAGTATCGGAAAGCGGCATCTCCGACCCCGAAAAGATAAAAGCCTTACATGATGTCGGATTCGACGGATTCCTCATCGGCGAAACATTTATGAAAACCGAAAATCCGGGTGATACTTTACAACAGTTTATAAGGAAACTGATATGATTATAAAGGTATGCGGTATGCGCGAGCCCGAAAATATCCGCGCCGTAGAAGAATGCACCGTCGACATGATGGGATTTATATTTTACCCGCAATCTCCCCGTTTTGTCGCAAAAAAGCCGGGATACTTGCCCGATAAAATACGACGTATCGGCGTATTTGTCGATGAAACGCTCGAAAATATTCGCAGCCGTATCACCGAATACGGTCTTTACGGCGTGCAGTTACATGGAAATGAACCGCCACACCTTTGCAAAGCATTGCGGTCGAGCGGAGTGAAAGTTATCAAATCGTTTCCGATACGCGACCGTCTCTGTTTAGAGGCATGCCGCAACTACGAACATGTTTGCGACTATTTCCTCTTCGATACGCCTACGCCGGGATATGGCGGGTCGGGAGCGGTTTTCGACTGGAAATTGCTCGACCGGTATAACGGAAAGACACCCTTCCTGCTCAGCGGCGGCATAGGTACAGAAAATATCGGATCCTTACGCCCGTTTTCTCATCCTCGCTGGGCGGGAATCGACCTTAACAGCCGCTTTGAAACGGCTCCTGCCCTGAAAGACGCAGAAAAATTGAAAGCGTTCATTCGGGAGTTCCGCTCCATATATGACAATAACCCTACAAAAACAACCATCTTATGAACCGAATCAACCAACTATTCGCAACCAAGAAAAGAGGTATATTATCGATATACTTCTGTGCCGGATATCCGACTCTCGACGGGACCCGGGAAATCATAAAAAACCTTGAACAGAATGGTATCGACATGATAGAGATAGGCATACCGTTCAGCGACCCGATGGCCGACGGCCCCGTCATACAACACGCGGCAACGCAAGCCCTGCACAACGGTATGACGTTGAAGGTCCTTTTCTCCCAACTTTCGGGGATACGCAACGACGTGAAAATTCCACTCGTACTCATGGGTTACCTCAACCCCATCATGCAATACGGATTCGAGAATTTCTGCCATTCATGTCGGGAATGCGGTATCGACGGTATCATTATTCCGGATTTGCCGTTTAAAGAATACATCGAGAACTACAAAGAAATTGCCGAACGCCATGACTTGAAAATGATAATGCTCATCACTCCCGAAACGAGCGAAGAACGCATACGCCTTATCGACGATCATACCGATGGATTTATCTACATGGTATCGTCAGCGGCCATCACCGGCGCACAAAAAAACTTCGACGAGCAGAGGCAAGCTTACTTCCGCCACATAGAATCCATGCGATTGAAGAGACCGCGAATGATCGGATTCGGGATTTCCAACCGACAAACTTTCGAAACGGCTTGTGCCCATGCCTCAGGAGCAATCATCGGCAGTAAATTCGTCTCACTGCTGGAAGAAGAATGCGATACCGACCGCGCTATAAAAAAACTGCTCGAAGCCCTATACGAATCAAACGGAATCAGTGATTGAAAAAATCGGCAATAGCCCGTTCATCGAGCGTACGATAATTATATTCGGCCACAAGATCCGTATCTGACGTCAACAACACGATAGGCATAACCCCGCCCGTCATATCGAGAAATACAAATGGGTCTATAATATCATACGGGAAAACCTGCCCTCCGTTTCCGGCGAAAAAAGCCGAAACGGAGGGTTGCATATTCTCCTCGGTCTGTATAAAAAGGCATCGGACCTCATTGCCAGACAGATGATGCCGCCGTGCTATCGCAGCAACCTTCTGTGCAGTCGCTTTGCAAAACGAGCAATGCACACTGTATAAGCACACCATGTGCTTACCCGTCGATAAGTGCAGGGAATCGGCAACGGGACGATATACCGATTGTACCAAATCTTTGCTCCTCCGGCCAGAACGTACAAAACAATCGGGAACAGAAAAAATGAACGGAGCAATAAATACCGCTACGAAAACGATATGCGCCAATCAACGGGACAAAATTTCCTTTTTCCCGGAATAACGCCAAACAACCGCCAGAAGTATCGCCAGACCCACATTCTTGGACAACGATTCTTCGGGTCGCATATCGATGACTTCTCCGAAACAATGGCAATTTCCTTCATTACCGACAAAAACAAGGTAAAGGAGAAAACAAGAGAATACAGCCAACACAACCGCCGTAATGCGGCACAGCAACTTATGACGATAATTGAGTATAAAGGCGAAACCGATCAGGCTCTCCGCGGCGATAACCCGCCGGGCGGCAAAGGAGCAAAAATTGAAAGAGAAAAGCGTGAAACTGAAAAGATAACGTTCGAACGCATCGATCGATATGAACTTCAATACAGCCGAGAGGATAAACAAAACTCCCAGCAAACATTTCGCTATATACAAAATTTTCCCGCTCATCTCCCGACAAATAAAAATGGGCGCACAAGCGTGATTCTGCCGATACGCCAACCTCCAAAGAGAGGAAGTACTACTCGCAATCGATAGAGATCGTAACTCCGTCGACCACAGTTGTATAAGAGGCCGAAGCGCAATCTTCGGACGACTCGACGGTAACAGCCGTTACCCCCTCGGCGACACCCGTACACTGGCAACTCTTTTTGTCGTTGATACAAGATGTAAAAGCCGAAGCGACAACAACCATTATACAAACAAATATACCTTTCATTTTCAAACTTATAAAAGCTTCCTATCAAAACAAAAATACACAATTATTCTAAAATCAATTTGTGTTTTTTTCTCTTTTCTCTCAATCGGAGAAAATCTATAGAAAAAGATCTACTATTACAAGAGGCATTTCTTGTTTCACTTGAAATAATACACCTCCGATCGGAAACCTTGTAGAAATCTCTCTTCCAAGACATCAATCGACTCCAAAAGACTCTTCTTTTCGATTATGCCTCATTCCCCCTATTATTATACAACGGCAAAGAGCTCAAACGGTTGCGCCGAGGTTATCGTTGCATCATAAAATTCACCGATTACAAGAGGCTTCGTTTTCTCTATGAGTACCTCGGGATCGACTTCGGGCGAGTCATACTCGGTACGACCCACATAATAATCGGCTTCCTCCCGGTCTATAATCACACGAACATTATGACCGACTTTCGCGCGATTTACCTCCAACGATATTTCCTCCTGCTCCGACATCAAGGCATCGAGCCGCCGTTGTTTTACCTCATCGGGCACATCATCGGCATAATGGCCGGCCGCATAAGTACCCTCTTCTTCGGAATAGGCAAACGCCCCCATACGCTCGAAGCGGGCATCGCGCACAAACTGCAACAGTTCTTCGAAATCAGCTTCGGTCTCTCCGGGAAAACCGACCATAAGCGTCGTACGCAAATGGATACCGGGTACCTCCCGGCGGATACGAGTCAAAAGTTCTTCGGTCTCCTTGCGGGTTACATGACGATGCATTCGCGCCAACACGCCATCACTGATATGTTGCAAAGCAATGTCGAGGTACTTGCAAATATTATCGTGCCGGGCCATGACAGGAAGCAAATCGACTGGGAAACGGTCGGGATAGGCATAATGCAAACGAATCCACTCCACACCGGGAAGAGTAGCCATGCGCTCTACCAACTCGGCAATACAGAACTTGCCATACAGATCCTTCCCGTAATAAGTAAGGTCTTGTGCGATGATTTGAAACTCTTTTACCCCCCGGGAAACGAGTATTTCCATCTCGGCCAGAATGTCTTCCATAGGACGCGACACATAACGACCCGTAATAATGGGTATGGCACAATACGCACACATGCGATCGCATCCTTCCGCTATCTTCACATAGGCATAATGCGGCGGGGTAGTCAGCTCCCGCTGCAAACGCAAATCCTTATGGTAGGCCTCGCCCAAATCAGCCAACAAAGAGGTATAATCGAATTTTCCGTAGAACTTGTCGACCTCGGGTATCTCTCCCATCAACTCGGTCATATAACGCTGAGAAAGACATCCCATCACATAGAGCTTCCGGATCTTGCGGCGGGCTTTCGCCTGTACACACGAAAGAATCATATTTACCGACTCTTCTTTGGCATCGCCGATAAATCCGCATGTATTGACGACCACGATTTCGCCTTTCACTTCGGGGGCATCGTGATGCACATCATAACCGGCTTCGCGGAATTGACGCATGAGAAACTCCGAGTCGACCAAATTTTTGGAACAACCGAGGGTAATAACGTCGATACGGTTCTTGATCATACGCTCATCAATTGTCTCCGAACAACGAATCGACAAATTCACGGCGGCGGAAAGGCTGCAAATCTTCTATTCCTTCACCCAAACCGATATATTTCACAGGTGTCTTGAATTGGTCGGAGATTCCTATCACGACACCTCCTTTGGCCGTACCGTCGAGTTTGGTAATCGCCAAAGCCGTTACTTCGGTAGCTGCCGTAAACTGGCGTGCCTGCTCGAATGCGTTTTGCCCCGTCGAACCGTCGAGAACAAGCAATACCTCTTGCGGTGCGCCGGGAACAACCTTATCCATTACCTTCTTTATCTTGGTCAACTCATTCATAAGGCCTACTTTATTGTGCAAGCGACCGGCCGTATCGATAATCACGACATCGGCATCATTGGCTTTCGCCGAACTCAACGTATCAAAAGCCACCGATGCCGGATCGGCTCCCATTTTCTGTTTCACGACAGGCACGCCTACCCGTTCGCCCCATATCGAAATCTGTTCGACGGCCGCCGCACGGAACGTATCGGCGGCACCCAAGTAGACATTTAACCCGTTTTTCTTGAACTGATAGGCCAACTTACCGATTGTCGTGGTCTTTCCCACACCGTTTACCCCCACAACCATAATGACATAAGGTCGGGAAGCACCTTTCGGTATGATAAAGTCGCTTTCATCGCCCGTATTATTCTCGGCCAAAAGAGATACGATCTCTTCACGTAAAATATTTTTCAACTCCGATGTCGAGAGATATTTATCCCGAGCCACCCGCTGTTCGATACGTTCGATGATACGCAACGTCGTTTCTACTCCGACGTCGGAGGTTATCAGAATCTCTTCGAGATTATCCAATATATCATCATCAACAGTCGACTTTCCCGCTACGGCACGCGCAAGTTTCGAGAACATACCCTCTTTGGTCTTGGCCAATCCCTTATCGAGAGTCTCTTTTTTCTCTTTTTGAAAAAAATCAAAAAATCCCATATCTGTTTATTTTACATGTACCCCGGTTTTCAAAAAAGCAAGGTACATTTTCTTTTTACTTTTAATCAAAAATCCCTTCAATAGCTTCTTCTTCGAGATTGACCTCGGGTTCCGGCAAATTCTCTTTCGGCACATTGGGATCGATAAGCCCCTCGCAAGGTATGAATATCGTCGAGTCGACAGCAAATGTATCGGCTGGAGTGTACATAAGAGTCGAGTCGGCATAAACCTTCTGTATATACAACGCATAGATAGGCAATGCCGTATTGGCCCCCTGCCCGTCAGCCATTTTATCAAAATGAATCGAGCGTTCCTCCCCACCTACCCACACACCGGTGGCCAAAGACGGGGTAAAGCCCATGAACCAGCCATCGGAATTGTTGTTGGTCGTACCGGTTTTCCCTCCCATCTGCGCTTTGATCCCATACCGATAACGCAACCGTATGCCAGTACCGTGATCGATGACATCGCACATCATAGGCAACATTTTGAGATAGGTCGACTCGCTGAAAACTTCGGACACCTGCGGAGCAAAATCGGTTATCACATTTCCGAAGTTATCCTCGATACGCGAGACATAGATAGGATCGATACGCAACCCGTGATTGGAGAAAGCCGTATAAGCCGTTACCATCTCCTCGACCGAGACATCGGCCGATCCGAGACACAACGCCATGACAGGATCGATATATCCCCGGATTCCGAACGAGTGCATCAACCGCACCAGAGACTGCGGAGAAAGACGGCTCATAAGATAGGCCGAAATCCAGTTGACCGACTTGGACAAGCCCCATCGCAACGTAACATACTCACCAGTTCTTTCATTGGTAGAATTGCGGGGAGACCAAACTTCTCCTGTTGCGCGGTCGAAAATATTGGGTTGCACATTGGGAGCAAGGTCGCACGGCGAGTATCCTTCTTCCATCGCCAGCGTATAGAGATAAGGCTTGATGGTGGAACCTACCTGACGACGGCTGTCGGATACCATATCGAATTTGAAATTACGATAATCGATGCCGCCGACATACGCTTTCACATGACCGCTTCGCGTATCGACCGACATCATACCCGTGCGCAGCAGCGTCTTGCAATACCGAATAGAGTCCATCGGGGTCATCGTCGTATCGAGAGGGCCTTTCCACGAGAAAAGACGCATTGGAACAGGAGTGGAAAAAGATAAATCGATTTCTTCGTCGGTGGCATCATTGGCTTTCAACACCCTGTATCGCTCGCTCTGCTCTTTGGCCCGATTCATGATTGCTTCGACCTCATCGGGAGTAAGATCTTCGGTAAAAGGCCCGTAAGGGCTATTGCGTTTCTCTTCCTCGAAACGGGGTTGCAAATGCCCGCCCAAATGCTCGGCGACAGCCGCTTCGGCATAAGCCTGCATGCGGGTATCGATGGTCGTATAAATTTTCAAACCGTCGGTATACAGATTATAAGGCGAACCGTCGGCTTTACGATTTTTCCGGCACCAGCCGTAAAGAGGATTGGTTGCCCATGCAATCGAGTCATCAACAAACTGCTGCCGCTGCCAACCGCGATAATTTTTGCGGTCGGGTTCGCGAGCGGTCATCATCTGGCGAATATGCTCGCGGAAATATGGAGCGATACCGGCCTCATGACTGATACGTGTGAAATGGGTCTCAATAGGAAGTGCCTGTAACGAATCCCTCTCGGCCAACGAGAGATAGCCGGCTTTATACATCTGATCAAGAACGACGTTACGACGTTCGAGAGAACGGTCGGGATAAAGAATGGGATTATACAATCGTGGGTTTTTACACATACCCACCAATACGGCCGCTTCCTCTACGGTAAGCTCTTTCGGCGTCTTGCCGAAATAGATGGTGGCCGCCGACTGCAAACCGACCGCTTCAAAAAGGAAATCGAACTTGTTGAGATACATATTCACAATTTCCTCTTTGGTATAAAAATATTCCAACTGCACGGCGATAACCCATTCGATCGGTTTCTGGAAAAGCCGCTCTTTCACATTCCCCGCCGTCGGAGAATATAACAACTTGGCCAACTGCTGCGTTATGGTACTACCGCCCCCCGCACTCTTCTGTCGCAGGACACCACGCTTCACGACGGCACGCAACAAAGCCTTGAAATCAACTCCCGAATGTTCGTAAAAGCGCACGTCTTCGGTTGCCAGCAAGGCATCGATCATCGGCTGCGATATCTGATCGTAGTCGATGGATATACGGTTTCCCTGTTCGAGATAATACCGCCCGATGGGAACCATGTCGGCCGAATAAATTTCGGAAGCCAACTTGTCTTTCGGATTCTGCAACTCCTCGATGGGAGGCATATAACCTATGCGTCCTTTGGAAATGGCATTGAACAGACAGTATACACCGACCGACACTGCAACAAAGAGTGCCCACAGTGCAATAACGATCCACCGTGTTATATCTTTTTTCCCGGACTTTTTCTCCGAGACAGATTTGTTTTTCTTTTTCTGATGAAACGACACAGACATTCTATCCTAAAATTTTATTCCGCGACACCGTATGCACAACAATGCCGCCCTACGTTCGCATATCCGCGTCAAAGATAATACAAAATATCTTTCCCCCTATTTTTCAAAGGGGAAGATTATATGCCGACACTCCGAAAAGAGAGTTATTTTACCTCTTGCAGAGAAAATTTAGCGGCAGCTGCCTTACGATCGAATTTCAACAGGTAGGTATCGGGCGCCGGCAACCGCGAGACAACCGGGAAAAGTTCGGGATTTTTCTGTATGGCCGGGTAAAGGTACAACGGTGTGGAACTATATCCCAACTGTTCGAGTATCACATAATCGACCTTATTTTTCACCAAATCGGCAACTACCGCATCGGCATTCTGCGAGAACAGATAGCGCATGGGGAAATGCGAAGGGGCGAAATAAGAAAACAGTTCGGGCTTACGGCAAGCAACCACCGCACCGGCCGGGAGTTGCTTTTCCATAGCTTTGGCCAATTCGAAATAATTGCGATATGCAGGAGGGAACGGCCTACGCGCCGATGCCGATTGCGCCGAGACCGGCGTCATCATGGGAATTGCCAACAACAGCAAAAGATATACCCACCGCCCCGACAAAACGACATCGAACGATTTCTTGAAAAATCGGCGGCCCACCCATACGATAAGGTCATAAAGACCGAAATAGAAAAACAGAAACAGGAACGGTGCGACGGGAACCACATAACGACTGCCGTTACCGCCATGCCACAAAGCAAAAAGCCCTATATTCGCCAAAAGGAAGCCGAGGAACGGGAAGCGGAGATTCTTGCCGCCCAACGTCCAGCAACCGTAAACAACCACCGCCAGCACAAGCAATCCGGCCACAATACCGGTAAATCCCGACGGGTGTTGATAATCGATAGAAAGGAACGGGAAAAGAATTTCACGGAATCCCTTCAAAACCGTCTCGTCGAAATTGGTAATCATCTTCGAGAACATCTCGCCGACGCTCGACACCGTACCCATCTCGGGACGCCATGGATTGACCGTCATGATGGTTCCGAAATAACGGGACTCTATACCACAAGCAGCATTGCGCAACGACCAGGGCAGGAGTATCAGCACAATACCCCCGACTGCGGCGATAGAGGCTTTCCACTCTTTCCTGAACAAGAAAAACAAAACGACGGCAAACAGTATCGATGCCCCTACCGTGCGGACGTAATAAGCCGCTCCGGCTGCCAACAACGCCGCATAAAACCACGGAGAGCAATAAAATGCCGACGGTTTGCGGACAGCATAAAAATAGAGTGAGACAAATGCCGCAACGGTACAAGCCAAATAAAGCATTTCGGACATGGCCATCGAAGCGAAATGCATCAAATGCGGAGAAAAGCAAGCCAACAACATGGCCGTAAGCGCAACCGTCGTATGGCCCGACAAACGGCGGGACAACCCGAACAAAGCAATCAAGGAGGCAAACAACAATATCCCGTTCAAGACCTTAAAGAAAATCAGGTTATCGAGACCCAGTGATACGAAAAAAGCCAAGAATACCGGATAACCGGGCGGGAAATGGCTCGCGGGAGTAAAGCCCGATGGCGACACATTGGAATATCCATGCCCGTCGGAAAGCGTCCGGGCCAGTTGTATGTATGAGGCATTATCGCCGTTCAGGTCGAGCTTTGAGTCGAAACAATACTGATACACCGCAAAAAACACAACGGCCATCAACAAAAAAGGGAGATATTTTTTCATCATGCACTCCATTTATTTTTTAGGAAAAAGTTTCGATTTACATACATGCCATTTGCACAGACGGTACACCAGCGAGACCCTAAGTACCCCCAGGCCGTAAATACTGCTGCGCACCATGTTTATAGAAGATGCCTCGTCAAAATACTTTGTGGGGCACGTTACTTCGCCTATTTCATATCCCGCCCAGAAAATCTGTGCCAGCATTTCGTTATCGAAAACGAAATCGTCCGAATCGACATTGTAATCGATAGCCCGCAAAATTTCGGCCGAGAAAGCCCGGTAACCGGTATGATATTCCGAAAGTTTCTGATTGAGCAGTACATTCTGTATAAAAGTCAAAATCCGGTTGGCCACATACTTTATCCACGGCATACCGCCTTTGCGTGCCCCTTTCCCCAAAATGCGGGAGGCCAGCACGACCGGATAGACATCGTTGGCTATGACATAGGCCATAGATGCGATAAGTTTGGGTGTATATTGATAATCGGGGTGCAACATGATGACAATGTCGGCACCCAATTCCAACGCCCGGTTGTAGCAGGTCTTCTGATTGCCGCCGTACCCCTTGTTCCGTTCATGTACGAGAACTTCCTTGATTCCGAGGCGACCGGCCTCCTCCACGGTATTGTCTTTGCTGCAATCATCGGTGAGAATGACTTCATCGACTATATCAAAAGGTATCTCGTCGTAGGTCTGCTTCAATGTCTTTTCGGCATTGTAGGCCGGCATCACAACAACGACTTTCTTGCTTCCTATCATACAAAACAGTATTTTTACGAAGCAAAGTTATATAAATATCCCGATTTTAGCAATCAATTACATATATTAGAAGATCAGAGATTCTTTCTTTGTTTGTGGTGCAGAACGTAAAACAGAAATATCAACATAAAAAGAGTGTGCGAAAAAGAAATATTTTTCGGAAGGAAACGCTTGTCGAAACATTTTTTTTGTACTTTTGTAATGAGTATGAATGGGGCAATGAAACATAGGGTCGTAACAGCAGTAAGGAGCGACAGCTCGTTGCAAAGGATTCTATTTTTTCCACCCCCAAACGTCGACCGACCGAGACGCTCCCAGCGACCGTATCGGTCTTTTTTGTGTCCTACCCTTTCTAACAATAAACGCTATGAGAAGAAACGAGAGTTTAGTATCTATTACCGATTATTCCAAAGAAGAAATTTTGGAAGTGCTGGAAACAGCCAAACTCTTTGAGAAAAACCCCAATCGACATGTCTTGGATGGCAAAGTGATCGCCACCCTGTTCTTTGAACCGTCGACCCGTACAAGACTGAGTTTCGAAACCGCCGTAAACCGTTTGGGAGGCCGCGTTATCGGTTTTTCCGACGCATCGACGACCAGTTCCACCAAAGGAGAGACACTGAAAGACACCATCATTATGGTAAGTAACTATGTCGACCTCATCATCATGCGGCACTATCTCGACGGTGCCGCCCGATATGCCTCTGAGGTATCTCCCAAGCCTATCATCAACGCCGGGGACGGCTCGAACCAACACCCCTCGCAGACGATGCTCGACCTCTACTCCATCTACAAAACACAAGGCACTCTCGAAAATCTCAATATCACCATGGTCGGCGACTTGAAATACGGTCGCACGGTACACTCGCTGCTCATGGCCATGTCGCATTTCCACCCGACATTCCATTTTGTAGCACCCGAAGAGCTGAAAATGCCCGAAGAATACAAAATCTATTGCGATAAACTGGGGATTCCCTATGTAGAACATCTCGACTTTACCGAAGACATCATCAATCAAGCTGATATTCTGTACATGACCCGCGTACAACGCGAGAGATTTACCGACCTGATGGAATATGAAAAAGTGAAAAACGTGTATACCCTGCGCAACCAAATGCTCGAAAACAGCAAACCCAACCTGCGTATTCTACACCCGCTACCGCGCGTCAACGAAATTGCTTACGACGTCGACGACAATCCCAAAGCATACTATTTCGAACAAGCCAAGAACGGCCTTTACGCCCGCCAAGCCATTATATGCAAAGTTCTTGGAATAAAAATCGAAGACTAAACCTCAAAAACGCATCTACTATGGAACTCTCGGATAAAGAACTGAAAGTCGCCGCCCTCGAAAACGGCACGGTCATCGACCATATACCTTCAGAACAATTGTTCAAAGTCGTGTCGCTACTCCACCTCGACCACCTCGATAAGAACATTACGATCGGCAATAACCTGTGTAGTAAAAAAATAGGGAAAAAGGGAATCATAAAAATCGCCGACACATACTTCAAACAAGAAGATATAAACAAAATCGCGATTCTGGCACCCAAAGCAAAAATAAATATCATCAAAAACTACACCGTAACCGACAAACAGACGGTAAGTCTGCCCGATACTTTGCATGACATCATACGGTGTGCCAATCCCAAATGCATCACCAACAACGAACCGATGGCGACAGTATTCGATGTAATCGACAAGGACAACGTCGTCGTAAAATGTCGCTATTGCGAACAATCCATCTCGAAAGAAGAAATCAAGCTCAAATAATTTGCACATGAAAAAAGAAATCATCGCTCCTTCGGGCGAAAAGGTCGAGTGGAAACCGGGTACGATGATTTACCCGTTGCCGGCGGCACTTATCAGCTGCGGCGCCACCGAGAAAGAATACAATGTACTCACGGCTAGCTGGGTAGGAACGATATGCAGTAATCCGCCCATGTGTTATGTTTCCATTCGTCCCGAACGCTACTCCCACGCTATCGTCGAACGCAATATGGCTTTCGTCATCAATCTCACCACCGAAGGGTTGGCCCGTACTACCGATTGGTGCGGCGTACGCTCGGGCAAAGACTATGACAAATTTGCCGAATGCGGACTCACCCCTGTCGCTTCCCGAAAAGTCGCCGCCCCCTATATCAAAGAATCGCCCCTGAGCATCGAATGCAAAGTGCGAGAAGTCCTGCATCTGGGTAGCCACGATATGTTCATAGCCGATGTAGAAGGCGTTCTCGCCGATACCGCATATATCGACCCTGAAACGGGAGCATTCGATATGGAAAAAGCCGGACTTCTGGTATATTCTCACGGACACTATTACAAGACAGGCGAAGCCATCGGAAATTTCGGCTGGTCAGTCAAGAAAAAATGAGAACGATTTTTCCCCAGCCATACGTTATAACCCATAAAAAAAGATTATCTTTGCCACTTCTCAAAAATTCACCGAATTTAAAATTTATAATCACAAAACAATGAAGAGAGACAACGCCATTTTCGACATCATCGAACGCGAACGCCAACGCCAGATGAAGGGGATCGAACTTATCGCTTCGGAAAATTTTGTCAGCGACCAAGTCATGCAGGCCATGGGTTCTTGCTTGACCAACAAATACGCCGAGGGTTATCCCGGGAAACGTTACTATGGAGGTTGCGAAGTAGTAGACCAGTCGGAGCAACTCGCCATAGACCGGTTGAAAGAAATTTTCGGAGCCGAATGGGCCAACGTACAACCCCACTCGGGTGCACAAGCCAACATGGCCGTATTTATGGCAGTTTTGAATCCCGGTGATAAATTCTTGGGGTTGAACTTGTCGCACGGCGGACACTTGTCGCACGGTTCTCCCGTAAATTTCTCGGGACTGATGTTCCAACCTCTCGAATACGGCGTAAAAGAAGATACCGGATATGTCGATTACGATATGATGGAAGAGGTCGCTCTGCGTGAACGCCCGAAACTGATTATAGGCGGAGCATCGGCTTATTCCCGCGAATGGGACTACGCCCGTATGCGACGCATCGCCGACCAAATAGGCGCAATCCTCATGATAGACATGGCTCACCCCGCTGGTCTCATTGCAGCCGGGTTGCTCGACAATCCGTTGAAATACGCCCACATCGTTACCTCCACCACCCACAAGACACTTCGCGGACCGCGCGGCGGTATTATTTTGCTGGGTAAAGATTTCGATAATCCGTGGGGAAAAACCACACCCAAAGGAGAAATCAAGAAAATGTCGGCACTCCTCGACTCTGCCGTATTCCCCGGTGTACAAGGAGGACCGCTCGAACATGTAATCGCTGCCAAAGCTGTTGCTTTCGGAGAGGCTCTTCAACCCGAATACAAAGAATATCAGGCACAAGTGAAGAAAAATGCGGCCGTCATGGCGCAAGCATTTATCGACAAAGGATATAAAATCATTTCCAACGGTACCGACAACCACTGCATGCTCATCGACCTACGTACCAAATTCCCCGAATTGACGGGTAAGGTTGCAGAGAAAGCTCTCGTTGCCGCCGATATCACCGCCAACAAGAATATGGTTCCCTTCGACAGCCGTTCACCGTTCCAAACTTCGGGAATACGCCTCGGCACTCCTGCCATCACAACTCGTGGTGCCAAAGAAGACCTCATGCTCGAAATCGTAGAAATGATCGATACGGTACTGAAAGCTCCCGAAAACGACTCGGTCATTAAGGACGTGCGCAAAAAAGTGAACGAAACAATGAAGGCTTATCCCCTCTTCGCTTACTAAAAAATATATTCCGACTTCATTTGGGCGGGCTACATGTGGTAGTTCGCCCAATTTTTTTACGTTTTTGCACAAAAAAGACACTTCCTTATACATATAATATACTATCTTTGAACACTGATATAAAAACTCACAAAATAATTTACCATGAAAAAACGACTCATCTTCTTAGGTGCGACAGCACTCTTGGGGCTTTGTCGATTCAACGCACAGGCTCAACAATACGATCCACCCTGCGTGGTCGAACAATGGAGTAATGCATCGACCTACAACAAGGTTATCGACATTGATTTTTCCGACTCCGATATGCCCGATACATGGAAAGGTAAAACGGGAACAGATTGTCCGTCATATAGTACGGGCGGATACTATAACGGTATTCTCGAAGTACCTGTATACGAGAACGGACAAACAAGCGAACATACCTACCCGCTGCTTTTTCATAACAGCACCTTTGCCAACAAAAACTCTTACAACGGTTTTGCAGCTGCCACGGCCGCATTTGCCCGCCAGTTCTACGACGGACAGAACGCCACACAGAAAAACGACTGGACCCAGCCGGGACACACCGTCTATCTCGAAGACAGCATTACTTATACCGCAGGAAAACCGACACACGGCATAGCCGGTTATGCGCACTTATGCCGCGACGGGGCAACGACCGACTCGGCCGGGAACAAAGTCAGTATGCACGGTTGGCTCGAAATCGACCATATACCCTACGTAGAGCGCGTGCAATGGTCATGGTCGTCATCATCATGGGGACGCGGGGTAAAATGCGATTACAAAATCGGAGACGGCGAATGGAAACCCCTTGTATGGATGGGTAGCAACAAACAAAAAAACGGATACACCGTGTACAGCGATCAAGGTTATTTCATGGAGAATATCATCGACGCTCACGACGTTTCTTTACGTTGGCGCATCTGGGACGGAGACCCCGGAACGACGACATTCCAAACCGATGCCGATGGAAATCCCGCCTTCAATACGGCTATCGACCCTTACGGACAGCAACAGCCCGTAAAAATACACAAGATACAGATATTCGGAGAACCAATTTCGGCCGCACAGGCCGAATATGCCCGGGAAAATCCGGTTTCCGATGTGGGGGATATTACTTACGATGACCCCGACGATGACGAAAGCAATAACGACCAAGATGGCAACACGGCCTGCACATTCAGTACCGTAGCACAAGACGGCAGCGGCGATTTCACCTCGGTGCAGGAAGCCATCGATGCCGTAGCGGAGGGTACGCGCGGAATCATATTCATACGCAACGGTGTATATGATGAAAATATCTACGCCGGGACATCGGTCGATAAAAACAAATACATCAGCCTTATCGGAGAAAGCCGAGACGGGACGATACTCACTTCTTCGATCGATCGCGGAGAGAAGAATCCCGACAATAACTATCTGGATTGTGCAGCTTTGAATGTTTTTGTCAAGAAATTCTACGCCGAGAACCTTACCATACGCAATACGTCGGGTAACGTAGGTCAAGCCGAAGCTCTTTACACAGCCGGAGATGCCCACATCTTCAATAATTGTACATTGAGTGGTTATCAGGATACGTACAAATCGAACTCGGGCAGTCGGGGGTATTTCTACAACTGCCTCATCGAAGGCGCAACCGATTTTATCTACGACAGCGGGCTCGAATGGTTCGAGTCATGTACGATCAACTGCGTACCCGGCGGCGGATACATCACCGCGGCAGCCGATGCTTCTTTGAAAATGACAAAAGTCCTTTATCCCTCGCTCTCGAATGAGACATTCTACGCCGGTCTCTTTTTCAACAATTGCAATATCACTGCCGATGCGGGAGTTGCCGATGGCTCGTACTACTTGGGACGCCCGTGGAAAGAACAGTGCGGAACCGTTTTTATGAACTGTACACTCGGTAATCATATCAAAAGTGTCGGTTGGGCTGCTTGGAACGGCGCCGAAAATTCGGCATCATATTATGAGTACAAAAATATCGACCCCGACGGGAATCCCGTCAATACATCGGGAAGAGCATCTTGGAGCCATCAAGCCACCGAGACGGAACGTGAGGCCTATTTCAACACAAAATTTCTCTTTTCGGAGCAAAATTCGGAAGAGATATTCGACCCCGAAGCTCTTTTCTCAGCAATAAACAAGCCGGCCAACCCTTCGCTTTCGGGCCACACCATCTCTTGGGAGGCATCGGGTGAAGCCGCGGGATATATGATTTTACGAGACGGGAAATTCGTAACTTTCACAACAAGTAATACCTATAACATCGATGACGAGACCTCCACATGGAGTGTAAAATCTGTATCGAAACGCGGTATTACAAGTCAAGCCGTCGAATGCAAAGCCCAACTGACTGCTTTCCCCACAGCGGAAGGTTTCGGCAAATATGCATCGGGAGGCCGAGGTGGTAAAGTCGTAACCGTTACCAATCTCAATGACGACGGCGAAGGGTCGTTGCGCTGGGCATTCCAACAACACAAAAACGACCCTCTGACGATTGTTTTCGCTGTATCGGGAGAAATCGTCCTGAAATCGGAAATGAAAGTCAACCGGAAGAACTGGACATTGGCCGGACAAACCGCACCCGGCGATGGTATCGTCATTACACACAATAAAATGAATTTCGGCAGTTCCGAAAATTTCATCGTGCGTAATGTCCGATTCCGTATCGGACAAAAAGATTCCAACGGCAATATTCTCGCCGAAAATGCCTGCGGGGCAGAAAACTGTACCAACTTCATCTTCGACCATTGCACATTCGGCTGGTCGGTAGAGGAAAACATGAATGTATTCGATTCGCACTTCCATACCGTACAATATTGTATCATACACGAAGGCCTTTACGATGCCGGACACTCCAAAGGTGCTCGCGGATATGGTTGCCAATGGGGAGGTTCACCTGCCACCTACCATCACAACCTGTTGGCACACAACAACAGCAGAAGCTGCCGTTTCAACGGAGCTCGCGGGGAAGACTATGTCGTATATATCGAATACTTCAACAACGTCAACTATAACTGGGGAAGCCGGTTGGGCTGTTATGGTGGCGAAAACACGGCCAATATCACCGAATACAATGGACTGAACGCAGCTCATGAATGCAACTTCGTCAATAACTACTACCGCCCGGGTAAAAACACCACGAGCCAGACTTTTGTCGCACCTTCTTACAAACGCGACGGAGCTACATCTTGGGGACCGTCGCAATGGTACATCTCTGGAAATATCATGCACGGCAACTCATCTGTTACCTCCAATAACTGGAACGGAGTTTCTCCCGATGAAAATTCTTATACAAAAGCTCAACTCCGTGTCGATTCCCTCATCATTCCGAAACTCAATTACTACAAATGGACTCTTCCCATGCGTTACGGCGAGTACGACTTCGATACTTACGCTTATGCTGCCGGCGATTATGAAACAGCACAAGAGGCTTATGAAACAGTTCTTGCCCAAGCGGGAACAATAAACCGCGACGCCGTGGAACGCCGTATCGTGGAAGAGGTAAGATCGGGTACGACAACCAATAACAGCGGAAGTAAAGGCAACGGTATCATCGACTCGGAAAACGATGCCGAAGGGTTCTTCTCCTACTCGACCGATTATGTAGTTCCGGCAGATAGCGACGGAGACGGAATGCCTGACGAATGGGAAAAGGCCCACGGTCTCAACCCGAATGTCGCCGACAATAATTACGTGAATGCCGACGGCTATACGGCTCTCGAAGTCTACCTCAACAGTCTCATGGGCGAAGTGATGGACGACCAATTTACCAGCGCCATACCGCAAACGACAACCGAAAAATTCCCCGTCTGGTACAGCGACGGAATACTGCACACAGGTAACTGCACAGGCAATCGTATTACGATATACAATACTGCCGGGCAGATAATCAGGGAAATGATAGCCGACAAAGAAGCGGTGCAGATCGATAATTTACCTACCGGGATTTTCTTCGTGAAAGTTCAGAATCCGGACACGGCGACTCCTACCGTTATCAAAATTATTCGGTAGGGAAACCTTGATACACAAACAAAAGGCTATTCATATTGAATAGCCTTTTGTTTTATACCGTGTCGACGCAACCATCTTTCCGCATCGTACAAAATGTTGCGAAAATTCCAACTTCTTCTATAAGGAAAAGCGAGAAAACCTCTTCCATTAATAATATGGAGATTCCTCGCATACGCTCGGAATGACATGATTTCATTCTGACGACCGCAGGAAGGAAAAATCTTTTGCTAATCGGATATATCCCCTTATGGGCACGATGTCATTCAGAAAGGCTTTGCCTTGAAGAATCTCCCGCCAACTGCTTGTCCATGCTGAGCGCAGCGAAGCATCTCCCTCCAAGTGAGCATATTATATGAGATCTCTCACCTACGTTCGAGATGACATTGCTGTCATTCTGAATGGAGCGTAAGTAGAGAGAAGAATCTCTCACAAACAGAGAGTACGATCGCCATTATCGCAAATAAGAAGAGGATTCCTCATCGGCTGATAGCCTCGCTCGGAATGACAGTCAAATGTCATTCTGA
>ERZ1673701.1644-NODE-1644-length-19368-cov-5.707192_pt1 | contig 19368 bp, 20 predicted proteins | sample MGYA00580231_ERZ1673701 | MGnify/ENA primary metagenome ERZ1673701 (study PRJEB41218, sample SAMN15661798) | gut metagenome | host: Homo sapiens | place: Canada: London | collected 2015-08-20/2019-03-30 | study: EMG produced TPA metagenomics assembly of...
CCGTACAGGATCTTGGCGGTGCTGCCCACCTTGGGCACCAGCTTGGACTTGATGGGGCCCGGGCTCTCCGCCCGCATCAGGTACACCGCACCGTCCCCCAGCTTGGGCATCAGCGCCAGAAACAGCACCAGAACGCCCATGCCGCCCATCCATTGGGTCAGGGAGCGCCACAGCAGAACGCTGCGGGACAGGTGCTCCACCTCGGGGAACACCGTGGAGCCGGTGGTGGTCAGGCCGGACACCGTTTCAAACACAGCGTCCACGTAGCTGTCCAGCGCACCGGTGAGCACGTAGGGAAGCGCTCCCGTCAGGGACAGGGCGATCCAGCCCAGAGCCACGGCCATAAAGCCGTCCCGCCCGTGCATTTTTCGCTTTTTCACCGGCACCAGATGCAGCGCGCCGCCGATCAGGATGCATAGCACCGCCGTGATGAAAAACGGCAGCCACGCCTCGCCGGAGAACACCGACACCGCCAGCGGTAGCAGCAGAAAGCCTGCCTCCACCCACAGCACATAGCTGGTGGTATTTGCGACCAAACGAAAGTTCATAGCAGTTCCTCATAGCCGCGGCAAAGCGCGGCAAAAGCAGACACCCTCCCTGACCGCGGGGCGGCGGAGATGCCCTGTTTTCACATGGTATGGTGCGGCCGTCCAGACCGCATACATTTGAATTATATATCCGCACCGTGCCCCTGTCAAGGACGGGCGAAAAAAACCTCCCGACAAGAAAAAGTTTCGTGTAAGTACGCGTTTTTTGGCACTGCGGCGCAGGTATGTTAAAATTATTATAGACAATAAGCGCCATTTTTTGAGAATTTTTCATTGCTTAAACAACTTTTTTGATTCAATTGACTTTTTTACTTTTTGTGGTATTCTAAATGCAACTTTAGCATCGTTCCGGGCAGGGCGCTGTGCCCCGCTCAGATGAAAGGAGGTCTCTGCCTTGAGCAGACTTGACATCAAGAGTCCTAGCCGCGCGCAGACCGTGGTAGATAACCTCTACCGCGATGTAGAGCGCCGCATCGCCGCCAGTCCCCCGGGTCTGTGCCCCGTGGACATGGCGCTGGCGTTCCTGCATCTGTGCCACGCACAGTCCTGCGGCAAGTGCGTGCCCTGCCGTATCGGTCTGGGGCAGCTGAGCAAGCTCATCGCCACCGTGCTGGACGGCACCGCCGACATGGGCACTATCGACATCATCGAAAAGACCGCCCGTACCACGCTGAACACCGCCGACTGCGCCATCGGCCGCGATGCGGCCAGGCTGGTGCTGGACGGACTGGAGGGCTTCCGCGACGACTACGAGGAGCACATCCAGCACCATCGATGTCTGGCGGGCCTGCAGCTGCCGGTGCCCTGCGTGGCGCTGTGCCCCGCGGGCGTGGATGTGCCGGGCTACATGGCGCTGGTGGGCGAGGGACGCTGCGCTGACGCGGTGCGCCTGATCCGGAAGGACAACCCCTTCCCCACCGCCTGCGCTTACATCTGCGAGCACCCCTGCGAGGCGCGGTGCCGCCGGAACATGATTGACGACGCCATCAACATCCGCGGCCTGAAGCGCTACGCCGTGGACCACGCAGGCGATGTGCCCCAGCCCGCCTGTGCGCCGCCTACCGGCAAGAAGGTGGCCATTATCGGAGGAGGGCCCAGCGGACTGAGCTGCGCCTACTATCTGGCGCTGATGGGCCATAAGGTCACGGTGTTCGAGGAGCGGGAGAAGCTGGGCGGTATGCTGCGCTACGGCATCCCCAGCTACCGTTTCCCCCGCCAGCTGCTGGACGCGGAGATCGAATCCATCCTCTCTCTGGGTATTGAAGCACACACCGGCACCACCGTGGGCGTGGACGTGTGGGTGGAGGAGCTGCAGAAGGAATACGACTGCCTGTATATCGCCATCGGCGCCCACCAGGACAAGAAGGTGGGCATCCCCGGGGAGGACAGCAAAAATGTGATGTCCGCCGTGGAGATGCTGCGCTCCATCGGCGACGACGTGATGCCGGACTTCTCCGGCAAGCAGGTAGTGGTCATCGGCGGCGGCAACGTGGCCATGGACGTGACCCGCAGCTCCATCCGTCTGGGGGCGGACAAGGTGACCTGCGTCTACCGCCGCCGCATAGAGGACATGACGGCCCTGCCCGATGAGGTGACGGGCGCCATGGCCGAGGGTGCGGAGATCCAGACCCTGATGGCCCCCGTCCGCATTGAGGCTGATGAGGACGGCTGCGCCGCAGCGCTGTGGGTCCAGCCCCAGATCATCGGCGAGGCCGACAAGTCCGGTCGCCCCCGGCCCAACAAGGCCGACCTGCCGGAGGTGCGCATCCCCGCGGACATCATCGTGGTGGCCATCGGGCAGGGCATTGAGATCCAGGGCTTCGAGCAGGCCGGTGTACCCATCAAGCGGGGCGTATTCGTGGCAGGGCTGTCCGGCCAGGTAGGCGACATGGACAACCTGTTTGCCGGAGGCGACTGCGTCACCGGCCCCGCCACAGCCATCCGTGCCATCGCCGCCGGTAAGGTGGCGGCGGCCAACATCGATGTACATCTGGGCTTCCAGCACGAGATCGAGGTGGATGTGGACATCCCGTCCCCGCGGCTGAACAACCGCGGCCCTCACGGGCGCATCAACACCACCGAGCGGGAGGCCTGCGAACGCCGGTGCGACTTCGAGGACATCGAGTGCGGCCTGACGGAGGAGGGCGCTTATACCGAGGCGTCCCGCTGCCTGCGCTGCGACCACTTCGGCTACGGTATTTTCAGAGGAGGGAGGAATGTCAAATGGTAACGCTGACCATCGATGGCCATGCCGTCACGGTGCCGGAGGACACCACCATTCTGGAGGCGGCCCGCAGCATCCATATCGAGATCCCCACTCTGTGCTATCTCAAGGGCATCAATGAGATCGGCGCCTGCCGCATCTGCACCGTGGAGGTGGAGGGGCAGCCCCGTCTGGTCCCCGCCTGCGACAACGTGGTGTCCCGGGGCATGGTGGTCCACACCAACTCCCCCCGCGTCCGCGAGGCGCGGCGCGTAAACCTGCGGCTGCTGCTGAGCCAGCACGACACCAAATGCACCAAGTGTACCCGCAGCGGCAACTGCAAGCTCCAGCAGCTCACCAATGACTACAACCTGCTGGGCGAGCACTACATCGAGGATCTTCGGAACATCCCCGACGACTTCTCCAACCCCGTCATCCGGCTGGAGAACCGCTGCGTCAAGTGCATGCGCTGCATCCAGATCTGTGACAAGGTGCAGACCATGGGCATCTGGGACCTGATGGGTACCGGCTCCCACACCACCGTAGGCGTGGCCCGTACCCGCACGCTGGGCGAGAGCGACTGCACGTTCTGCGGTCAGTGCGTCACCCACTGTCCCGTGGGCGGTCTGCAGGAGCACGACGACACCGGCAAGGTGTTTGACGCTCTGGCCGATCCCCAGCGCATCACCGTGGTGCAGATGGCCCCCGCCGTTCGGGCGGCCTGGGCGGAATTCTTCCACCTGGACCCCAAGTACGCCACGGCGGAGCGGATGGTGACGGCCCTGAAAACCATGGGCTTCGACTATGTATTCGACACCAATTTCACCGCCGACCTGACCATCATGGAGGAGGGCAGCGAGTTCATCGAGCGCTTTACCCACCGCAACAAGTACCACTGGCCCATGTTCACCAGCTGCTGCCCCGGCTGGGTGCGGTTCGTCAAGAGCCAGTTCCCCGCCTACATCGGCAACCTGTCCACGGCCAAGAGCCCCCAGCAGATGTTCGGCGCTGTGGTCAAGAGCTATCTGGCCGACCAGCTGAACGTGGACCCCAAAAAGCTGTTTGTGGTGTCCATCATGCCCTGCACCGCCAAGAAGGCGGAGGCGGCGCTGCCCACCATGCGGGACGCCGAGGGCGATCCCGACGTGGACGTGGTGCTGACCACCCGCGAGATCGTCCGCATGTTCCGCGGTGAGCAGATCAATCCCGCCGTCCTGTCGGAAACGCCGTTCGACAGCCCTCTGGGCTTCGGCACCGGCGCAGCCGTGGTATTCGGTGCCACCGGCGGCGTCATGGACGCGGCTCTGCGCAGCGCCTATTATCTGGTAACGGGGAAAAACCCCGATCCCGACGCCTTCCACGCCGTCCGAGGAATGGACAGCTGGAAGGAGGCAAAGTTCACCATCCCCGGCGCAGGCGACGTGCGCGTGGCGGTGGTCAGCAGTCTGGGTGCGACCCGGAAGCTGATGAACGCCATCGACGCCGGTGAGGTGGACTATGACTTCGTGGAGGTCATGGCGTGTCCCGGCGGCTGCGCCGGCGGCGGCGGACAGCCCATCCACGACAGTGTGGAGATGGCAGCCAGCCGCGGCGACGTGCTGTGGAATATCGACAAGAATACGAAGGTGCGCTTCTCCCATGAGAACAAGGACGTGCAGGCGCTGTATAAGGAGTACCTGCGCCAGCCGCTGGGTCACAAGGCCCATATGCTGCTGCACACCGACCACTTCGGATGGAAGATGCCCAGCGGCCACTGAGAAGCAAAAAAACATCCCGTGCCGATGCACGGGATGTTTTTTTATACAGGTTCAGCGCTTCAGAGCCTTGCGGATGGCGGGAGCGATGCTGACAGCGATGACACCGCCGATGGCCGCCGTTACCAGCTGAGGCCAGGAGAAGGACGCGGACATGGCGGAGGCTGCCGCCTCCGGCAGGTTCAGAGCAGGAATGGCCACTCTGGTCACCAGCAGGAACAGCACCACGAACTTGCACACGGCCGCCGCGGCCACCGCCAGGTAACTGCGCAGGCCCAGGGGCTTGCCGCCGGCGATGAAGTGGAGCACCAGCACCAGTACCAGATTTCCCACGGCGATGAAGGGCACGATGGCCAGCTTGGCGGGGCCTACGCCCACCAGGAAGGCGCAGAAGGGACTGACCAGAGCCACCACCGCGCCGCACCATACGCCGCCCACCAGGGTGGACACGCCCAGCACCAGATTGACGCAGGAGCCGGTGACGAACTGGCCCAGAGCCTTGGTAGCCCACTGCAGCGCCACCAGCAGCGCGATCATGACCGCCGTCTCAGCGATCCAGAAAGTTTTATTTTTCATGCGGAAACCTCTTTCTTTTTCTTTTCCTTTATGATAGCATGTCTGGAAGAAGTTTACGTTGCCACGGCAACAAAAAGGAGGATGCGCATGGATATCGACACGGCGCTGCTGCGGCGGACGGGCCTGTTTCAGGACATGGAGGACGGGGACATCCGGCGGCTGCTGGACTGCCTGCATTGTCCGGTGCGGCGATACGGACGGGGCGAGTTTCTGTGGCATGCCGGCGACGCGGTGCCCATGGCGGGCATCGTGCTGGAGGGCTGCGTGGATGCGGTGCAGTACGGTGAGGACGGCGGCGCGGTGCTGACGGCGCGGCAGGAGAAGGGCGGTGTGTTCGGCGACCTGCTGATGGCAGCTGGGCAGGCCAGTCCCCTGTCGCTGGTGGCATCGGCGGAGGGAGCGGTGGTGCTGTTCCTGCCGCTGGAGGGTATTCTGTCCGACTGCGGGCGGGGCTGCGCCTGCCACGTGGCGCTGCGGCGGAATCTGCTGGCGGAGACGGCCAGCAAATTCTGGGGCCTGCGGCAGCGGGTGGCCTATCTCACGGAGCCCCAGCTGCGGCGGCGCATCCTGCTGTTCCTGCGGGACCGGCGGGAGGCGGCGGGCAGCGACTATTTCCGCGTACCCTACTCCCGTCAGGAGATGGCGGAGGTACTGGGCGTCAACCGCAGCGCCCTGTCCCGTGAGCTGGGACGAATGCAGCGGGAGGACTTGCTGGAATTCTACCGCAGCAGCTTCCGGCTGAAAAACGTATAAACGTATAAAAGCAGCCCTCCGCCTCACATTCAGTGTGGAGGGCTGCTTTTATAGGGCGCTTATTTCAGAATGCCTACGCCCATGATGACCGCGCCAAGCACCACCAGTACGATGCCGGTAGCGCGGTTCAGCGTCTTGGGCTGTGCCATATTGGCGAACACCGCGGCGATGCGGGCCCACACCAGTGTGAAGATGACGCAGAGTGTCCACACCAGCCAGTCCGGCGTGCCCCCGATGGCGAAATGGGATACCGCGCCGGTGAGGGCCGTGAAGGTCATGATAAAGACGCTGGTGCCCACCGCCGTTTTCAGCTCGTAGCCCAGCACCGTGGTAAGGATCAGGAGCATCATCATGCCGCCGCCTGCGCCGATGAAGCCGCAGATAAAGCCGATGAGCATGCCGCAGACCAGCGACTGGACCACCCGCTTCTTCGCCGACACGCTCTGCATGGACTCCTTGGTGGTCATCACCGGTCGGACGATGAACTTGATACCCAGCAGGAACGTCATGAACACGGAGAAATTCCCCATGGTGGCAGAAGGCACCAGACTGGCAACGTAGCTGCCCACCACGGTGAATGCCAGCACGCTGCCCATCATGATAAGGCCGTTTTTCACGTCCAGATTGCCGTTCTTATGGTACGTATAGGCCGAAACGGCGCTGGCCAGCACGTCGGAGGACAGGGCGATGCCCACCGCCATGTAGGGGTCCATGCCCAGAAATGTGATGAGCATGGGGCTGATCACCGCCGCAGCGCTCATACCGGCAAAGCCGGTGCCCAGGCCCGCGCCCATACCGGCGAAAAACGTGACTAAGATCGTGATCCATATCTGCATACTATCGCTCCTCCCGCAGCAGCTGATCCAGATTACTGTCAATGATCTGCATGGCGTCAATGAACGCCGTCCGCAGCGGCGGCTCCATGCCGCGGAACAGGCTGTCGAAGAACGCTGTTTGCAGCTGCCGTCCGCGGCGGATGACCTCCTGCGCCCTGGGGGTGCATGCCAGCGCCGTCTTGCGGCGGTCTCCCGCCACCGGCTGCCGCGTCAGGTATCCCTCCTGCACCAGCTTGTCCACGTTGACGGACACCAGATTTGCCTTGATGTGCCGCACCTCCACAATGTCCCGCGCCGTCCGGTAGGACGGGTTGTTGGCCAGGAACAGCAGGATGTCGAAGGCTGTCTGTGTCAGGCCCAGCTCACGGCACAGCGGCTTGCATACCGCGCCGTAGGCCAGGGCGACCTTCTGGGCAAACTCCACATTGGCGTGCATATGTGCCACCTCCTTTACTTCAACTTTGTATTGTTCAAATTTGAATTAAATATAGCACAACGCCGCCTCTCTGTCAAGTGGGGTCGGAAAAATAGCGCAGGGCGGCACTCAGACAGGAAAATGCCCTCCGCGTGGCAGAAAAGAAAACTCTCCGCCTGTGCGGAGGGTTTTCTTTTCTTGCGTTTTTACACCTGACCGGCCTTAACGCGGTCAAACTCGCTGTCCATGTCGGCGCTGGGCTTCCGGGTCAGCAGGGAGACCACCACGATGACCAGTGCGCTGAACAGGAAGGCGGGCAGCAGCTCGTAGATGCCCCACACACCGCCCATCGGCTTCAGCACGCCGCGCCAGAAGAATACCATGGCGCCGCCGGCCACCATACCGGCGATGGCGCCGGCGCGGGTGGTACGTTTCCAGAACAGGGAGAACAGCATCAGGGGGCCGAAGGCCGCGCCGAAGCCCGCCCAGGCAAAGGCGGTGATGCCGAAGATGGTGGAGTTGGAGTTCCATGCGATGGCCATGGCCACCAGCGTGATGAGCATCAGAGTAATGCGGGAGCACCACATGACCTGCTTCTCCGTGGCATCCTTCTTTACAATACCGCGATAGAGGTTCTGGCTGACGGCGCTGGCCGTGATCAGCAGGTAGGAGTCGGAGGAGGAAATGGCCGCCGCCAGCACGCCGGCGCAGGCAAAGCCCGCCAGCACGGGAGGCAGGAACATGATGGCCGCGTCCACAAAGATGTTCTCGGCATCGCTGTTGGACAGGTAGTCCAGACCCGCAATGCTGCGGCCCACGATGCCGATGAACACGGCGGCCGCCATGGAGATGACCACCCAGACGATGGCCACACGGCGGGAGAGCTTCAGCTCCTTCTCAGAGCGGATGCCCATGAACCGCAGCAGCACCTGGGGCATGCCGAAGTAGCCCAGGCCCCAGGCCAGGCAGGACACGATGGACAGTACGCCGTAGGGCTTGGCGGCGCCGAACACGTCCACCTCTGTGGCAGAGGGGGCAGCGGACTGGACCAGGGAGAAGAAGCCGTCGATGCCCTCGGCGTGCTGAATGGCCGCAGACAGGCCGCCGGCAGCGCCCACGGACATGATGAGGATCAGCACCAGCACCGTCACCATCACCACGGCCTGCATGAAATCGGAGGCGCTCTCCGCCAGGAAGCCGCCCAGGAACGTGTAGATCAGCACGAAGGCCGCCGCCACGATCATCATGCTCTGGTAGGACAGGCCGAACAGGTTGGCAAACAGCTTGCCGCAGGTGCTGAGGCACTGGGCCGCGTAGACAGAGAAGAAGATAATGATAATAAGGGAGGACAGCACCATCAGGGTCTTGTGCCTGCCCTCGTGATAGCGCTTGGAGAAGAAGTCGGGCACGGTGAAGGCGTCTACCGCAATGCTGTACCGCCGCAGACGACGGGAGGTGATAAGGAAGTTCAGATAGGTACCCAGGGCAAGGCCGATGCAGGTCCAGCCCGCGTCGGCAAGACCCGTCCAGTAGGCAAGGCCCGGCAGGCCCATCAGCAGGTAGCCGGACATGTCCGACGCTTCGGCGCTGAAAGCCGTGACCCAGGGGCCCAGACTGCGGCCGCCCAGAAAATACGCCTCTGCGTCCTTGTTGGCGCGGCGGGCGAACACGATGCCGATGGCGATCACCGCCAGCATATACAGGATCATAGCCAGCAGGTGCTGAATGTTTGCTCCATCCATGGGAAAAATCCTCCTTGACAGTTGACACATGAAGATTTATAATGTGTCTCATAAAGATTTTGAATACATGGGCGTATCATAGCACCACGCATTCAAAAATGCAAGGGGTAAATTCACAAAATGGACACAAAAAAGTATGCTGTTGTCGAAAAAGTCGTGGAGCGGGCGTCGCTGACCAAGGCGGCGGAGGAACTGGGCCTCACCCAGTCCGGCGTCAGCCACATTGTGGCCGCGGTGGAAGCGGAGCTGGGTCTGCCGCTCCTGAAGCGCACCCGCACCGGCGCACGGCTGACGCCGGAGGGCGAGCGCCTCATGCCCCACATCCGCGCCATCGTGGCGGAGGAGCGGCTGCTGCACCAGACGGCGGAGGAGCTGCACACGCTGGCGGCGGGCAAGGTGCGGGTAGGCACGTTCACCAGCGTGGCCACCCACTGGCTGCCGGCCATGATGATGCGGTTCCAGCAGGAGCACCCCCAGGTGGAGTTCGAGCTGTTCAACGGCGACTACCACGATGTGGACCGGTGGCTGGCGGACGGCAGCGTGGATCTGGCCTTCGTGGCCCTGCCCGCCGAGGCGGACAGCCGGTGCGTGCCGCTGTACCGCGACGAGCTGGTGGCCGTGCTGCCCAAGGGGCACCGACTGTGCAGTCTGCCGGTGTGCCCTGCGGCAGAGATCGCCAAGGAGCCCATCATCTCCCTGCTGGAGACCTCCAACCACGACGTGCGGCGGGCACTGGACGCCGTGGGCGCCAAGCCGGATATCCGGTTCCGCACCAAGGACGACTACGCCGTCATTGCCATGGTGCGGCAGGGGCTGGGCGTCAGCATCATGCCGTCCCTGCTGCTGCGGGGCAACAATGAGGGCGTGGAGCTGCGGCCGCTGGACCCGCCGGCTTACCGCACCATCGCGCTGACCATGGGCAGCGTGGAGACCGGCCCCGCCGCCCGGCAGTTCGCGGAGTTCGCCAGGGCGTGGGTGAAGGAAAACGCATAACGAAACGGAGGAGACTCACGTCTCCTCCGTTTTCCTCTCATCCTATGGTATGCCGCGCGGCGTTCAGCAGGGCGTCCCGCTGGTTGGGCAGCGCACCGTCCATCACCTGTGCCAGCAGGGCGTTCAGCGTTTGCCCGATGGCGGGGCCGCGCAGGCCCAGGGCCGTCAGGTCCCGACCGTTCACCGCCAGGTCGCGGAGAGAGAAGCATGCCTGCTTTTCCAGCAGGGTGTTCAGTATCTCCTCCGCGCGGTCAATGTCCGCCAGACGATAGCGGTAGTCGGGATGCTGGGCCAGATTGTCCGCCCGCTTTACCGCCAGCAGCTGCCGGAACGTGCCCTCCCCCAGCTGGTGGACGGCGCGTGCGATGGCCTTCTCCGTCCGCGGGATGTCCCGATCGTGCCACTGCACCAGCGTCACCACCTGATGGGCGGTGCGCTTGTCCATCCGCAGTCGGCGGCAGGCGGTCTCCGCCAGCTCCGCCGATACCTTGGGGTGGCCGTAGAAATGGCCCACGCCCCGATCGTCCACGGTGAAACAGGGGGGCTTGCCCACGTCGTGGAGCAGCATGGTCCAGCGCAGCACCGGCTCCGGCGGGACGGCGGCCACGGCGCGGGACGTATGGCCCCACACATCGTAGAGATGGTGGCGGTTCCGCTGGTCAAGGCCCACGCAGGGCAGCAGCTCCGGCAGGAACACGCCCAGTACGTCGGGGTACGCCAGCAGCACCGGCAGCACGTACCGGCCGCACAGCAGGCGGTCCATCTCCGACAACAGCCGCTCTGCGGCGATGCTGCCCAGCAGCGGGGCGCAGCGGTGCAGCGCGGCGGCGGTGCGCTCCTCCACGGTGAAGCCCAGCACCGATGCGAAGCGCAGCGTCCGCATGATGCGCAGGGCGTCCTCGTCAAAGCGGCGGTCCGGCTCCCCCACGCAGCGCAGGAGGCCGCGGCGCAGGTCCTCCCTGCCGCCGTGGAGGTCGGTGAGGACGCCGCGTTGGTCCATGGCCATGGCGTTCACCGTCAGGTCGCGGCGGCACAGGTCCTCCGCCAGCGAGTCGGAGAAATACACCGCGTCGGGGCGGCGATGGTCGGAGTAGGGGCCGTCGGCACGGAAGGTGGTGACCTCTACGGAAAGGCCCTCCTGCCGGACAGTGACGGTGCCGTGCTGCAATCCCGTGGGGATGCTGCGGCCCGCGAACAGTGCGGCGGTCTGCTCCGGTCGGGCGGAGGTGGCAACATCCCAGTCCTGGGGCACGCAGCCCAGCAGCGTGTCCCGCACGCAGCCGCCCACGGCATAGGCCGCGAAGCCCGCCTGCTCCAGCCGCTCCAGAATGGCGCTGACCTGCGCTGGGAACATATGTGCCGCCTCCCTTCGTCCCGCAGTGCCAGAAGTCGGCAAAAAAGCCAGTTGCACTTCAGGGGTCTGTGTACTATAATTAGATATTAGCATGATTTCTGGAATTGTCAATTTTCATACCACACTTTCCGGCGCACCGCGCCGTTTGGAGGTCTTTTCTATGATGCATCCCGCTGCGGACATCCGCACACTGTTACAGCCCGGCAAGCGCGTCCATCTGGCCGGTATCGGCGGCGTATCCATGTGCGCGCTGGCCGAGGTACTGCAGGGCATGGGCCTTGTGGTGCAGGGCTCCGACATGACGGACAGCGACACCGTCCGGCACCTGCGGTCCCTGGGCATGGAGGTGGCCATCGGCCACTCCGCCGAGAATCTGAAAAACTGCGACGCCGTGATCCGCACCGCCGCCATCCACGACGGCAATCCCGAGATCGCCGGCGCCATCGCCCGGGGTATCCCCGTGTACGAGCGGGCCCAGGCCTGGGGCGGCATTATGCGGAGCTACCGCAACGCCCTGTGCATCTCCGGCACCCACGGTAAGACCACCACCACGTCCATGGCTACGCACATCTTCATGGCCGCACAGAAGGACCCCACCGTCATGATCGGCGGCACGCTGCCCCTGCTGCACGGCGGCTATCGGGTGGGACAGGGCGACACCATTATTCTGGAGAGCTGCGAATACTGCAACTCCTTCCTGAACTTCTTCCCCACCGTGGCGGTGATCCTCAACGTACACGCCGACCATCTGGACTTCTTCAAGGATCTGGCGGATATCGAGCAATCCTTCCACCGGTTTGCGGAGCTGGTGCCGGAGGGCACCGGCCGCGTGGTAGCCAATCTGGACGACGCGGGTGCCCGTGCCGCCGTGGCGGAGCTGGACCGTCCTCTGTTCACGTACAGCGTCAGGGATCACAGCGCCAGCTGCTATGCCGATAACGTGTCCATGTTCGACGGGTGCGGTGAGTTCGACGTAATGATCCTCGGGCAGCGCTATGCCCACGTGACGCTGCACGTCCCCGGGAGCCACAACGTGTCCAATGCGCTGGCCGCCGCGGCCGCCGCGTATCTGCTGGGGGTGGACGGCAAGGCCGTGGAGGAGGGCCTTGCCGCGTTTACCGGCGCGGGACGGCGCTTCGAGTACAAGGGTACCTATCACGGGGCGGAGGTGTACGACGACTACGCCCACCATCCCGATGAGGTGGAAGCCCTGCTGAATGCGGCGCGGCCCCTGCCCCACCAGCGGCTGATCTGCGCGTTCCAGCCCCACACCTACACCCGCACCGCCGCGCTGTTCGACGATTTCGTGCGGGTGCTGCGGATGCCGGACAAGGTGGTGCTGGCAGAGATCTACGCCGCCCGCGAGAAAAACGAGCTGGGCATCTCCTCCCGCGATCTGGCGGCCCAGATCCCCGGCGCCGTGTACTGCTCCACGCTGGAGCAGGTGACGGAGGAGCTGGCCAGACTGGCCCAGCCCGGGGACATGATCATTACCGTGGGCGCGGGCGACATCTACCGTGCCGGTGAAATGCTTCTGAAACGGGGTAGTGCGGAATGAATCTCTCCCCTGTTTATCACAACAGCCGTCCCGACGGTGAGCTGCTGCCCCAGGAGGCGGCGGCCTTCGATCTGCTGGACCGGCTGGGCATCGAATACGACCGCGTCAGCCACGATGCCGCCTTCAACATGGAGCTGTGCGCCGAGGTGGGGCGCGTGCTGGATGTCAGCGTGTGCAAGAACCTGTTTCTGTGCAACCGGCAGAAAACCCAGTTCTATCTGCTGTGCATGATGCCGGACAAGCCGTTCCACACCAAGGACCTCAGCGCCCAGATCCACTCCGCCCGCCTGAGCTTCGCGCCGGAGGAGCTGCTGTGGGAGCTGCTGCACTGCACCCCCGGCTCCGCCACCGTGCTGGGCCTTGCCAACGACACGGAGCGCCGCGTGCAGCTGCTCATCGACCGCGAGGTGTACAATGCGCCGTATTTCTCCTGCCACCCCTGCATCTGCACCAGCACCCTGCGGCTGAAAACCGCCGATGTGCTGGACAAGCTCCTGCCCGCCGCGGGGCACGAGCCTATGGTGGTGGAGCTGTAAGAAGGCGGAAGAAGGGGCAGCGCCCCTCCCCTGCAAGGCCGCTGCCAGCCGTGCGGCGGACGGCGGAAATATGCGCCCGATACAGTGTCTGCCAACGGCAGGCACTGTTTTTTGCATTTTGCACAAAAAACCCTTGCATTTGGAAACGTTATCGGGTATACTCACCGTATTCCCACCGCCACGGCGCACTCCACTTCTTGTGCCGCGGCGGCAAAAGAAAAGGAGAATGATCCGCTGTGGCTGGCGGTGCGGCAACGTGGAGACTTGTCGTAAGGCGCATGGGACATTCCGCCCTGCGCGAGGCTGTCATTGCGGAGGCAGGGCAGTTACAGCCAAGAATGTATGGCAAAGGTCATCCTGAAGGACCTGAAGAAGGTCTACCCCAACACCGAGAAGAAGAAAAAGGCCAAGAAGGGCGAGGAGCCGGAGAAGAAGAGCAACCTCCAGATCACCGATGAGGGCGTTGTGGCGGTCCAGCAGTTCAATCTGGAGATCGCCGACAAGGAGTTCATCGTGCTGGTGGGTCCCTCCGGCTGCGGCAAGTCCACCACCCTGCGGATGATCGCGGGTCTGGAGGACATCACCTCCGGCGAGCTGTGGATCGGCGACAAGCTGATGAATGATGTGGAGCCCAAGGACCGCAACATCGCCATGGTGTTCCAGAACTATGCCCTGTATCCCCACATGACCGTGTATGAGAACATGGCCTTCTCCCTGAAGCTGAAGAAGGCCCCCAAGGATGAGATCGACAAGAAGGTCCGCGAGGCTGCGGAGATCCTGGACATCACCCAGTATCTGGACCGCAAGCCCAAGGCCCTGTCCGGCGGCCAGCGCCAGCGTGTGGCCATCGGCCGCGCCATCGTCCGCGACCCCGCCGTGTTCCTGATGGACGAGCCCCTGTCCAACCTGGACGCCAAGCTCCGCAACCAGATGCGCGCCGAGATCATCAAGCTGCGCCAGCGGATCAACACCACGTTTATCTACGTCACCCATGACCAGACCGAGGCCATGACCCTGGGCGACCGCATCGTCATCATGAAGGATGGCTTCATCCAGCAGATCGGCACGCCCCAGGAGGTCTTTGACCACCCGGCCAATCTGTTCGTGGCCGGCTTTATCGGCACGCCCCAGATGAACCTCTTTGACGCGAAGCTGGTGAAGAACAGCGACGGCAAATACGCCGTGGCTATCGACGGCATCAACGTGGAACTGGCCGAGGATAAGCAGGCCCGGCTCAGCGCTAAAAATGTACCGGAACAGGACGTGACGCTGGGCGTTCGCCCCGATCACATCATGCTCTGCGCCGACGGCGTCAAGGGTACCGTGGATGTCAGTGAGCTGATGGGCTCCTCTGTGCATCTGCATATCTCCACCCACGACCATGACGTGGTAGTCATCGTCCCCACCAACGGCAACGCCGCCCACTTCCCCATGGGCAGCGAGGTCAACATGATCTTCGGCGGCAATGTGGCCCACGTGTTCAGCAAGGAGACGGAAAATAATCTGGAGTGGTAACAGGACGGCAAAGAGCCCCATCCCGACGGATGGGGCTCTTTTTTGTCATTCCGGACGGATCTCGCCGTGCTCCTTTTCAAAGTCCGCAATACGCTTTTTGATCATCTGCTCCAACTCGCGGTTCTTGGTGCGGCCCTCGTATTCCGCGATATAGCCCAGTTTGTCCAGCAGGATCTGCTCCACGCGCAGCGTGTATCGACTCAGGTGGTCCTTCATATTGCCGCCTCCATGACGAAGTATTGACAAAATAATAGCGGCATATTATACTTTTATGTGCGAATGACGAAGTTTTGACGCATCACGAGGTCCAGAATGTCCTATCAAAAGATGTATACGCTGCTGTTCAACGCCATCACCGACGCGCTGCAAGACCTCTCCGCCGGAGCGGTCCAACAGGCCATGGTCCAGCTGGCTGCCGCACAGCAGCAAGCGGAGGAACTGTATCTGTCCGACACGCAAAAATAGAGAGAGGCCCTGCTGCGCAGGGCTTCTCTCTATTTTAGTTTTTCAGCAGTTCCCGTCTGGCGCGCCAGTCGGGGAGATAGCGCTCCACCTCCGCGTAGAACGCCGGCGAGTGGTCGTGGTGCCGGATGTGGGCCAGCTCATGGACCACCACGTACTCGATGGCCGCCGCCGGATAGGCCATCAGGTACAGTGAGAAGCTGAGCCGGTTCTTGCCGGAGCAGCTGCCGAACCGCGTGCGGGCGGCGGTGATGGTGATGCCCGCGGGCTGTACGTCCATGCGCCGGGCCCAATAGGCCACCCGCTGCGGCAGCACCGCCTTCGCCTGCTGCCGCCATGCCTCCACCTGCTGGGGCGATGGGACGGGGTGGGCCGCCAGATACGCCTGACGGCGGGCCATGTGGCTTTCCAGCCACGCCTGGTGCTGCGCCGCGAAGCGGGCGATGGCCGCGTCCGATGCGCCGTAGGGCGCCCGAACCAGCGCCGCGCCCTCCCGCGTCACCTCCAGCGCCATGGTGCGGCGGCGGGAACGGATCACTGTGTAGTCCGTCATGCGTCCTCCTCCACCGGCGCAAAGCGGGGGCCGCGATAGCCGTCCCGCTCCACCTGCTCCGACCACATGGCGGCGGGCCGCACCCAAAGGCCGCCGTCACCGTACAGAGCGCGGTACACCACCATCTCCTCCAGCGTCTCGGAGTGGCGGGCCGTGCCGATGACCTGGTATTCCATGCCCTTGAAATGGCGGTAGCGCCCGGGTTTTACAGTTGACATAACATCTCCTCCGCAGGTATGGGTTGCATTGTGCTCCCCGACATTATATACTATGATGCGTCAGAAGTAAACGGGAGGAATGCTGTATGCGAAGTATCTGCCTGCGGCTGCGGCGGGGCGACGATCTGCTGCTGTCCATCCGGCAGCTGGCGGCGCGGGAGGGCCTGCGCTGCGCCGTGGTGCTGTCCGGCGTAGGCTGCGTCACGGAGGCGCGGGTGCGGGATGCCTCCGGCGTCACCGTGCGGCACATCGCCGAGCCCTGCGAGATCGTGTCCCTCAACGGGACGGTCAGCGCGGCGCGGTGCCACCTGCACATTGCTCTGGCGCGGGAGGATCTGTCCACCCTGGGTGGGCATCTGATGGAGGGCACGATCATCAACACCACCTGCGAGCTGGTGCTGCTGGAGCCGGACGGCTGGCGCTGCGGCGTAGAGCAGGACGATGAGACGGGCTACGACGAGATCGTATTCCAGGAGGAGCCATGAAAAACACCACACTTTGCTATATTGAGAACCCACAGGGGGAATACCTGATGCTCCACCGCGTCAAGAAGGAGAACGATCTGAACCGCGACAAGTGGATCGGCGTGGGCGGCAAGTGCGAGGAGGGCGAAAGCCCCGAGGAGTGCGTCTGCCGCGAGACGCTGGAGGAGACGGGCCTGACACTGACAGACTACCGCTACCGCGGTGTGGTCACCTTCGTGTCCGACCGATGGGAGGGCGAGTACATGCACCTGTTCACCGCCACCGGCTGGACCGGTACGGTACAGGAGTGCAACGAGGGCGTACTGGAATGGCTGCACAAGGACGCGCTGGCGGCGCTGCCCCAGTGGGCGGGGGACAAGATCTTTCTGGACCTTATCCGCCGTCCGGACACACCGTTTTTCTCCCTGAAGCTGCAATATCAGGGCGAGACGCTGGTCTATGCGGCGCTGGACGGAAAGGAGCTGGCGGTATGATCCTGATCAGCGCGTGCCTGTTGGGCTGCGCCTGCCGCTACGATGGGAAAAGCAAGCCCCACCCGCTGGCGCAGGAGCTGGCGCGGCAGGGTCTGGCAGTGCCTGTCTGTCCGGAGCAGCTGGGCGGGCTGCCCACGCCCCGTGCCCCCTCGGAGCGGCAGGGGGAGCGGGTGGTGAGCTCCCTTGGCGCGGACGTGACGGTCCAATACCGACGCGGCGCGGAGGAGGCCCTGCGCCTGGCGGAGCTGTACGGCTGCACCACGGCGGTGCTGAAGGAGCGCAGTCCCTCCTGCGGCAGCGGGGCTATCTACGACGGCACATTCACCGGTACGGTGACGGAGGGCTGGGGCACGGCGGCGGCACTGCTGCGGCGGCACGGCGTCCGCGTACTGGGCGAGAGTCAGCTGGCAAGCCTGTTGGAAGAATTGGGCAGTACACAATAGCAGATACGTTCAGGAGGCGTGCCGTGCGGCGCGCCTCTCGTGATTTTCACAAGAAAAGACGCATTTTCTATGTGCGTTTCGTCAAAAATACAAAAAACGATTGACTTTCACGAGCAAAGCCGCTAAGATGGCAATATCGAAGCGGTAACGTTTCCGGAAAGGTTACCGAAAACGCCGCTTTTTGCCACAGTACGACAGGAAGGACCATCGGCATGACGATCAAGGACATCGCTAAACAGTGCAGCGTCAGCGTCAGCACCGTATCCCGCGTGCTCAATGACCGTCCGGACGTCAGCGATGAGGTGCGCCGGAAGGTCCGGGCCGCCATTAAGGACAGCAACTACATTCCCAATAACAGCGCCCGGGATCTGGTCCGGACCAAATCCGAGTCCATCGGACTGGTGGTCCGCGGCGTATCCAATCCGTTCTACACGGACATCATTCAGGCCATTGAAAAGACCGTCACCGACGCCGGCTTTTCTCTGGTGATGCAGCAGATCCCCTCCTGCGGCGATGAGGTACAGCGCGCCGCCGTCATGGAGCGGGAAAAGCGGCTGCGGGGCATCATTTTTCTGGGCGGGCGGCTGGATTACTCCCCCGAGGATCTGGCTATGCTGAACGTACCCTATGTGTGCTGCTCCTACTCCAATCAGTACGGCACCCTGCGCATCGGCGAGTACTCCGCTGTGTCCATCGCCGATGAGGAAGCGGCCCAGCAGGCTGTGGATCACCTCTACGACCACGGACACCGACGCATTGCGGCGCTGATCTGCCGGCCGGACGACCAGTCCATCAGCCAGCTGCGGTATCAGGGCTACTGCAAGGCCCTGGCCGCCCACGGCATCCCCCTGGACCCTGAACTGGTGATGTGCGCCGGCAGCTTTGACATCCGGGACGCCTACGACGCCGTCTGCGAAAAGCTGCGGCAGGGTGCGGAATTCACGGCGCTGTTCGCCATAGCCGACTCCATGGCCATCGGCGCCATGCGGGCCCTGCGGGACGAGGGACGCGCCGTGCCGCAGGACTGCTCCGTCATTGCCATCGATGGGCTGGAGCTGTCCGCCTACATCGAGCCGCCGCTGACCACCCTGTGCCAGCCCATGGAGGAGATGGGACAGCGCAGCGCCCAGATCCTGCTGGGTCTTATCCATGGCCACGGCGCCCACTGCTGTGAGGTGCTGCCTACCCGGCTGCGGCAGGGCGGCTCCGTACAGGATATTTGATGCGGTTTTTGTGCCGGAAACGGCGTGAAAATAATTTTTTTGAAGGAGTAATCAAACATGAAGAAGTTTCTTTGCATGCTTCTGGCTCTTGTGATGGCTCTGTCCCTGGTAGCCTGCGGTGAGCAGAAGCAGCCCGATGCCAACACTGGTGATGGCGACGGCGATACCACTGCCACCGGCAGTGTGTACTATCTGAACTTTAAGCCCGAGTCCGATGCCGCTTGGCAGACCCTGGCCGCCGCTTACACCGCGGAGACCGGCGTGCCCGTCAAGGTCGTCACCGCCGCTTCCGGCCAGTACGACACCACCCTGACCGCCGAGATGGATAAGGACACCGCTCCCACCATGTTCCAGGTGGGCAACCTGGGCGCTGTCAACAGCTACGGTGAGTTCTGCTACAATCTGGAAGGCACCGACGTGTACAACCAGATGACCACCCATGACTTCGATCTGAAGAACGCCGACGGCGAGACCGTGTCCATCGGTTACTGCTATGAGGCCTTCGGCATCATTGTCAACAAGGCTCTGCTGGAGCAGGCCGGCCACTCCCTGGACGAGATCACCAACTTCGAGTCCCTGAAGGCCGTTGCCGATGACATCCATGCCCGTGCTTCCGAGCTGGGCTTCGATGCCTTCACCTCCGCCGGTCTGGACGGCTCTTCCTCCTGGCGCTTCTCCGGCCATCTGGCCAACATGCCCCTGTACTACGAGTTCCGCGATGACAACGT
>ERZ1673701.1660-NODE-1660-length-19220-cov-6.554344_pt1 | contig 19220 bp, 10 predicted proteins | sample MGYA00580231_ERZ1673701 | MGnify/ENA primary metagenome ERZ1673701 (study PRJEB41218, sample SAMN15661798) | gut metagenome | host: Homo sapiens | place: Canada: London | collected 2015-08-20/2019-03-30 | study: EMG produced TPA metagenomics assembly of...
TTGTCAACAGACCCATATGGCCGAACCCGATTTTATATGCTACTTTCCGGCAATCTGTCGAGAAGTTTCCGCCCGCGGGCGGCATGGGGGACTGGGGTTTACCCCAGCAAGCAGTATTTTGATATCAAAATGCGATGCTTGCAACTGCGCCGCCTATGGCGGCGTTGGCTTCATACCCGCCAATCTGGGCTTTTTTCCAAATCCAGTATCCAAAGGTCAGAAAGAGTCGGTAAAGACTTGAACATCTTCTCCAACAGAGTTAATATCACACCCACCTAAGAAGTGCCAACATTGATGCGTTGTGCTTTCTCTTGCACAGGATATCTTCCAACCGGTAAAATGAAACCCATCACGCTTTATCACAAGGAGAACCGCCATGGAACAACACTATCTTACCAACGAACAGATCGCCGCCTTTGCATCCTCCCTTGTTCGGGCGGAACGATCCCCTGCAACCATTGAAAAATACCTCCGAAGCGTACGGGCTTTCTTCCTGTACCTGGATGGGCGGCCTGTTACCAAAGACGCTGTCGTAGCTTGGAAAGAACATCTGCAAAGCATGGGTGGCTATTCACCCTCCACAGTCAATGCATCTCTGGCTGCCATCAATGATCTATTTACTTTTCTCGGCTGGTCGGATTGCCGCGCCCATTATCTGAAGGTTCAGCATCGTCTGTTCCGGGACGCCGGACAGGAACTGGGCCGTGAGGACTATGAGCGTCTCATCACGGCAGCCCGCGAGTCAGGACGGGAGCGGATCGCACTGGTCATGGAAACGATCTGCGCCACCGGCATCCGGGTCAGCGAAGTGCGCTATATCACCGTGGAGGCGGCAAAGGAAGGCCATACCACCATCTCTCTGAAGGGAAAGATCCGCACCATCCTGCTGCCGGGAAAGCTGTGCAGGAGGCTGCTGAAATACGCGAAAAAGCAAAAAATCACCTCTGGTGAGATTTTTCTCACCAGAGGCGGAAAGCCCATGGGGCGATGCCAGATCTGGGCTGAGATGAAGCGGCTCTGTCAAAAAGCCGATGTGGAGCCCTCCAAGGTATTTCCCCATAATCTCCGGCATCTGTTTGCCACGATTTATTACCGGGTCTACAAGGACATTGCAAAGCTGGCGGACATCTTGGGCCATTCCAGCATTGAAACCACCCGCATCTACTTGATGACCGCAGGACAGGAGCACCGGCGTCAGCTGGAACGGCTGCAGCTGGTGCTCTGAAACGGAATCTATATTCCGTATGTGAACCATGAACAGCCTGACCGGGCTTTCGGCAGGCTGAAACAGAAAAGAAGCGCCCATTTCTCCTTTGCAAAAGGGAAATGGGCGCTTCTTCCAGGAGCCATGGAGAGGCCTTCTTCATGGCTCATTTCTTTGTGCTTATTTTACCTGTTTTTTCGACAAAATCCTTGTACATTGGATTTTGGAGGAGTAGAATACGGAATGTAGGAATGGGTTTTCCATATCTATTTCAAAATTGCACAACGGAATATAGATTCCGTTGTATAAAGAGGGAGTTCCATGAAGCGAAGTGTTTTGCCCTGTTGGAAGTTAAGTATCCTGTATAAGTCGGCTTTTCAGCGGTTAGCTGCGGCGATTGTCTCTGTGTGCTTTTTTGCAGCAGCTGTGTCTGTACCCGCCGTGGCCATCGAGGCGCAGGGGTATAACACCATAGTTCTCCATGAGATGGGACATTTTGAAGAGCAATATGCGTCGGCACAGGAAGAAGCCGCCATAACGAATGCGTTCCAGAAAGAGCAGGTTCTGATGGCCGCATTTCTGCACAGGGATTACTGTCGAAAGAATGTGGAGGAGTACTTTGCTGAAGCGTTCCGCGCCTATCTGCTGGGGAAGAATTTTTCCGGGATGGAGCCGCTGACATGGGCCGCAATGGAAATGCTGTCCCGGACATGGGAGGCGGACACATGAGCGAAAGCCTGTATGATTTCTGCCGGAAGTATGACCGGCAGTATTTACTGGAGGAATGGGACAGCGAGAAAAATCTCCCTCTGACGCCGGATGGGGTGACCCACGGCAGTCACACCATGGCCTGGTGGCGGTGCGGAAGCGGCCATTCCTGGCAGGCGTTGGTCTATACCCGCACCGCCGGAAGCGGTTGTCCTTACTGTGCCGGTAAAAAATTGGGACAGAGCAATGACTTTGCATCGCTGTACCCGGATCTTGCTGTTCAGTGGGATACGCGGAAAAATGCCCCGCGAAAGCCGTCTGAATTCCCGGCGGGAAGCCACCACCTTGCGTGGTGGGTTTGTGAGAAGGGACACTCCTGGCGGGCCCAGATCAATTCCCGGGTCTCCGGCGGCTGCGGCTGCCCGGTCTGCGCTGGCAGGCTGGTGCAGCCCGGCGAGAACGATCTGGCCTCTCAGTTCCCACGGCTGGTAGAGGAATGGGATATAGAGAAGAATGGTGCTTTGACGCCAGAAAAGGTCACGGCTAAAACGAGCCGCAAGGTTTGGTGGCGGTGCTCTTTGGGACACAGATGGCAGGCCGCCGTCGCGTCCCGGACGGCCTCCGGTGCCGGTTGCCCGGTCTGTGCCGGGAAGCAGATTCTGCCGGGGTTCAACGATTTGGCTTCTCAATACCCAGAGCTGGCAAAGGAGTGGGATACGGAGAGAAACGGTTCCCTGACCCCGGATTCCATCTCCGCTTACAGCAACCGGAAGGCATGGTGGCGATGCGAAAAGAACCACAGCTATCAGGCGGTCATTGCCACCCGCACAATGCGCGGCAGCGGTTGCCCCTATTGTGCCAACAAGAGAGTTCTGCCGGGCTTCAATGACCTGGCCACTGCGGAACCAACGGTAGCCGCACAGTGGCACCCCACTTTGAATGGCAGCTTTACCCCGCAGATGGTGACCGCAGGCAGCCATCGTAAGGTCTGGTGGCAGTGCGCCAACGGCCACATCTGGAAAGCCCTCATTTATTCCAGAGCCGGGGTGCAGAAGTGCGGCTGCCCGGTGTGCGCGGGAAAGGTTCGCCAGCCTCGGAGAGCAGATAACGGAAGGGGTCTTGCTGTATGAGCGTATTTTCTCCCGCAGCCCTGAGCACGGTTTCCAAACAGGGATTAGCGGGACGTCCTGGCTGTGGAGCTGAAGCGGCTGCCACCCGGAGAAGCCAGTCTGCCCGAGCAGAATAATGCGATGGAATATCTGGCAGACGACCTGCCGGAGTAAACCGGGGAGGCCACAAAGGGGCGGCTTTTGATGTTGTTGACCCGGCCCCGGAGTGAGGGGCAGAAAAATAAAACGGAGATATAGGAGGCATACAGTACAATGAAAAACGAAGATTAGCAAGTCTGAAGTGCTTGCCTACTGGTGGGGTTGATCCCTACAGCGGCACTTGCAGCGGAGGACGAAGCCGACACGCTGAATGTGGCGTCATGGAGAAAGCGGCGGCGTTCTTTACCCGGCAGATCATGCCGCTGGATGAGTCTAACACATTCAGCACCGGCGGCGGTATTAGCTATCTATTTTTACAAAAAGCTTCTTGCGCATTGGATTTTTGGGGAGTAAAATGCGGGGCATAAGATGGATTTTCCATATCTATTTCAAAGTCGCTCCATGGAATACGAATCCCCGTTGTATAAAGTCCAATGGTATGAAGACAAGTAGGTGATGAAAAAAATAGCGCAAAAGTTTAGCTGAAAGAGCTGCGTAGGCAGTAAAAAAGCAGCACCTGACTTCCGGCTCAGGGGAACGGACCATCTGTGAAGCAGTCTTACGGCTTAACCGGATGAAGAAGAATTTGACCCTGCTGCCCTACAGCTATGGTATCGCGGGCATCCCAAAGCCTGTTGATCCCTGAAATTATTAACTTTGAAACTGATTATACGAGGAGGAAGCATGATGAAACGTAAGATTCTGTCCATCCTGTTAACGTTGACTATGACGTTAACACTCCTGCCGGCCACAGCCATGGCTGAGGATGTGAAAGGCGTCCAATGTGACGGCGGGGATGGCTGCGATCACAAGGTCGCAGCGATATATGACGGCAGCGCTGGCGAGAATCCCGGCGAATATCATTATGATACGCTGCAGGCTGCCATCACAAATGGCACCAATGATTATTACGGTAATTTTAAATTGCTGGATGACGTTAAGGAAGACATTGTCGTGGGTGAGGGGCGGATTGCCGGAAAGTACATCACCCTGGATCTGAACGGACACACCATCACCAATGCCAAAAGCGATACCATTACGGTTCAAAAGTGCGGCAAACTGACGATTACCGGCAGCGGCACGGTTGATAACGTGACCGATGGACGCGCTCCCATTTATAACAATGGCACCTGCACGCTGTCCGGCGGCAATTACACCCGCAGCAAGGAGGCCGCCGACAATACCACCACCAGTTCCGGCGGCAACAGCTATTACAATATTCTCAACCACGGCGAAATGACCATCGGAAGCGGCGTCAGCGTCACCTCCAGCGGTCATTTCTCCAGTCTGGTGGCCAACGGCTACTATGACTATTCCGCAAAGGATAAGGGCGATCGAACCGCTTATATCGATAACGTCGGCCAGGCTGCCCCCAAGCTGACTATTGAGGGCGGCACATTCAGAGGCGGAATCAACACCATCAAGAATGATGATAACGCTACCCTGACTATCAAGGATGGTACGTTCAGCAACGTCACCCAGGCAGTGGTGCAGAACAACAACATTGCTGAAATCAGCGGCGGTACTTTCGATGCAGGCGACGGGTTTTACGCTCTGCAAAACCGGAATTTCAACGGAACTATGAACAAAGGCAACCTGACGGTTACTGGCGGCGAATTTAAAGGCAACGTCTACGCAACCGAAGGCGCAACCACTGACATTCGCGGTGGTAAGTTCACAGCCAATGTCAAGGCGTATATTCCCTCTGATTATGTGCAGTCTGCGGACGGCACGGTTGACCCGCTGGGCGAATCCACTGCCGCCGCCAAAATTGGCGACACTTATTATGCCACCCTGGCCGCAGCTATCGATGCCGCTAAGGATGGCGAAACCGTTGTAATGGTGAATGACACCACCGTTTCCGAGGAAATCGACTTCTCTGGTAAGAAGATTACTCTGGATCTTAACGGCAAAACAATTACCGCAAAATTTAACGATTACTATTCCGTTATTGAAGCGCAGGGCACGGCCGCTACCCTGACCATTGAAGACAACAGCACCGGAAAAACCGGTAAGATCATCTCCAATCACTATGGTCTTACTGCCAGCGGCGGCGGAAACCTGGTGGTCAACAGCGGCACCATTGAAACCGGGGATGGCGCTGCCCTGTCCGGCAACAATCAAACCGGCGATATGAACCTGACGGTCAACGGCGGCACCCTGACTACTAATCTCGGCCCCGCCATTTATATGCCCAGCGAAGTAAACCTCACCATCACCGACGGCACCATCAATGGCGGCGTTTCTCTCCGCATGGGTCAGGTAAACATCTCCGGCGGCACCATCAACTCCATGACCGCTGATAAGGCTGCCTATATCGATATGCCTGAGGGCAAAGTCGGCAGCACACCCGCATATGCCAACTCCGGCAACGTGTGGTTCCCCGATGCCCTGTATGTGATCGGCGGCACCTATACCAGCGACAACACGGAGCATGGCAATTCCCTGAATCTGAACATCACCGGCGGCACCTTCAACTGCACCAACGGCAAGGGCAGCGGCATTGCCATCTATGATCTGGGCAAGGTTGAACAGACCATGAACGTCACCATTTCCGGTGAAACCGTCAAGGTGGGCACCAATTCTGACCAGGGCGCCTATGCCGTCATCTCCCATGCGGATATCATGAAGCGCCCTGGTGCTGCTGCAGACAGCAACTACGGTAAGAGCGAATTTTCCGGCAAGGTAAGTTCTTCCCTTTCTGCCGGCTACTATACCTCTGACCCCTCTGATTACTGCGCTACCGGCATGACCGGTGTTGCCAGCGGCGATGCGGCTTATCCCTACACCGTTGGCACCAAGGCTGCCGACGCAAAACCCGCCACCGTGGATTCCGCTTCCGTTCCCGCCAAGGCCACCAGCAACAGCGAAGTTGTCAAGAAGGCTGCCGAAGAAATCAAGGGCGCAGAAATGGTTGACCCCAAGGCTGCCGAAGCTGCTGCCAAGGATCTGGCAAACAAGAACACCATCGCCAGCGACACGAAGGTGGACGGCAACAAAACCGTTGTGGAGCAGCTGAAGAAAGCCACCGGCAATACCAGCACCTCCGCCAATGATGTCGCCATCGTCTACCAGACCTATGTGGACGTTGCGGTTTCCGACGCCAAGAAGGATTCCACCACTGATAAAATCACCGAACTGGAAGTCAACCTGACCCCCATGTACCGCGTGGTTGCCACCACCAAGGACGTTGTCAAGGCCAATCAGGACATCGTTGTCAAGGGCGAAGAGAGCGGCAACACCCAGGCAAACGCTGTGGTCATTGAGAAAGGCAAGAAGCTCACCCTTCCCGAGGCCGAGTACGAAATCCGTCTGAATGTGCCTAACGACTTCGCCGCAGAAATCAACGGCCAGGTCAGCGTCAAACACACCAAGGATAACGGCCAGGTGGAATATTACACCGGCACTGTAATCCAGGAAAATGGGCAGGCCTACGTCACCTTCACCACCAAGGGTTTCAGCCCCTTCGTGATCTCCGCCGCTGTGGCTTCCATTGACTGCGTGATGTATCCCTCTCTGGCCGAGGCCGTTGCCAACGTCACCGATGGCCAGACCATCAAGCTGGAAGCTGACTGCGATGAAACCGTCACCGTTTCCCGCACCGTGAAGTTTACGCTGAAGACCAACAGTATGAGCTTCACCGGCTCCATCAATCCCGGCAGCCGCACCACCCTCTCCACCTCCAGCGCCGGCACTAATAAAACGGAGTACAGCTTCACTTACAGCGCCCCCTCCTCTGGCGGCTCTTCCTCCGGTTCCACCACGTATACCATCACCGTGAACAAGGCCAAGAACGGTGATGTGGACGCCAACCGCAAGACCGCCGCCAAGGGGACCACCGTAACCCTGACCGTGTCCCCCGACAAGGGTTACACGCTCGAGACCCTGAGCGTGCTCGACAAGAGCGGCAAGGAGATCAAGCTCACCGAAAAGAACGGCAAGTACACCTTCACCATGCCCGCGAGCAATGTGGAGGTCAAGGCCACCTTTATGGACGACAACACGATGCTGAACTTCTTCGTGGACGTCAAGGCGAGCGATTACTTCTATGACGCGGTCCTGTGGGCAGCGGAGAAGGGCATCACCGGCGGCACCTCCGCCACCACCTTCAACCCCAACGGCATCTGCACCCGGGCTCAGGCCGTCACCTTCCTGTGGCGCGCCGCCGGCAGCCCCGCTCCCAAGTCCACGGCCATGCCCTTTACCGACGTGGCCGCAGACAGCTACTATGAGCGGGCCGTCCTGTGGGCCGTGGAGAACGGCATCACCAAGGGCACCAGCGACACCACCTTCAGCCCCAACGCCACTTGCAGCCGCGCCCAGATCGTGACCTTCCTGTGGCGCAGCCAGAAGTCCCCGGCGGCGGGCAGCGTGAACCCCTTCACCGATGTTTCCGCTGACGCTTACTATGCCGACGCGGTACTGTGGGCTGTGAAAGAGAGCGTCACCAGCGGTACCACCGCCACGACGTTCAGCCCCAATGCTGACTGCACCCGCGCCCAGATCGTCACCTTTATTTATCGCGCACTGGCGGAATAAGCGGGGGATGCGGACAAAAAGTTGGACTTTTCCCTAAAATAACTGTTTTTCAGTGGCTGAGCAGTGGTGTAGGCATCCATTCGCATGGATGCCTACACCACAAGCCCCAGGTCCTTATGCTGGACCTGTTTTTTCTTGATTCCCCCCCAGCAAACGTTGCAACCAAAGTATGTATATAGTATAATTGTTGTAAAATCTCAGTATGAGATGGGTTTTACTTCTGCCGCGTTGAAGCAAAATAAAATGTAGTAGAATATCCGGCAAGACTTCACGGTACGGTCAGTCTTTGCCGCTTTTTATAAAGGTATTAGAAGATATACTTCCTGAAAACCAGCTTTGTCAAGCACTTTCCCTTATCTGCGAAAGAGTGATATGCTTTTCAGCCCGGAAGAAGGAAGATCCGATACCCAATTAAGATACGCTTGCCTGTGCTTTGACATGGGTGGAAGCACCCCTGTTTTGATTTGGCAACAGAGAGGCATTGCAATGGGGGTACCCCCATTGCACCGGTATATACCGGTGCAATCCCTCTTTCGAAACCGCTTTCTCCCAGTTTTGAGAGCAAAATCAGGATGCAAAGGCTGCGGCAGTATTGCGTTAAGCAGTCCGGAATCGGACAACCTGCCGTAAGATAGACGTGCAAACTGCACAGGCCCCAATCCGTGAATCTGAGCTCTGCTGTATGCGTTGAGAAAGCAATAAATACAAATTAAGCGGCACTGGTTTTCGATAAGAAGCCGCACAAAGGAGGAAGTTATGGGCAAGCAGAAAATAGTAGGAAAGCGATGGATGAGTGCCTTATTGGCGTTGATTCTGACGGTGACGCTGCTCCCTGCGCCGTCCGCAGCGGCGGATGATTCACTGAACGTGGAGAACGCCATCCAAAATCCCGGCTTTGAAACCCCGTCGATCCGCACTACTTCATCACAAATGCCCCAGGAGAACGTACAGGATTGGGAAACCACAGCAAAGGAAGGAATGATCGAGTTCGGCGGAAATTGGAACGGCCATACAGCTCCGCATTATAGTACCTCCAGGGACAAGAACAATGCGGAGGGGTACCAGTTCGCCGAGCTGAACGCCGACGAGGAAAGCACACTCTATCAGAATGTGACGACCGTCGGCGGCAATGTGTATGAGTGGGGGCTGCAGCACCGCGGCCGCATCGGCGTTGACAAAATGGCGCTCATCATCGGGCCGAAACAGGAGACCGCACCCTCCAAGCCGAGAAAAAACGGCCGGGATCAGTATATGCAGCTGACGGACTGGGTGCAGGCAAATCAGGCGGCGCTGGGATTTACGATCCCCGATGACGGCTGTTCGCAGAGACTGACGGTCTACTCCAAACCGTTTGGGGAAAACGGTGCGTTTCTGGGCGGCTCTGGCTCGGAATCTCCGTTCAGTACGAAGATTTCCAATATCTATACCGAGCGCTGGGATGTGTGGATCATCGCCACTAATAACCAACGCTGGGTCGGATACGGCATCAAGGACAACGCCTATCAGGGAGACAAGGGCGTCGGCGGCGGACTGAGCTACGAATGCAGCTATCTGGTGCCGGACGGTCAGACGCAGACGACCTTTGCGTTTTGCTCGTATTCCTCTACGGCTCCGGCCGGCTCACTGGTTCCCAAGACCTTCGGCAACCTGATCGACGATTTGCAGTTCTCGCTGTACCACACTGTGACGATTTCCGCCACGCCCGGCAGCAGCAAGATCACGGCCAGTACGGAGATCAACGGGCAGAAGCAGGAACTGGATTTTTCCCAGAACGGCGGTTCCATCGTGGTGCGCAACAACAACGATCTTACGCTGACGGTGTGGGAGAACAAAAATGCCTTGAAGAATGGACTGGACACGGAGTTCGCGGGCGCGCTGGTGATTGGGCCGGATGGCTCGAAGTTCTATCCCATTGGAGACCCTGCGGATATGTGGACAAAGGTAGAAACAGAGGACCAATACGGACAGAAGCATTACGGATTTACCTTGAACGTCAGTGATCCGGTGTCCATCCGTCTGATCTTTGTGCAGTCACCCGCCGTGACCTACTTTGCCAACGGCGGAACCTATGAAGCAGAGTCCGGAAATGCTTCCGGCGTCGTGAGCTTCAAGAAAACTACGGATGCTGCCGGAGAACATGAGAGGCTCCCTTATACCTCTCATGCTGCAACGGGACCAGACGGCTGGCACTTTGACGGTTGGCTGTCCGTGCGGGATAGCCTTCTGCTGCCGGCAAAACATACGGTGTCCTACAACTATGACTCGGCAAACCCCGCTTTTACCTTCAAAATCGACGGTGAGAATGATGCAACCATCTCTCACGGCGGCGTGACACTGGTGGCGCAGTGGAGCTACCGTCAGTGCGCTCAGGTGCAGCTGCGCGGCGAGGACGGAAAATTTGCGGATAACGATAAAGCCGGAACGGTGACCATTACAAGTACTGCTGAAACGAACGATGCTGCTGTGGCCAACAGCAGTGGCGAATGCTACGCCAAGACCGGAGCCGCCGTCACCGCCACCGCCACAGCCAACGACGGCTACTACTTCCTCGGCTGGGCGGTGAAGGGGTCTGATGAAGATGAATATGTAAGCACCCACCCCACCTACACCTACCGTGTATCCGGGCAGGAAACTCGGACGGTGTACGCCCGCTTTGCAAAGAAGTATGCAGTCACATATGAATGGGCAAATCCCCAATGGACTCTGGCAGGAGAAATTCAGCCTGCGTGCCCGACTGGCAACTTTGTTTTGCGGGGAGATTCCTATGCGATCAGCACCATGTACAGAAGCGGCCATCCAATTGAAGATACGGTAAACGGCGTGCCTGGACACTGGGTGTTCAACGGATGGAAGGATCAAAACGCCCCGGACGGCAACTATCTGACCGGCTCTATTCTGAATGTGAATCGGGATTATGTGCTGGTGGGATACTGGACGTGGGTACCGAACAGCGCGTATCAGCTGAGCTATTCTGGCGGTGACAACACGACCTGCTGGATACCGACAGAAACGAGCGAAGTACCGAATAGCAGCAGCCATTATCAGAATGCCAATGTGACGGTCGCCGGCGCATTGACCACGTCTCGCAACAAAGTGATGCTGAGCGACACACTTCAGCTGGAGGGCACGTGGGAGTTTACAGGCTGGAAGCGCAGCGATACCGGGAAGATTGCTTCAGCGGAGCAAAACATTACAATGCCCGGCCATGAACTGACGCTGACGGCGCAGTGGGAATTCACACCCAAGACCTACACCGTACAGTACGATCTGGCAGGCGTCGAGGGAACGGCGCCAGAGGGGCATACAACATTCGAGTACAGTCGCTACACTAATGGCAAAACCGGCGTTGTGGCGAAAGACGGTATTCCCTTCGGCGCGGACATCACGCTCAAGAACTTTGAGGGAACGCCGCCGGAAAATACCTACTTTGCCGGATGGAGCCTGACGGATCCGAGAACTGTGCCGGATAAGGATTCTATCGACATACAGGGAGTCGGTGCCAAAGTGAACTCCACAATGCTGGGAGTCACAGAGGATGACACAGAAGTCACGCTCTACGCCGTTTACCGGAGTATCGGCAAAATCACCGTGGAGTTCGATGTGAACGACCCCAATATGGGAAGTGTTACGACAAAGAGCGGCGTGTTCACTGTGGTCGGTGATTCTGTAACCGGCAACGATCTCACATCGGAGGCTACAGCGAACCCCGGCTACCATTTCACCAGATGGACGGTGGAAATGGTGTCTGACGGGGATGATACTTCGTTCGGGTCGTTGGACGATGCGTCGCTGACCATTAAAAGTTCGGATTTCAAGGCCGAAGCTGCGGAAAAACGATTTGTCTTCAAAGCACAGTTCGCACCGAACAGCTTCACGGTAAAGTTTGATAAAGATGCAGGCGATGCGACGGGCACGATGAACGATCAGCCTTTCACCTTCAGCGCCGCCAGCGAGGAGGAGTCGCTTTATCTCAATCCCAATCAGTTCCATCGCCCGGGCTATGCGTTTAAGGGCTGGAGCGAGTATCCTGCCGTAAGACGGACACAGGATAGCCGCACTTATCCGGATCGCTTTAAGTTTGCCGCTGTGCACACCTATCGAGATCAGCCGATTGGGGATCGGGGAGAAGTCACTCTCTATGCGATTTGGGAAGCCCTGCCGGATATTACGATCAGCTACGAGACGTTCGGCTCCGGCACGGTCACACTGAATCAAACCGACGCACAGCCAACCCGCGATGTAGAGGAAACCGGCAATCCGGAGACAGGCACATTCGTAGGTGCGACCGCCGCGCCCGCAGAGGGCTGGGTGTTTAACGGCTGGTATCTGAACAATACTACGGAGGTCGGAAACGATTTGAAGTTTGTGCCAGAGAAGGCAAGCGGCCTGTATCAGGCGGCGACCTATGTTGCCAGCTTTGTGCAGAAAAAATATCAGGTGACTTTTGATGCCAACGCAACGGACGCCACCGGAGAAATGGAACCGCAGACCTTTATCCATGGAGAGGGCGAGGCACTCACGGTCAATGCCTTTGTCCGCCCCGGCTACAGCTTCCTGGGCTGGGCAACTACGGAAGGCGGCCCAGTCGCCTACAACAACCAGCAGGTTGTGTCCATCATAAAGGATACACCGCTCTACGCCGTGTGGAGTGAGGATACGGTGACGCTGTTCTATGGTACGGCAGATGCGACGATGGGCACGGTCAGCCGCGAAAGCGAGCCCGTAAAGGCGGTGACGACCGAAACGGCCTCCGGCGCGACTGCCGCCGCCAAAGACGGTTACCGGTTCATTGGTTGGTACAGCGAGACGGGCGATAAGCTCAGTGACAAAGCGTCCTTTGCCCCGCAGAAGCCGAATGGGGAGCAGCCGGAGGATAGTATTTGGAAGACGGCCCACTATATTGCGCACTTTGAGCGTGTGGGCGATCCGAAACCGATAGACCCGGTTAAGCCTGGCGGCGATGACAGTAAAGATTCCTACTATTTCGCCATTGAAAAGATCGATGCGCAGGACAGCCATGCATTGAACGGCGCTACTTTTGCACTGTACCAGTACAGCAGCGATGGCAAAACAGTCAACCGAACAACAGCGACGACATCCCGGAACGGCTCTGAAAGCGGCATTGCTCTGTTCAGCGTGGACAGCATTACCGGCAATGGCGGCGACTGGTACTATGTCGAGGTCACCGCTCCCGAAGGCTATGTACTGGATAGCACGGAGCATAAGATCACGAAAAACGATTTCTACACAAGCCAGAGCGCTGCCATCAGAAAAGCCGAAACGGTGCGAAACTACCGCAGTTCTACGCCCAATGTGCTGAATGACACCGACCATTTTGCTTATGTCATCGGCTATAAGGATGGTCTGGTGAAACCTTACGGCCTGATCACCCGTGCGGAGACCACCACCATCTTCTTCCGTCTGCTGAAAGACAGCGTCCGGGATGGCAATCTTCTTACCAGTAACACCTATACCGATGTGCCGGACAACTACTGGGCCAATACCGCCATCTCTACCATGACGGGGCTGGGTTTCGTGCAGGGACGCAGCACCACAACCTTTGACCCCCAGTCCCCCATCACCCGTGCCCAGTTCGCCGCCATCTGCGCCCGGTTCGATACCGGAACCAGCAGCGGCACCCAGACCTTCTCCGACATCAGCGGACACTGGGCGGAGAAGTACATCCAGCGGGCCGCGGAGCTGGGCTGGATCAAGGGTTTTGAGGATGGGACTTTCCGTCCCGATACCTACATCACCCGTGCACAGGCCATGACCATGATCAACCGGGTGCTGAACCGCATCCCGGAGGAGGAAAGTGACCTGCTGACCGGCATGAACGTCTGGCCGGACTGCAACCCCGGCGACTGGTTCTATTTGGCAGTGCAGGAAGCCACCAACTCCCACGACTTCAAGCACAAGGCCGGCAACTATGAGATCTGGACCGGCATGAGCAAGAACCCCGACTGGACCCGGTATGAGAACTGACCCGCACGGCAGAGCAGAAGCAGTTCAATGCAATTTCCAATAACGAGCAGGAGCGGTGCGGCTTAAGCCGTACCGCTCCATAACATGGCGAAAGAGCAAGGTGAGAACATAAATTCTCGCCTTGCTCTTTCATGGTAAGCGGTAAGCACTAAAAAGCTCGTACCTGTACTGCGGGAAACAGATGTGCTCTCTGTAATGATGGTGCATATGAATGATGCTGATACAGCGTATCTGGATATGCCGCATTGCAGCACATGTCTGCGAAAAAGGAAAGCATCTACCTATGCGAGCGCACAGGAAAAAATGCTGTCGGCGGAACACGCAGCAAGGAGGAGGCGTGGAATGAAGATACTGGCAGTCGGCAGAGATCCGACACTTTTGGCGGAGGTGTGTGCCTGTTTAAACCCGCATGCCGGGCGTCTGAGCGCAAGGAGCAAACCATATGAATGGAAAATGCTGCGGCGCTGCCTGCGCTGCATACCATCGCCTATCCGGAAAAATACAAGCCTCATCTGCATGAGGGCGGCGCGTCCTTTTTCGCGGGGAAGACCGACCACCCCAATTTCCGCTACTATGTGTTCAATGATTACTACAATATGGAATGTGACGACACGCTGTATAATTCTTGTTCTTTCTCTGTACTGGTATATCCTCCGATAGAGTAGGTTCTTCTGGATGCGCCATGATGACGCCACCCTATGGACAGATTTTTCGCAAAAGGTCACAGTCCCCCCTTGGCGGGAGGCTGTGACTTTTTTGCCGCTGTCAGGCGGTACAGATTGCTGGTAAGGCTGCCGTTGGCGCGGTGGCGCTGCCGCTTCTCAATGAGCTGCCTGTGTTCCAGATCTGCCAAGGCCCGCTGGACGGTGCGGGGTGAGAGGCCCAACTCACCTGCGATGGTCTTGATCCCCGGCCAGCAGACGCCGGAGGCGTCCGCGCGATCCCGGAGGTAGATGTAGACCGTCTTTTCCCGGTGGCTCAGATCCTCGGCGTAAATAAAATTAAATTTGCTCATTTGGTATCCTCCGTGTTGTAAGGGCTGTTTTCGCGGCGGTTCTGGATACTGCGGGCCAGTTCGTCGCGGTTCACATAGGCAATTTTTCTGGCCGCCCGCTCCGGCATCCGGTAGCCGTTTGGATCAAAGGTGATGCCCCAATCCAAAAACAGGCGCAGTCTCGTCCGCATGGGATGGGTGCCGGTCTTCATCACCACAAACTCTCCCTTGGGGATGGACTTCAATTCGTCTGGCGTCATGAGCGGTCGCTCCATCATCTGCAAGGACTGGCTGCTCTCCTTGCCCTGGCTGACGGAGCCGGAGAGCACCGTGCGGCTGCCAAGGGCGGCGGAGAGGGCCTCGGCGGTTTTACTCTGGGGCGAAAAGCCGCCGAAGATGGTGTCCTGGCAGTTGTCGCAAATGATCTCCGCGCCCTCTTTTCCGTAGTTCTTTTCCAGTTGGGCAAGGCTCTGGATGATGGGAACCAGCGTCAGCCCGCGGGAGCGGCCCGCACTGAACAGGGGCAGGATGTCGAAGGGCGGCATGGTGCCCAGCTCATCGCAGAACAGCACCACGCGGTTCTTGAGTCTGCCGTCATGCTCGTCCGCCACGGAGAACAGCTCACGGGAGAGGTTCTGGATCATAAGGCCCGCGATGAAATTCTTGGCGGGGTCTTCCTCCGGCAGAATGAGAAAAATGGCGCACTTCTCCGAGGCGAACATTTCCGCGTTGATGGGGCTGTCGTAGCAGATGACCTGCTCCAGCTCCGTGTCCAGAAAGGCGTTCAGACGGGAGAGGACGGTAGACATGACCGAGGCCATCGCCTGATCTGCCGCCGTCAGCGCCGCGCCCGCCAGCCACCGTGCCTTATGCTCCGGCGGCAGAATGTCCACCAGCAGCTGAAAGCCGTTTCTGCCCCGTGAGCTCGGCATCGCCAGCAGATCCTGCACCAGCTTGAAGGCCGACACGATATGCCGCTTTTCCGGCTCTCCGTCCTTTGGCGGCATGAATTCCGCCAGCAGCAGCACAACGGCCGTCAGCAATCCTTCGGCGCTGTCATAGAAGTAGGCGTTATCACCGTATTGGGAGGCGTCACCGTCCGGGCTGATGATGGTCTTGGCAAGGATCTTGGCGTACTTCTCCGCCTTGGCCCGCGCCGCCAAGTTGGACGGATCTGCTCTCGCAATATCCATGTAGTGATTCATCAGCGTCAAAAAATTGAAGCCGTCTGAGCGGGTTGGGTTACGCAGGTCGATGACGGAAACCCGGTAGCCGTAGTACCGGGAGGCGATGGCGCCGTAATTCCTCGCCAAGTCTCCTTTGGTGTCCAGCGCCAGATAGCTCATGCCGCAGGCGCAGGCGTATTCCAGATTGGGGTACAAGAAAAACGCCGTCTTGCCCACGCCGGAGGCGCCGATCATCAGACAGTGGATGTCGTCGCTGTCCACCAGCGCCCGGATATCCCCCTGCTCCTCGATCATCTTTTTGACTTTTGAAAGCACCTTTGATTTTTTCTTTGGTTTCCGTTTCTGCTTTCCCGCCACAGGACGGCGCAGCTTTTCCAGCAGCTTGCGGGAGATTTTCAGCAGAATTCCTGCCTTGCTTTTACGTTTTCCGCCGCCCACGCTGCCGAGGATGAGCCCCTGCTCCGTGGGCAGCTCCTTCCCCTTGCGCCAGCGGCGGGGACGAAAGGGTACGGTGTGATAGGTCTTGCCGATCTCCTTGGGCGTTGCCCACCGCGCCGTGCCGTGCTGACCGTCGCCCACCGTCTTGCTCTTGATGCGGTCAAGGGAGTAGTTCTTGGAGAGGAAGGATGCCGCCAGCAAAAACACCAGCAGAGCGCCGCAGAGGGCGAGGAAGATCCAGGTATCACCATTCATGGTTGGTTCTCCTTTCTCTCGAATTTGGCCCGGAGGTCATCGTTCCAGTCCTTGTGTACCGGACAGAGCCGCTCCACCTCCAAGCCCATGTCCTCCAGCGTATCCGTCATGCGGTCGCAGGCGTCATTGCCCGCGTCATCGTTGTCGAGGCAGAGGTACACCGTGTCCAGCTTGGGGTTCTGCCGCAGCCGTTCCAGCACCGGCTGGATGGATGTCCCGCAGCAGGCAACATAGCTGTGCTCCTGCCAGCCGTAGGGATAGAGGGTGATGTGGGACAGGAGATCGATGGGGGCCTCGAACACATAGAGGGACTTGTCCGTGCCGTTCTTATGAAAACAGTGCTCGCTGGCGCTGCTCTCAATGTTCATGCGGAACACCCGGCCCTCGCTGTTGGTGCTGCGGATGTGGGCGTGCTTTGCCTCGCCGCTGCCATCCACTCCAACAAAAACGCAGTTGTGATGCTTGTCCTCGTAGAGCAGCTTTTCGTGTACGAAATAGGAGATGACCTCCCGGTCAATGTGGCGCTGACGCATGAGGTAGGCGTACATACGCCGCATGGTTCCGTAAGGCTCCGGCAGCGCGAAGGGCTTCGGAGCCTCCTTTGCGGGCTTTGCCTGCTCATACGATTTTCCATTCTTTCTGCCCAGCAAAAGCAAAACCGCCTCCTGATAAGGGAGACGGTAATAACGCTGGACAAAGCTGACGGCATAGCCGCCCTCGCGCTTGGAGTGGTCGAACCACTTGTTGCCTCGGACGGTGATACTGGGATCGTTGGGCGTACGGAATTCTCGGCCGGAGCGCACGGGGCGTTCCCCCTGGGCGCGCAGCAGAGACACGAGGTCTGTGTTTTGCGCCCGCGCTTTTTCCTCCGGCGTGAAATAAATATATTTGCTCATGATGTGTCCTTTCAAAATTCTGCTTTGCGCTATCTGAACGTTTGTTCCTCATGGTCATCCGGCTTGTGTCCCATCGCCAGCCGCTTGCGCTGCAATTCCTGACGGCGCTTGCGGTCGATCTGCAAGCCGCGGTGGATCTGATCGAGCTTGCTGTTGTCCTCAAAAATTCCGCTCATGTGATGCAGCATCCGCACAACAGTTTCGCCCACCGTGGGAGCACAATAATCTGCTCCTGCCGGTGCGGTTTGCACTGCTTGACCGGATGGCTGTGAGTGCGTCGGAGTCATTTCACCCACGGGCGGCGCGGTATCTTTGGAGGCGGCAGCGTCAGCGGAGCCGGGATCTTCCGGTGCGGTACTCGCCGCACGGTCAGATTTGGGCTGCGCCAATGCGAGAGATGCCGTGACCTCAGAGTTCTTTGGCGCGGCTTCTGCGGCATCCTTTTTGATGATAGGTCCTTCCTGCACGGAAGGTGTTCTCCGCACATCCGCGCATCGCTGTCGCTCAGCCATCCATTGCAGCGTTTCCTGAATGACCATGTTGCGTACCGTCTTGAATTCCTTTTGCTGGGACAGCGGCAGACGCTTGGGCGGCCGCTGATCGTAGTCCAGACACACCTGCTCGTAGAGTGTCTGCCATGTTTCATAGGCGGCGGACACCCGCTCATCCTTCGCCAGCTCCTCCACGATGACGTCCACGATGGCCTTGACCCTTGGCGGCAGGTAGCCGTAGACCTTTCGGCCCTTGACCGTTAGCAGGCGTTCCGCCAATTCTTTGGTGAGCTGCTCCATCCGTGGGTTATCCACCGAGCCATGCTCCAGTTGTGCGATGCATTCCACCATGGCCTTGCGGGTCCGCGTCTGGAGCTCCTGCCGCGCGATGTCCTTTTGCTGGTAGATGTGCATCCGATCCGCGTGATAGATCCGTCTGGCGAAGACGGACTTCACCTGACGGATGCCTTCTTTGGTGAGATACCCTTCCCTGGGGTCCGCGGAGAAGAGGATCATGTGGATATGCACCTGATTCGGCTTTTGGTGGAAGGCGGCATACCAGCGCAGGTTGTCCGGCTGGATCTTGTACGCTTGCGCGATGTCGCAGACGGAGGCGTTCACCAGAGCCTGCCAGTTTTCCGCGCTGTCATAGCCCAGCCGCTCTGCGTCCTCACGGCGCAGCGCCACCACCGGTGTCCACACATTTCCGGTGTGCTCCGCCACCTCCCGTACCGCCCGCGCGAGATTTTGTACCTTGCCGTGAGCGTCCCACAACCCGTGCTCACCGTCTTTCTGGACGCCGGGGCGATGGGAGATGTAGTCGATGAAATTTTCCTTTTGATCCAGCGCCTCCATGTAGTCTTCCCGCACTTGCTGGATGAACGCAGAGGCATTGCCCTGAGTGGGGTGATCCAGATATTCCTCGTACTCAATGAGTTCCCAGCAGGAGGGAAAGGACTTCAGCAGCCGTGCAATGAAGTCCTGCTGCTTTTTCGTCGCGGGGAGCGTACTGCGCTCATCCGCCAGCAGCTCCACGCCGGGACGGGTAGCGACGTAGCGTGTGCGCTGGGCCAGCTTCGCGGCGCTCTGTCCGCCCTTGAGGTAGGGGGAGATCAGTACGATCCGGGCCATGTGTCATCCGGCTCTATGCGGCGCTGGCTCCGCACCGCGTTTTCAAAACTCACCTGCCCGTTGGTGCGCTTCACCTCATCCACGGCGTAGGCCCGCAGCTCCCGCGTGTGGATGGGATCGGTAC
>ERZ1673701.1685-NODE-1685-length-18960-cov-6.594869_pt1 | contig 18960 bp, 8 predicted proteins | sample MGYA00580231_ERZ1673701 | MGnify/ENA primary metagenome ERZ1673701 (study PRJEB41218, sample SAMN15661798) | gut metagenome | host: Homo sapiens | place: Canada: London | collected 2015-08-20/2019-03-30 | study: EMG produced TPA metagenomics assembly of...
GCAACCGCGTGGAGGAAAACGCCGGAACCATCGAGGCGGATGCCAAAAGCATGCTAACGAAACTGGGCGTTACGGAATTTGACCAGCCTTGCGGGCAGTTGTCCGGTGGACAGCGCAAGCGTCTGGCACTGGTATCGGTACTGTTGTCTCCGGCAGAGATTTTATTATTGGATGAGCCTACCAACCATCTGGACAATTCCATGTCCGACTGGCTGGAGGACCAGCTGCGCCGTAGAAAAGGTGCCATGATCATGGTCACTCACGACCGGTATTTCCTGGACAGCGTCACTGACCGGATCCTGGAGCTGGACAAGGGGAAGATCTATTCTTATGATGCCAACTATTCCGGCTATCTGGAACTGAAAATGCAGCGGGAAGAGATGGCACAGGCGAGCGAGAAAAAGCGTCTGAATATTTTACGCAATGAGCTTGCCTGGGTGCAGCGCGGTGCCAGAGCCCGTTCCACGAAGCAGAAGGCGAGATTACAGCGTTTTGAGGAACTGAAAAATGTGAAAGGTCCTGTGACGGACGGTAAGGTGGAACTGACCTCCGCAGCATCGCGACTTGGCCGGACTACCGTGGAGATCGAGAATGTGTCCAAGAGTTATGGGGATAAGGTTCTGATCCGTGATTTTACCTATCTGTTTGGCAAGGATGACAGAGTGGGATTCATCGGTCCCAACGGCAGTGGTAAGACTACCTTGATGAAAATGATCCTGGGGGAAGTGACACCGGACAGCGGACACATCGAGATCGGACAGACCGTGAAGCTGGGATATTATGCCCAGGAGATCGACGATACCATGATGCATCCGGAGCAGAGAGTCATTGATTATATCCGAGATGTGGCGGAATATATCACCACGGAGGACGGACAGATCACGGCAGCGAGAATGCTGGAGCGGTTCCTGTTTTCCGGAGAAGACCAATACGGGCAGCTGGGAAAATTATCCGGTGGAGAACGGCGCAGACTGCAACTGTGCAAGGTACTGATGGGAGCACCGAATGTTTTGATCCTGGATGAGCCGACTAACGATCTGGACATTGCCACCCTGCAGGTACTGGAGGATTATCTGGATACATTCCCGGGCATCGTTATCGTAGTGTCCCATGACCGGTATTTTCTCGACCGCGTGGTCCGCAGGATCTTCGCACTGGAGGATACCCGCATGGTGCAGTACGAGGGCGGCTACACGGATTATGCCAATAGAAAAGCCGCAGAAGGAACCACGGAGAGCACGGGAGCGGCGGCAACATCCCAGCCGAAGAACGCCGATGAGGAAAATACTTCTAAGAACTGGAAAAGCGGACAGAAACGCAAATTAAAATTCACCTACCAGGAACAGAAGGATTATGAATCCATCGAAGGGGAAATGGCGGCGTTAGAAGAAAAAATCGCGGCACTGGAAGCGGATTTCTCAAAATACGCCAGTGATTTTGTAAAGCTGAATGAATTAACACAGGAAAAAGAGGCTGCGGAACAGCAGCTGGAAGAAAAAATGGAACGCTGGATGTACTTAGAAGACCTGGCAGCGAGAATTGAACGGGGAGAAGAAAACTGACAGTCAGAAAAATCAGGCTGTCAGTCTTCTGCATCGTCGGTAGCTGCTGCCACTGCGGATACCACGGAGGATACCACTGCGATCACTACCGCTAAAAGGATGATTAAAAGCCCACCGGCTAAAAGCATAAACATAAGGCATACTCCCTTTCTTACGAGGTTTGTTCTTATCACATAATAACACATTTTCGCGAGTGCGAAGCACGGAAAAATTGTTACATCTATGTTTCATTATACCATTTCCGGAATAAAAAACAAGAAAAGTTAAAAAATATAATCATTAACTCCAAAATGCACGGGAAAAGGTCGCATGGCAGAGAGGACCGAGATTTACGAAGTGGCGACGGATGAGGGGCTGCAGTTTTGTTTTGCAAGAAACGATGATTCTTGCATAATTGACACCATATATGACACCATGCATAATATAGGAGGAATACAGACTGTCCAAATGGGATAAATTGGTAACACGTATAGAAGGTGGAAAAATGACTAGAGAGCAGGCGCAGATCTTTAGCAGAGCACTCGCAGAGAGAGGGAATCAGTATGAACCAGTACTGCGTATACCTTCTTTCAAAAAATGATGCAATATTTTCAAAGTAATAAATATTGAAAATACATGAATGGGACTGCTGGTTCGTAATAAAACCAACAGTCCTATTTTGGAATCAAAGAATAGGGAAGAATAGATGGAATAAGGGGTTAAATGAACTCTTTTCCCTGACGATATCTACTGTAGAGCAATATTGTAAGCTGCGGATGGCACTAAAATAAAAGGCTAGATGCTTCTTTGCTTTTGTGCTTTTTAATCTTACAGAAATCTTGAATTGAATTACAGACGAGGAACAGGTATAATAGTAGTCAATAAAGGATAATACACAATTATCTAATAAAGAAACGATGGATAATTTTTAGTTACTTATTTTACAAATAAGCTACAGTGTTGAGGCAATTAAAATGGGATTTATAAATACGGATAAAAAGAGAACCAATCCTAGGGTATTTTTGGATCGTGAAGATATTTTAGACTTGATCGAAAAGAATGTATGCATATATAATGAGCAAACAGCTTTTTTTAAGCTGTTTGCTTTTTATGGGATGGGGGGTATTGGAAAAAGCCAATTAATCCGCAAAATTTATCGCACTTATTCCGGTTCAAATTTATCGCTATATTACTATCCCTTGGAAATATTGAATCAGGAAACAATACCGTCTATATTGTTGCGCATTAGACAGGAGTTTGACTATACACCTCATTTTGATTATGCTTTATTCAGATATTGGGATTTTATTTCTTATGATAGGGTGGACAGAGAAAATCTGTATTCTATTTCCAAAAAGATTTTTACCGGACTTGGAAAGATTTTTGATGCCACAATTGGGTTGGGGCTAATCGATACCGGACAGCTTGTAAGAAAGGCTATAATATTATATGAAGAAAAAGTAATTACAGAGGAAGAAGATCAATTAGTATCAGAAATATTACAAGATAAGATAGAGGATTTATATACCTATTTGGTTGAAAAATTAGCAGCGGATATTCAAAAAGAGCTTGGTGGCTTGAAATATATGTTCCTTTTTGACGCATATGATTTGGGAAAATCCAATTATAAATTTGATTGGTTAAAACTTTTCATTAATTCTTTTCAAAATGGACTCTTTTTTGTAACATCAAGGGAAGAGTTAGATTGGTTTAACAATTCTAATATAGACAAGTGTGTCATAGAAAACCGTTCCTTGGAATGTATTCCCAAAGATGAAGTGCAAAAATATTTATTAAAGCAAAATTATACACAGGAACAAATTCGTTTGATTATTGAAAAAACGGATTGTATTCCATTATACCTAGATTTGGCTATTGCCATGGATAAACAAACGTTATTTTCGCCAAATATGATGATAGGTTTTGACAGTAAAGAAGATCTAGTAAAAAACTTACTCAGTCATTTGGAGCTCGAAGAGCAGTTGATTATTCAATATCTTTCAGTAGTAAATATTTTTAATGAAACAATATATGATTATGCCGTAAAATTTAACAATTTTTCTTTGCAAAATAATTCTTTTTCGGATTTTAAAAAAAGCACAATTGTACGATATGTTGAACAGTTTAACGATTTGTATAAAATTCATTCTGTTCTTGCAAATAATATCTCCTTTTTTGTCGAAGCTTCTATACGTGCCCAAATAATTGATAACTACTTAACGGTGATACATGCCAGAATTCTTCCTGATGAGAAACTTTATGATGATATAAAGTATAACCTGATTGTCAACATTTACCATTTGATAGGAACTGAAAATTTGAGTATTTCAGAGGCGCAGTCTGAAAAACTAATAGACTTATTTTTTTACCTGGCTGACAGAAGTTACAGCAACGATTTTTACAATTATATTCATAGCATAAAAAATAAGAAAAAAAGCAATCTGTTTTACATATATGAATATATTAGTGGAAAGACAACAAGGAGTTCTGACATTGTAGTAGGACTTCAGCGATTACAAAACATTCCATACAGTGGGTGTAATTTCGGTAAACATAGAAAATCACTCATATGTGACATCAATTATTTGCTTTCCATATCGGGGAAATACTCTGAAGCCGAAAAGCGAATGAATGCATTTGTCACGACTTTGACAAATGATGAAACAAAGGAGCGGTATTATATCAAGGGAATGATTTATTATTGTGATATGCAAATGCTTCGTGGAAATTTCAAGACTGCCGCTATAGACCTAACATTATTATCTGATAACGTATTTAATAACGTATCTAACGAAAAGCTTTTTTATGAAATTCAAAAAGCCATTGGGCATTGCTATAGATTTAATTTTATGTTTGATGATGCAATAAACTATTACTCAAAAACAAATGCAAGTCCGCATAACATGGCATATTATCTTACAGTATGTTGCGAAACATACTGTTATTACAAGCCGGAAAAAGTTTTTGATTTTTTTGAGAATGCCATTGTAGAAAACGAAAAATATAATAATCATAATAACCTGGGGAAAATATATTATTCCATAGCAATCGCAATGCTTATATCACATAAAACATATCAAGCAAAGAAATACCTGCAAAGGGCGCATTCTGAGTTTAAAAGCACGAAATATTCTGCAGGAACTTTCTTTACAATGATCGCAGAAGCATATTTTGAATACTCTGAAACAAGGAATGTATCTTCTGAAACAATTATAAAAATGAAAAAGCAGTTAAGAAAAATAGATTTCATCTATGAATATCTTCTGCTTCCATTTTATGTAATGAAAGGAAACCATGAAAAAATTGAAGAGTTCCGATTGAAATACGAGTGGTTTTCTTTTGACACTACATTGAAAAATATTAAGAGTTTTCTTGCTTTGCTTTAAAACGTATGATTTGTTTTGGCTTGATGCAATTCCCTTTGGCTTCAAACGCTATGTTCAAATCATCCGTCTCATAAATTTGAAGCAATTCATCTTCACAAGTCGTCCAGTTATTCTTAATAAATTGTGCGGCTTGTGAAAGATTATTTTTAGAACCATTTCTTAAAGGAAAATATATATTTATTTCTTTTTTTACCAAGTTAGTATAGATCATTTCTGTTTTTTGTCCGTATAGATGACTAAACGAACAAATTTTCTGATTATATTCGCAACGCATAATGCATTCCAAAAGGCCAGAGGCGGTATTTGTAGCTTCAACGATTAGGTCATACTCAATATCAAACTTTGCTATATCACATCCTAAAATGTGTCCAACGAGTTCACATTTTTGATGAATTACATCATAAACATACACTGTCTTTTTTTGACAAGTATGTAAATAAAATGCACATAACATTCCAATATTTCCTGTTCCATAAATTAAAACAGTGTTTATTTGAGATAAATCGTAATTATTCATGGCATGGATAATGCATGATAAAGGCTCGATGGCTGTCGCACGATAAATGGAATTAATAGATGAATCAATTTTTACCAAATAGCTATAATGAATATCAGCGTACAATGAGAAAGCTCGATTTGTAAAAAGTTCTATATCGTTTTTTTGACATAGATGGCTTTTCCCTTTTTGGCAATAACGACATTTCAAACAACGATAATTAAAGTCCGATACAACGAAGTTTCCGATTTCAATTTCCATGGCACTAGAGCAATTATGTTCAAGTACTTGTGCGACAAATTCATGCCCAAGAGATAATGGATATTCTTTTCTATATCCTAAATAGCGAGAGTAATCTCCGCCACATATTCCGCAAAACAAAAACTTGACCCTGACATAATCGGTAGGGATTTCATCTGGTAAAAGTGTATTAAAATTAACAAATTTATGTGGTGCAACAAGATAGGAAACGATATTGTCAAGCATGATTGCGCTCCTTAATCTTTATAATAAATTCTTCTGATAAATGCTTCAGCCTTTCACTGTATTCTGTACTGTGATATATCTGTGCCAACAAATTCGCAAGTTCAGGAATATCTGTAGGTAGTAATCCACTAACTGTAGCCGCTGATAATCCCATACGAATCCCATACCCTAAGTGATAGGGTAAAAGTCTATAATTCGTTAAAAATCCATATTGTTCCCAATGCTTGTACAATTCAAAAGCGTTTGTCTTATCAGAACACTGAATCCAAATATGATGTGTAATAGCTTCATTGACAGATAGTGCCTGCTGCTCGTAAACCATTAGCTGATGACTAAGTAATTCTCTCTTTAATTGTTCGGTATTGACTAACATATTATGAGAAAGGGCTTTATAGTTCTCCAAATTTTCCAACATCATTCCTAACGAATAAATAGAATAAGAATGCATATTAGATACATATGTCCCTATTTTTGAAAAAAGCTTTTCCCACATAGAATCTTTTTGTTTTGTACAATATAATGCACGTTGAGGTCCCGGAAAATTTTTATGTGTAGTCGATAATATTGCATCAAACCCCATATCAAATGGTGATATGTAATCATTTGCAATGATGTTCGTGAGATACTGGGAAGCATCAAATATTTTATATATATCCTTGTATTTGGAAAGCCACGAAAAATCTTCATAAATCGTTCCTTCACTACGATCAACAAATATTACTTTCGGATGTACTTTTTCAATTAACTGTTCGCTTTTGGCAATATCGATATGTTTTGTTTCGTAATTAATTTCCAACTCATATACGTTAAGCCCTAGCCGTTCTAGAATTGCTTTCGTTGCCATGTGTCCTCCTGCTTTTTCGGGCAGAATTATTACAGAATCGTTGATTTCTGTAATAGCCATGAAAACAGTTGTATGGGCATGCAGACCAGAAAAAAAACGCATAGATATAGCTTCCGCATTTAGAATATGGCACCATGCATGGTATATCTGATTTATATCCTTAGCAATGGAGGTACGATTCGCAAACTGTATTTTTGTATTTATCATTTCATTTTCTGAACGCAACTTATCACTATTATAGATTCCATGCAAAAAGCCTGTACTGCAAGAAAGATATTTCGGATCGGGAATATTTTCTACTGGATTAAGGATTAACTGCTTATGAAAGATTTCATTCTGCTTTTCAAGTGAAGTTGTCAAAGAATTAGAAAGCTTAGAGTAATTAAGTGACATCTATATCCCCCCTAAATTAGACATTTCTGTCAAAAGACAATTAAAAACTATCCATCGTTTCTTTATTAAATAATTGTGTATTATTCTTTATTGACTGATAAACTGAGGCAATCTAACAGACCCTACTTATAACGGAGCATCTAATCATAAGCAAACAAGTAGAAGATCACCTTACATTAACCTTCATCAAATTCCGAGGATGCTTGTTCATCAATATATCTTTCTGCTTATTATTCGATACATGTGTATAAATCTCTGTTGTACTAATGGAGCTATGTCCCAGCATTTTTTGGATATATCGTATATCTACATCCTGTTCTAACAAAAGGGTAGCGAAAGAGTGGCGGAACATATGTGGGGTAATATGTTGTTCCATACCGGCCAGTTTGGCATAGCGGTTTATCATAAAACGGACGGACTGGTCAGATAATTTGTGCTTAAGCTTGTTTACAAAAAAATATCCGCAGCAGGCAATGTCTTCCCTGAAGGTATCTTGATATGCAGTCAAAGCAGAAAGTACCTCCGGATTTCCAAGCTGCAAAATGCGTTCCCTTGCTCCTTTTCCATAGATCAACACCGTTTTATTCTCCAAATCTATATCTGACGGCTTCAATGAGCACAATTCAGAGATACGCATACCGGTAGCAAATAGAAGTTCAATAACAGCGATATCCCGGATACTGCAACGAAGCTGGTACGCAGAAGCTGCGGTATTTTTTTGCTCATAAAGCGCAGATAGAAACTTTTGAATAGAATGGAAGGGAATTGTTTTAGGGAGCAGTTTTGCTTCCCGGAAATGCACATCCAGCTTGTTAAAAGGGTTTTCTTCCAATAAATCTTTGTATTCCAGATAATGAAAAAAGGCTTTCAGACTGGCTATTTTTCTTTTGACAGTCTTAGGCTTGTATTGTTTATGCAAATTCGTAAGAAAGGAATCTAAAGTATTACGAGACAGATATTCCGGCAGATCACAGGAAAAGGTATCATATTGTTTCAGGTCTATTTTGTACGCTTTTAGACTTTTGACGTTCAGATGCTTCCGGTATTCACAGTATTCCAGATATTCAGTAATATAATTTTCTAAGGTGTTCATAAGCAGACGCTCCTTTGTTTTTGAATAAATTATGAGTGTCAGCTTATGATTTGTCTATTTATCCGTTGTTGTATTTAACGCTTAAAAATGGAGTTCCGATAGCTGACGCAAGAACATAGAGGTGGAAGTACATCTGTGATTGTGATGATAAACCGAAATACACATCTCGATTTATCGAAAAGACAAACTTTTTATTGACAACTGATGATCAATATCATAAAATATTTCAAAACACTTTATCGCGGCAGAGAAACAACGTGTTAAAGAAGCAACCGGAACAAACTTTAATTGCGGTGCAGAAGCACAAATGAGGGAGGACAAATGCATAGTGTAAAAGGAAAGAAGTGGAACAGAAGGCTGAGCTTTCTGCTTGTTTTGGTACTGCTTTTTGGAGACAGCTCATTGCAGCACGTCATGGCGGCAGAGACCGGGACAGCAGAGACCCAAATAACAGAGCACCGGGTGGAAACAGAGGTTTCCGTATCCAGCGGCAATCCGGAGCAGACACCGGAACCGGAACAATCGGCAGAACCGGAACAATCGGCAGAACCAGAACAATCGGCAGGACCGGAACAGTCGGCGGAGCCGGAACAGACCATGGAACCGGAACAGACGCCGGAGCAGACACCGACTCCGCAGCCTGTGCCGACACCGGCTAGCGTATCCGGGAACGTTCCGCCCAGACAGCCGGAGAACTATTATCAGGATCCGGAACCGGAAAATTATGGTACGCTGGCAGCTTATGATGCGTACAGCCGAACCTACCATGTAGACGGTGACCGGTATGTGACAGTGATCGGCTATGATGGTAACAGCTATCTTGATGAGGACGGCAATCTGCAGCAGGCAGACAATACTCTGGTAGAGAGTGAGGTCTCCACCTATTCCCTGTATGGAGATGCAAAAAGCTACGTGAACAGTGCTGGAAGCTATCAGGCGATGCTTACAGTCGGAGCGGAGGAAGGTACAGAGCTACTGACCATTGCAAGTGACGACCATCTGCTGACACTGACTCCTGCCCGGGGAGATTTCAGTGACGGTATCGTAAATGACAATGCTATTCGTTACAACAATGTATTGCCGGATGTGGATTATCAGTACACGGTATTCGGAAACAGTGTGAAAGAGGACATCATCCTGTTGCAGAGAGGCACAGTCCACAGCTTCCGTTATCTGTTGAACACCTATGGACTGAAAGCCGCCCTGAGCGGCAACACGCTGTACCTTTATGAAGAGGGAACAGATCCCGAACAGGACGCAGTATTCGTTCTGGAGGCTCCGGAGATGGAGGACGCGGCGGGAGAGATCTCTTTCGGCGTGGAACTTCAGCTGGAGGAAAGCGGTGAAGAATCCACCTATGCGGTTACCGTTTCCGCGGACAGTGACTGGCTGGATGCAGATGACCGCGTCTATCCGGTACGGATCGATCCTACCGCTATTCAGGTAGGCAAAAGTGCGATCCATGTGGCCTGCGCTGAGCAGGGCAGCCCGAATTCCGTGATCGGAGATAATGCATATCCTTATGTGGGCTATGATGACGGTATCACCTCCGGAAATCTGGCAGGCTTCCACAGCAAACATTTAAATTGCAGATCTTATTTTGCCATTGATTATGATTTCTCAGCGCTGGCGGAGGAGCCGGAGATCGTCAGTGCGGCATTTCAGGTGACCCAGAAGACCCGCTGGAGCAAGGGCAGTTCTGAATTCGGACTTTTCGGAGTGGAAGAGCCCTGGCAGGTGGGAAGCCTTACCTGGAACAATCAGTTAAATTACAACCATTATTTTCTGGATAGCAGAACGGCTTCCACTACCCGCGGAGAGGCATTATCCTTCGATGTAACGGAAGAAGTCAGTGCATGGATCAACGGAACCGCAGAGAATCACGGACTGGTCATGAAAGCACTGGTGGAAGCACCCAACGAGACAGCGGGCGATGCCGGTGCCTCCATGCAGTGTGAGGTATTCTACAACAATTCCTCCGCATCCTATGCGCCGAAGCTGATCGTCTCATGGACAGGAGATCTGACGGATCTGGCGAAGCTTACGCTGGATGATACTACAGTGGATGTTTACCCGGTCGTAAGAAGAAATGGGGACAAATCCTGTGATACACTGGGAGTGGCAGCCCATGGACTGGCCAAGCCCGGCAGTACCGTGACCTACGAACTGGTCAACGGCAGCACCGGAGAGACCGAAGCGCAGACAAAGCTTCTCTATCCGGATTCCGATGCTTATGCAGGGGAATATCCGGAGGCGATCGCCTATAAGCGGAGGCTTTCCAACTGGCAGAGCGAGGTGTTTTCCGGATTACAGCCCGGACAGGTCTACTATGTAACGGCGACCGCTTCCTTCGGCGGGAAAAGCGGCAAGACCGTAGAATCCGACCGCTTCCTGATCTACGAGGAAGGCGCTTTCGACCTGATGCCCAGGATCGCACAGCATTACGGCGTGGAACTGAATACGATCCTTGCCGACATGCGGATGCAGGACTGCCTGACCAGACAGGGCAACCGTATTTTCATCAGGGAGCCGAAGAATACCACAGCTTACAGTTCCGGCGTGTTAAGTGAATATTATAAGGCGATCATCGACGGACTGCTGTTAGGCAGGGCGGAGAACTGTGAATTCGGCTATGAGCCGGTGAACCTGAACACCGGTAATTTCTACATGGAACAGACCGATGCCACGATTGCGGACATCGGCGGTGATTTTGCCCTGACCAGACAGTACAATGCAAAGGGTGCGGCGTATGAGGGAAGCCTGGGCTTCGGCTGGACCTTTGCCTATGATGAACGTATGGGAGAACTGGCCGACGGATCGGTCCTGTGGCTTAGAAATAACGGAGGCATCATCACGTTTACTCCGGCGGGAGAGGGATACCTCGCACCGGCCGGATGCGATTATGAACTTTCAGAGACAGAGAACGGATATGTGGTAGAGATCTCGGATGACGGAAGCCGTCATGAATTCGACAGCTTCGGTCTGCTCCGTGCGGTGGAAGACAGCTGCGGTAACCGGACAGAACTGGCTTATGATGTGGATCTGTACCTGAAAAGCATTACCACACCCTCCGGAAAGGAATTCCGGATCGCACTGGATGAAAAGAACCGCTTAAGCAGCATTACTCTGCCGGACGGCCACGGTGTGACCTATACCTACGATGAAGCCGGTAATCTGGCGCAGGTGACGAATCCCGTAGGCGGTGTCGTTCGTTATGTTTACGATGACAGCCACCGCATGACCGCATGGTACGATGAAAACGGACACAGAGTCGTAGCCAATGAGTACGACGGGGAAGGCCGTGTGATACAGCAGACGGATGCGGAAGGTGGCGTGGTCACGCTGGCTTATGAACAGATGGCCGGAGGAGGACAGACCACTGCCACGGATGCGGAAGGCAATGTGACGGTCTATACCTATGATGACAATTACCGTACCACGAAAATTGAATATCCGGACGGCACATTCGAAGAGAGAAGCTATAATACCGCCGGGTATCTGGCAAGCCGTCTGGACCGCACCGGCGTGGAGACGATTTATACCTATGACGGGAAAGGCAGGGTAACACAGGAAAAAAGACAGGACGGCGCCACCAAAACCTATGCGTACAATACCGCAGGCAAAATGACGCAGTCTACGGACTATGACGGAGGAAAGACCGGCTATACCTATGACGGACAGAACCGCCTGACTTCTGTGACCGATGCGGAGGGAGGACAGACCTCTTACACTTACGATGAGAAAAACCGGCTTGTGGCGGTAAAGGATGCGAACGGCAACACCACATCCTATACCTATGACGGTGCCTGCGTCACATCCATGACGGACGGTGCCGGTAATACATGGAACTATACCTATGATGCCATGAACCGGCTGTTAACAGTCACGGATCCCACCGGAGGGACCACCGCCAATACCTACGATGCCCTGGGCAGGGTAATAAAGGAGACGGATGCCGCCGGTGCAGTGACCGTCTATACCTATGATCCGGCAGGCGCAGTGACAGCCATTACCGACAAAGAGGGGCAGACCAGCACCTTTACTTATGATGCCATGAACCGGATGCTGTCCGGTACGGATCCGCTGGGCAATACCCTGACTTATACCTATGACAGTAACGGGAACCGCCTTACACAGACCGATGCGGAGCAGCAGACCATACAGTATACCTACGATGCCATGAACCGGGTAACGGAAACTGCGGATGCAAAGGGTGCGGTACAGAAGAATACTTACGACGGAGCAGACCGGATCCTTACCGTCACGGACCGTCTGGGCAATGCAGAGAGTTATACCTATGACCCGGTGAAGCAGAGTATGGTTTCGGCTGCTGACAGAGAGGGTAACGTGACTTCCTATGAAAGTGACGTAAACGGAAGGATCACGAAAATCACCTATGCGGATGGTGCCACGGAGACTTATCGTTACGATCATCTGTCCCGGCTCACGGAGACGGTCGATGCGCTGGGAGCCGTAACCACATACATCTACGATGGCAACGGCAATGTCACGAAGATCCGTCAGACCGGTGGTGAGGAACTGGCGAGAGAGTACACCTATGCCTATGATGCAAGAAATCTTCTGACAGAGAGTACGGATCCGCTGGGGAACACTGTCCATTATACCTATGATGCCTGTGGCAGCCTGACCGGCGTGACGGATGGACGGGGAAATACCACCGCTTATGCTTATGATGCACTGGCGAGACTGACGACTGTGACCGATGCCTGCGGCGGTACTACGGCATACACCTATGACAAAGAGGGCAGAGTCCTCACGGTGACGGCACCGGAGGGAGATACGCTGAAAAATACCTATGATGCCATCGGTCAGCTGACAGCACAGACCGATGCTCTGGGAAATGTGACGACCTACAGCTATGACCGGATCAGCCGATTGCAGACCGTGACGGATGCCCTGAAGGGTGAGACCGGCTACACCTATGATGCGGACAGCAATCTTACACTTACGAAGGATCCCCTGGGGAATGCCCATGCCTATACCGTGGATGCAGAGGGGAATCTCTTAAAGGAGACCTATCCTGACGGGGAGACAGAACGCTATACCTATGATAAGAACGGAAATGTGGCAACCTTTACCGACCGATACGGTGTCGTGACCACATTTACCCTGGATGCCTGTGGCAGAATCGTGAAAGCTTCCGATACGGCAGGCAACGAGATGACCTATACCTATGATGCGGCAGGCAATCTGACTTCCCAGACCGATGTGCTGGGCAGAACAGCCGCTGTAACGTATGATGATTTCGGCAGAGCAGTCGCTGTGACCGGTATCGACGGCGTGACCACCCGTTATACCTACGATGCTTCCGACAGACTGCTTACCGTCACGGACGGGGAAGGAAAGGTAACATCCTACACCTACGATGCGGCGGGGAATCTCATCCATACCACAGAACCGGGCAAGGCAGAATATGCCTATACTTATGATGCTCTGAACCGGCTGACACAGAAAGTAGATCCGGAAGGAGCTGCCACGGAATTTTTCTATGACAGGAACAGTAATCTGACTACCTTAAAGGACGGCAACGGTGTGACCACAGATTACACCTATGACGCCCTGAACCGGCTGGCTGCATACAGGGACGGCAACGGAGGCACGACTGCCTATACCTATGATGCCCTGAGTCGTCTGACTGCCATTACCACACCGGAAGGGCTGACGGAAAGCTATGCGTATGATGCGGCAGGCAACCTGACCGGCGTTACCGATGCCCTGGGGCAGACCACGACCTACGGTTATGACAAGCTGTACCGTATGATCACCACCACCTCTCCCATGGGAGCTGTGGAGAAATATACTTATGACAAACATGATGTAGTTACCAGTGTCACCGATGCGCTGGGGAACGTTACGCTCTATACTGTAGATGCCAACGGTCAGGTGACAAAAAAGAGACAGCCGGACGGCGAAAGCTATCTCTATGCCTATGATGCTGTACAGCGGCTTACGGGTATTACAACGCCTCTGGGCTATGAGACTGCCTTTACCTACAGCAACGGCAATGATATTCTCGTAAAACAGGATAATCTGGACCGTACCACCGAATATACCTATGACATCATGCACCGGCTGACTTCCGTGACAGATCCCGAAGGCGGAGTGACCACCTACGGCTATGATGAGCGGGGCAACCAGTCCACAGTTACGGATGCACTGGGGTATTCCTGGAGCTATGCCTATGACAAAGTAGACCGGATGACCACTGTGACAGATCCGGAAGAAAAAGTGACCGGTATCCTCTATGATCAGGTGGGCAATGTTGTAAGCATCAAAAGACCCGGAGAACGTACCACAGCCTATGCGTATGACGGCAACTACAATACGACTGCTGTGACCGATCCGAAGGGATATGTCTATAACTACGGCTATGATAAGGATGACCGTCTGACGTTAACGACCGATCCTCTGGAGCAGACCACCGGCTATACCTATGATGCTGTGAACCGCATCACTGCATACCGGGACAAGATGGGATTAACGGAAAGCTATCTGTATGATGCCCATGGCAATGTGCTGGAAAAGACCGCAACAGACGGCCGGGTTACCGAATATACCTATGATATCAGGAACCGGCTGACCTCTGTCACCGACCCTATGGGAAGTGTGGCATATTATACCTACGATGTGATGGACCGCGTGACGGGCGTGACTGATTATCTGGGAAGAGGAACGGAATTTACTTACGACCGCGAAGGAAATCTGACCAGCGTGACCGATGCCGCAGGACGAAAGGAAGTATGTACCTACGATATCGCAGGACGGATCACATCCTATACCTCCAACGGAGGAAACCGGATCAGCTATGATTATGACAAGCTGGATGATCTGGTAGAAAAAAGCTACAGCGACAGCACCGGGGAGCAGAGTGCAGAAGGGGTTACCTATGCCTACAATGCTCTGGGAGAGCGGGTAGCCATGCAGGATACCACAGGGGACACGGAGTACACCTATGACGGACTCCGCCGGATCACCTCCGTGACCACTTACCGGGCACCGGGAGAGGACGGCTTCTCCCACGAGAAGGCAAAGGGTGACACCATAGGCTATGCCTATGACGAAGCGGATCATCTCGCTGCCATTACCTATGCGGATGGCACAAAAGTAAGCTATGAGTATGACAAGAACGACAATCTCATCAAAGTGACCGACAGGGAGGGAAAAGTTACCACCTATACTTATGATGCCATTAACCGGGTGACCCAGATCCACCGCCCGAACGGCATCAGCACCTATAACACTTACAATGCAAGGAATCAGATCGTGGAGCTTAAGAATGTCTGCGATACCTGTGAGTGGGTGGTAAGTGACTATCTCTATACTTATGACGACAGGGGATTCATCGCAGGGGAGACCGCCATCGAATCTCTGGCAGGTTATGCCTACGATGACAAGCATAACGGACGGCATGAGGACGGCAGACATGACGACCTCTATCCTCATGGCAACCGCCATAATGGCAAGCATGACAAGGACGCCACCTTCGCGTACCAGATCGTGGAGACCGACCGGACATTTACCTATGATGCAGCCGGAAAGCTTCTGACCGCTACGGAGACCGAGGACAATTATGGCACCTGCGTCTACACGTTCGAGTATGACCTTATGGGTAACCGTACTTATACGGAGAAAACCCTGAACGGGACGGTTGTGGAGTGGCACAGATATGAGTATAATAAGAGTAACCAGCTGATCTCTGAAAAGCTCTACAATGGCAAGAAGACCACCAGCCTTGCCTATACCTATGATGCGGATGGCAACCGGATCAGTGAGAACGGGCGGATCGGCACGGACAAGGTGAACAAGACCTATGAATACTCCGTAGAGAATCGTCTGGCGGCAGTGCATGACGGGGATGAACTGCTCCTTGCTGCGGCTTATGACGGTGACGGCAACCGGGTATTCTTATTGAACTATAATCTCCATACCGATGATGACTGGAAGGGCAATTCCGGCAACGGCAATGGGAACAACAAGGACAACTCCGGCAGTGGAAATAATGGAAACGGAAATTCCGGCAATAACGGCAATGGAAACGGCAACGGTAAGGGGAAGGGCAACAATAAGAAGAACAGCAAGTCCGACGGCACGGATGATGCAGGCTACGGCAATGCAACCAATGCAACCAATGCGGAGGAGAACAACAGCCAGAACCAGTGCGGCATCCTCTTCCCGGTACAGGAGGAAGTAAGTGCTGTTGAAGCAGACCTGATCTCCCGGATCAAGACCACCGGCAAGGAAAAGAATTACGAACTGATCGAGTACTTAAACGATGTCAACCGTGAGCATGCTGAAGTACTGGTCGAGCAGAACATCAATGGCAAGACGGATACCTCGTATATCTACGGAGCAGAGATAAACGGCGGATTCGATCGGATCTCCCTTGACCGGTTCGATGGCAGCACCGGATATTATCTCTATGATTCCAGGGGAAGCGTCTCTGGCATCACCAATGAAGAGGGACAGGTCTACCAGTCCTACCGTTACAGCGTCACCGGAGAGATCACCTTTGGTGCTCCGCAGTATGAGAACGAATACACCTACAACGGAGAATCCTACAATCCGAATATCGAGAGCCAGTATCTGAGGGCAAGGTACTACTGCGTGGTAACGGCGACCTTCCTCACCGAAGACAGCTACCTCGGCAGCCAGACAGAACCGCTGACACTCAACAGGTATAATTACTGCGTGAGCAGCTATCTGAATTATACGGATCCGAGCGGGAAATGGATATATGAAAAGGAACAGAATGAATTTGTGGTGAAATATATTCAGACATCCGCAAATGAAAAACAAAATAGGAAGATTGATTTTTATATTGCCAAAACATTTTTGAGTGCATTACATGAACTGAACTCTCCACAAGCATCTGTTGACTATGTATTATCGTTTGACTATAAGCATGATATGCCATATGCAAAAAGCATTATGTTAAAAGCATATAAACAAAATAGTAGTTATGCCTGTGAAATTTTTCATGTATCAATAGAACAACTTGAGGAGTTTGGATGGAAAGCTATAACAGGAGATAAACAAAATTATATCATAAAGTTCAACCGTACCTTGAATCAATATGGCATAACAAGCAAGGCAAGTATTACAATGCTTATGGCAACAATGGCGCATGAAAGCAATTTTGGACAAGACAATATTGAAGGAATGCAAAATGGAAAAGAATTGTTAACAAAAGATAATTGGAAAAGCTATATTAAAGATGTTGCAGGTAACTCAAACTTAGAATTTGATGACAGAGGTGTAGGATATATTCAATTAACTGGAAAACAAACGCAAGAAAATTTTTTAAAAGCCATTGGTAGAGATTGTGATATGGTGAACTTCGGAATGGACAAAGTTCATTATATTGCAAAATATTATAGCTTAGAGGCTGCTGCATGGTTTTGGGCAACTACGAATGTCGTAAAAACAGGTATGGGCAGTTTAAATGATTATGTTAATGCTAATGGAAATTCGGAGGCTATATTCCTCATTACACAGTATTATGTTAATGGATTTACTGCAACAGATAAAGATTTAGCAACAATAAGATTAGGAGGGGAGTATAAAATTAAAAATGATCAGCTGATAGTTGGAAACAACAGCAATCCATTACCAAAGAATTGGAGGGATCGAAGTGAAAAGTATGACAAAGCTTACGAGATATTTGGTAAATAAGTTTGTGGCTATACTTGTGTTGAGCTTATGTATTGCAGTATCGATAATAGGATGTTCATCGAACGAATCTGAGATTTATGAGGAAAGTCAGAAATCGGAAACCATTAATACATATGAAACTGAGGCGGAAGAAACAACAATAGAGGTTGACGATGCGCAAGAACCTCAGTTGTTGTCATGTTATGAATATGAGATTCAACAAAAGACATTTAATTTTTCGATAGATAACGGAGAGAGCTATCATATCCCATATGTCCAGATTCAAGGATGTCCGGATAAGAGGCTGCAGTGGAAAATTAATCACACCTTGTGGAAAGATGCCTGCTGGTTATTTGACTGCGCACAATTAGATATACATATATATGTCATTTGGGATGACGATGACCCTTATACGATTGCGGGAATATATCAGTATAAACAGTATCTTTCTGTTGTTTACGAAGGAACGGAGGATCGGCGTTTGCCTGGGAAGGTTATGTATGCTATTGTAGTGAATATGCTTACAGGGGAAAGAGTGCTCCTAAGCGATATGATAGGTAATACAGACAAATTTAAAAATATGTTGCTTCATTACTTTGATGGAGATGAGCGGGAACCCCGAATGTTTATATTAGAGGGAGATCCTGAGAGGATATTGCATTATGGATCAATGACGGAAGCGGAAATGATAGTTGACAGCAGAACCATGCAGGGAGAATATCCGGAGGATGATGACGGGCAGATAGATTCTGTGACATGGCTGTATGGAAATATATCTTTTTACATGTCGGATGATGGCTTTATTGTACTTCCTGAGGCAAAGTATTTTGAACCCTTAATATTTTCATGGGATGAAATGTCAGGAATTATAAATTGGAAATAATTGATACTGATGTAAAAAAGGCAAGGAAAAAAACTACGAACTGACTGAGTACTTAAACGATGTCAACCGTGAGCATGCCGAGGTACTGGTCGAGCAGAACATCAATGGCAGGACGGATACCTCTTATATCTACGGAGCGGAGATAAACGGCGGATTCGACCGGATC
>ERZ1673701.1686-NODE-1686-length-18950-cov-11.042498_pt1 | contig 18950 bp, 16 predicted proteins | sample MGYA00580231_ERZ1673701 | MGnify/ENA primary metagenome ERZ1673701 (study PRJEB41218, sample SAMN15661798) | gut metagenome | host: Homo sapiens | place: Canada: London | collected 2015-08-20/2019-03-30 | study: EMG produced TPA metagenomics assembly of...
TAAGTGTAATTTCTTGAATATCAAAATGTGCGGTACAAAAACTTGTGAAAAATGGCGTTTTTTGATGAGAAAAGGTACAAAAATAGCCCTGAAACCGAGGGGGAATCAGAGCTATTGGTACACACAAGTATTAAGCCTGAATAAAGTCATTCTCGACATCATTGCTCGTATCGGATTCCTCGTATTCATCTATTGTTGGAAGGGTATCTGACTTAACCTTACATAGCATATTGATTCTTTCAAGAATCTGTTTACCTCGTGCCTCCACAAAGTCTTCAAAATTGTTATGTATTGCTGCATTGTATGCATCTAATTGGATAAAATGAGTTTTTAACCACTCTTGCAATTGATTGCTATTGTTTGCATAGTAAGATAAGTATTCCGATGGCCGTTTATTACTAATGGCCAAATTAAGACTTTTAGAAATAAATGCAAAGTTTAATAGACTATTGACATCATCTTGTGTTATCCCAAAATCCTTATAACGAGAATACGGGAAGAAATGGTGATTTTCTTTTGCATTAGAACGGGATGCGTTTGTATTGTCGAGTTTTACAGACTGACCATTATTGAAATCAACAGGGTTATTGGCTGCTAGAATACATAGCACACCATCTTTTACCGCAGATTTATTTTTCATATTAATTCGTCTTAACTCATTATAGGTGATGGTAATAGCAAACCTTCGTTCTTCATTCTGATTATCAATGATTCTCGTTATCCAATCAGCATCCTCTTTCATTTTTGTTAAGGAGGCACTAGAATATCTGCGAGAAAAGATGGTTGTCCAGAACCAATCATCAATCAACTGTTTATGGGCATTCTCCATATAATTCTTCCCACTCTTAAAGAAGTAGTATTGAAGTATCGGTAAAAGTGATTCGTATGGTAAAATGTCAATCTTTTGTGCCCCATATCCTTTTACTAAATCTATTGAGAGACGTAGACATTCCAATGTTCGTGCCCAAACATTTTGACACATTGATGTTGTTAAACTTAATTGATTAGTCTGTTGACAGTTCCCTGTTACATTAAGCGATAATGACTGTGTAAATGTTTCTGGCTGTAATTTACCAAAAAGCTTTATTGCGGATTCGTCGTTAAACTCTTGTATTAAATCTCGTAAATCAAAATCAGAAGTCCAAACAGAAGCGTGCACTAAATCAAATAAAGTCAATCGCTTTCCTCCTTGATTGATATTTTCAAATACGGTAACAGCTTCATCAAGTTCTGCATTAAGCGTTTTTATGATGCTTATTGGGTAATTGTCAAGAATCCTTTTACATTCATTCATTATTTTCATATATTGAAGTCCTGTAATGGGATCTTTTGATACATATTCTTCTATGATGTTGGATAGTTCTGATTGATTGAAAATTTTCCAAGCTGGAATATTATTGGGTTCTGTTTTTAATTTAGGAATCTGAAAACATTTGCGGTCTAGATTAAAACAGATTGAAGCATAATCAACGTCCCCAAGTTTCTTTCCCATTAATGACACATATAGTGAAGTTATTCGTTGTTGGCCATCAATGATAAACAGGAACTTGTTAGCTTCTGGTTTTTGCTGAAACCCGAGTTCTTTTATTTCTCTACAAAAATTAGAGTACTTGGCGTCAGCCTCCCATATAAAAAACGAACCAATCGGATGTTCTTTATAAATACTATTCAGTAATTTAACAATCTTGGAACGTTCCCATACATACCCTCGCTGGAATCGAGGAATTTTTATATTACCATTCTCGAGTTCGTTGAATACTCTTTGTATATTCCAATTATTAGTTATTTCTATTTTTTGACTCATATCTAAGAATATTATAATTTCTATTATTTTGCAAAGTACTCTGTCTTCAACCAATAAGCATAAATCGGGTCCTGAAACGAGATTTCACCAGCCTTATTATCCAATATATCATTCTTGATAAGGGCAGCCTTTGAACGGGATATTGAGGTCGTTGAAGAGATTTGATAGCGATGCATAACTTCGGTCGAATTAATGGCCTTTTCTCCAGCTATAAGAGCCTTGAGGTAATTCAGTTGCTGTGTGGTCAGTGTTTCGGTGATTGTTACAAACAACAGACTTAACTGCTCCACCAATGCTGTGTGCGCCTCACGTACAATCTCAACGGTACATACATCCTTTGTTCTGAGCCATGAAAGCTGTGCCAGCTGCTGTGCGTAGTATGGATGATTATCTACGAGCGTTGCAATCAAATGGCTTGCTTCATCGTTTATATTCTTGCCGGTATCAGCAAAACGACTTTTGAAAAATCCTACAAGGCAGGGTGTCTCGATCTTATTAAGAAACATCAGGTTGCCAAACTTGTAGAATGGTTTGGATGAATCGGTAAATACTTCCATCATCATGTGGCGCTTGCTGCCATAGAGACAATAGGCCACACTCTGGTGTAGCTGCCAATGTGAACGCAATTTTTTCTGGAAATAGTCTGGGTCTGTAAATTCTGCGATATTTTGGAACTCATCTACGCAAATTACGATTTTCAGGCCTTTCTTCTTGGCTATCTTTTCGGCAAGATCGAGCACTTCATCGGGATTACGCTTTACCTCCTCCCAATCAAAGTCGATTGAGACCTCATTGGTGGGGTCTGTACCAATTGAAATCTTGGGAACAAGATGCGAAAAGAAACTCTTCGCACTCTCGATTGCCTCCTCCCATTTTGTGGAAGTGGCGGCAATGACCTTCTGAGCGAGCAGCGAATAGAAATGCTCCTCGCTACGTACATTGAAAAGGTCGATATGACAGATTCGGAGGTTGCTGTCCTGCGCCATTGCTAACTTTGCAGCCTTATTTACAAGCGAACTTTTACCCCAACGGCGGGGAGAGATAATAATCGTGTTGATTAAAGACATAAAGTTCTGAACCAGGTCGGCTGTTTCTTTCTCACGGTCGGTAAAATTCTTCTCAGTAGCAATCTTGCCAAATATAAACGGAGTTTCCATAACGCTCTATTTTTGATTTCCATCACAAATATAATACATAAAATGTAACTACAAAAGTTGTTGCAACAAAAAGTGTATATACATTTATTGTGGTATTTTACTGATTTGTGTCTTCTTTGTATAAATATCAGGGTAAAAGTTGTACAATCATAATGAGTTTCGTTTTCCTGTAAGAAACAATATATTATTTGTTATAGGTAAAATACGAACTCTACGAATAATATAATAATGTTTAGTATCTTCGAAATTCTATTTCTGTAACATATCATAAAATAAAGTAAAACTGCTATATTTATATATTATATGATAAATTGAGTTATGATAAAATACGATGGGTGCAAAGTTGTCAAGAAAACTGGAGCAGAAAATTGTGGGTAGGTTCACCACAAGAGTAAATTAGTGAAATTATCAACTTAAGAATAAAAATATGAAATATAAAAAAAGCCCTTTAGATCGTTTTTTAGAGCAACGGATAAACGATAATGCAAAAGAGTTAAAACAAACACTCAATGAAACATTGAGAATGGAACAAAATTGTCTCGAACAAATACGTCATAGTATAAATCATTGCAAGAATAATATTGCTGTTTGTGAAAAACAAATAAAAAAGTGCAGTTCAGCATCTTTGGCTATCCTCGAAACAAAGAAATCTGCATTTAAAGATAATTTACTCATATGGAATACGATGGGGCATATTCAAATGGCCAGTATTGAAATGAAAGAATATATGAAGCGATTGTCTGTTGAAAGTATTGATGAATGGGAAGAGCGAGATGTTATTAAATCAGTATATACAGCGATATATGAAACTTCGAAAAAGTTGGTTGACGCTACCGCCGATATTTTCAAATTTATCAAGCATTATTTTCCGAATTATGACTATAGAGCATTTACTGATGTACGAAAAGAACTTTGCAGATTTAGAGAGTCGAATACTTCTGAATTAACTCGCGTTAGAAATACGATAGATGCTCATAGAGATGTGGAAGTAAGTGTTCAAATTGAAGTTATAGAAGGATTGCATTTAGCTAATGCCGTGCAATTAATTGTTGAGTACGAAGGTATTATTAATAAACTGGGTAACGAAACAAGTCCGATTAAAGAATTGGGGTTAAAAAGATTACAAGCATGCTTCTAATTTCGAAGATACATGCTGAATACAAAAAATATGCTGTAATGCATTATAAAATAAAAAAGATTATTATATATTATATGATATATTGAGCTATGACAAAAAGTACGATGGGTACCAAGCTGCCAAGAAAATTAGAGCAGAAGATGCAGGTAGTAGGCGAGCAGATCAGGCTGGCCAGATTGCGCAGAAATCTCAGTATCGCTCAGATTGCCGAACGTGTCACTTGTTCACCCCTCACGGTTTCGCGCATAGAGAAAGGAGTGCCGACAGTGGCTATATGTATTTATCTCAGAGTGCTTTATGCGCTTCAATTAGATGACGATATTCTTCTGCTTGCAAAAGAAGATGCCATGGGAAAAGCCTTACAAGATTTGTGTCTTAAGAAACGAGAAAGGGCATCCAAAAAGGGATAGGTTATAAAAGAGCTTCGTTTACTTGTCGATCTTAATTATTGAAAGAATCAAGGCTAATTAGAAAGGTGAGCTAAGAGTCCCTTTGTCGCTTTGACAGCTATGGATTTTGCTATAATGATGAATGACTTCTTGCTAAGTTGCTGACACTAATTAAATTGTAAATCTCTAGCAGAATGTATATTTACTATGAATTGGTTGTGTTTATTGAAGAAAAACAATAACTTTGCCTTATAATTTAATTTCTTAAAGATGGAAGGTAAGAAAATAAATCGGTTGAAATTAGTTTTGGTCGAGAAGAAGCGGACTGGAGTTTGGTTAGCTCAAGAATTAGGCGTTTCTCCTGTGACAATCAGTAAGTGGTGCTCAAATATAACTCAACCGTCACTTGCAACTCTTAGTAAGATTGCGGATTTGTTAGAGATTGATCCCAGAGTTTTATTAAATGGTAAAGAATAATATGGATAGTTCACATAGTCAAATGGTTGCTCTCATCTGGAATATAGCAGATGATGTTTTGAGGGATGTCTTTCTTAGAGGACAGTATCGTGATGTGATATTGCCTATGGTTGTTTTGCGCCGTCTTGATGCTCTTTTGGAACCAACGAAAGAAGAAGTAGAGGCCGAAATAACGGAAAGTGGAATTGATAATATAGACGAAGGAGTCTTGAAAGACATTACAGGGCTTAGTTACTTTAATACAAGTAAGTGGACCCTCAATCGTTTGAAGTCTCAGGCTTCGGACAATAATGATATTTTGTACGATAATTTTATCGAATATTTGAATGGGTATAGTGAGAATATTCGTGATGTACTTCGTAATTTTGAATATTATACTAAAGCACGAAAGTTGGCCGACAATGACAGACTGCTTTCCATTATTGAGCGTATAACTGATCCGAGAATTAATCTAACCGATAAGAATACTATCGATCCTGATGGCTTGCCTTTACCGGCATTAACCAATGTGGGTATGGGAACTGTCTTTGAGGAATTGCTTCGTCGATTCAATGAGGAAAATAACGAGGAAGCGGGAGAACACTTTACACCAAGAGATGCGATTTCTCTTTTGGCGCATTTGGTCTTTGAACCCGTAAAAGAGGACCTCCCTAAGATTATAACACTATATGATCCGGCATGTGGTTCAGGTGGTATGCTAACCGAAAGTCGTGAATATTTACTTGATTTAGGAGTACGAAGTGCTGCTATTCAGTTATCAGGTACAGAAATAAACCCAGAGACGTATGCTATCTGTAAATCAGATCTTATCATAAAAGGTGTGGACCCAAGCGGCATACATTGGGGTAATACAATTACAGATAATAGCTTTTCAGACAAGTCTTTCGGATATATGATAACTAATCCTCCTTATGATAAATCATGGAAGGAGGATAAAAAGAAAATATATCATGAAAAGATGCTTCTTGACCATCGTTTCGAACTGACTCTTACCAATTATATCGGTGAAGAAGAAGTTTTAGATTCTACACCACGTACATCAGATGGACAGTTGCTTTTCCTTTTGGAAGAAGTTGATAAGATGAAACCTCTAGAATTTCAACCACAGGGAAGTCGTATAGCTTCTATTCATAATGGTTCGTCTTTATTTACAGGTGATGCTGGTAGTGGAGAGAGCAATATACGCCGTTATCTTATTGAAAAAGATTTGGTTGAAGCTATTATACAATTACCTAACAATATCTTTTACAATACGGGTATTTCTACTTATGTATGGATGTTGACCAACAAAAAAAAGGATAACAGAAAAGGAAAGGTGCAGCTTATAGATGCTTCACAAGCTTTTGAGAAACTAAGAAAGAATCAAGGCTCGAGAAATTGCACAATTGAGCCTTATCGTACGGATATTTTAAGGGTCTATACAGATTTTGTTGAACAAGAAGCTAACGAGGAATTGAAAGTGGGGTCTAAGATTTTCGACGACGACGATTTCCGTTATTACAATGTAACTATTGAATGTCCGTTGCGTCTTCGCTGTCAGTTTAATTCGTTAAAGATTGATGAAATGCTTTATGATAGCAGTGATATTGAAGTAAGTAAGTGGTTGTATAATACTTATAAGGATAGAGTTTTTTCTGGTTTGGATTCAGAAATTCCAGCTATAAAAGAATATCTGAATGATCAGGAGATTAAGATAACCGATAAGAAACTAAATAAACTCATTTCTGCAAAGGCATGGAAAGACCGTCAGCGATTGATGAATGCTGCTAAAGTCTTAATGAAGGATATAGGTACGGATGTCTATATGGATTATAATCTATTCTCCACCAAAGTGAATGCTACCGCTAAGGAGCTGAAACTTGAAACAAGTGCTGCCGAATTGAAAACTATATGCAGAGCGATGTCTGTAACAGATTCGAAAGCGACGCCTGTTGTAAAGAAAGAGCATAAGGCTAATAGTAAGGATGTCGTAATGCTTTTGGAAACTTACGGTGTACCAGAAGATAAGCTCTCTGATTATGGCTATCACTTAGTAAAAAAAGGCATGTATGTGGAATTTGAATCCGATAGTGAACTTCGTGATAGTGAAAAAATACCAGTAAAAGAAGATATCTATGATTATTTCCAGCGTGAAGTTCGTCCATACGTTGAGGATGCATGGATTAATCTGACACAGACTAAGATTGGATGTGAAATATCTTTCAATAAGTATTTTTATAAGCCAACTCCTTTACGTTCACTTAAAGAGAATGAACGGGACATTATTGCTTTGGATGAGCAAAGTCAAGGCTATATTAAATCGCTATTCGAACTGATGTAAGTATGGAAAGATATAGTGAATACAAGGATAGTGGTGCACAGTGGCTTGGTAAAATTCCAAAACATTGGGATGTTATTAAGGCTAAATATCTGTGGAATGAAGTATTTTCTTTTTCTGAAAATGGTTCAGAAAATTTATTGTCTGTATCTCAGTATGATGGGGTAACACAAGCCAAGAATGAATCTAGAAGTGAATCTCTTAAAGGTTACAAAAAAGTAGTCAAAAACAATCTGGTTATAAATATCATGCTTGCTTGGATGGGTGGTCTTGGCGTTTCAGAATATAATGGCATCGTTAGTCCTGCCTATTGTGTCTATAGACTAAAAAAGGCTGCAAATCCCCAATTTATGCATTATTTATATAAAACGCCGATGTATTTGGCTGAATTTGCGAGACATTCAACAGGTGTAATACCTTCACGTTGGCGTATGTACACGGATGATTTTGGACAAGTTCTGACTCTTATTCCACCAATAGATGAGCAAGATAAAATTGTTTCTTATCTCGATAAAGTTACATCAAAGATTGATGAAGCAATAGCCCAGCAACAAAAGATGATAGATTTGTTGAATGAGCGCAAACAGATAATTATCAATAATGCAGTAACCAAAGGCCTTAATCCGGATGCACCAATGAAATATAGTGGTGTAGATTGGATTGGAGAAATTCCCAAAGATTGGTCTATCTATAGATTGAAATATTTACTAAAAGAAAAACTAAAATATGGTGCTAATGAAAGCGCAGAAAGTGATAATACTTCTTATCCACGCTATATTAGAATAACGGATATAGATGAAAATGGTACATTAAAAGACAACACTTTTAAATCTTTAATGCCAATAAAAGCAAGACCATATTTATTAAATAAAGGAGATATTCTTTTAGCAAGAAGTGGAGCTACTGCTGGTAAAAGTTTTCTTTTTGAAGGAGGAATAAATGCATGCTTTGCTGGTTATCTTATAAAAGCGTCTTTATCGACAATTATTGTGCCTCGTTATTTCATGTATTTTACATACTCTGGAGTCTATGATAATTGGAAGAAAAGTATTTTTATTCAGGCAACTATCCCCAATATAGGTGCTGATAAATATGCTAATCTTTTAGTTTCATTACCTCCTATTAATGAACAGCATAAAATTATAGCATATCTAAATAAAGAGACCGAGAAAATAAATAATGCGATTGATTATAGTAAGCGAATAATTTCTCTTTTACAGGAACGTAAGCAAATAATAATTAATGATGTGGTAACCGGAAAAGTAAAAGTATCATGAATAATTCATATTACATATTAGCAAAAGAGGCTATCCATATAGAACGGCTACATATTTGTACATGGGAATTTACTAATGCCGATTCATATATAGAGTTTGGTATGGAATTTTCTTATGGGAGTTTTACAAATGATACTTTAAACATTTGGTTATCTGTCCCTTTTATTAAAGGGAACGATGAAGTAAAATGTTTATTAGAGAATTTGTCTAATAGAGCAAATAGTCGCTTTATCTTTAATGATATAGTAAGTGGGATTAGTAATATCGGAGCCGATCATCGGGATGGAAGTATCTTGCAATTCGAGAAACGTGATTCGTTGACTATTTTACCTTGTAGGATAGACGTTTCAAGTGGGTTTCTAAAGTTTACTCTTAATAGGCCTAATAGATATGAAGGAAATTTGTATTTTAGAGTTTTAGTAAAACATAATGGAACAATTGCGATAAAAAAATCAGGAATAGCCAAAAATACATATATATATGACCTGAAAATTAATGAAACTCGTAATTTGCCAGAAGACATATATGATTTGAAATCAAATGAAAATTTGCATATTTGTCAAATTCATAATTTGTTCTGTCTACACTCTGTCCCTGATGATTTTGAGTTTAGTTTTATTGATTCTTCTAAGCTTAAAAACATTAGAAAACTAGAAACAGAAGCCTTCAAAAAATATCTTCCAGATGTGAAGGATATAGGTAAAGATTGCTATAATATAATGTTCCTAAAAGATTGTGGTAAAGAAAGTTATTCCCTGTTTACTACATGTTCTGAAGAAACTATTGGAACTAAGCAAATTTCACTTGCAATAGCTACAAATATATTATGCAGTCTACTTTTCTTTGTATATAGTGTTAGAACTGGAATTAAGAAGGGTGAGGTATGGTATATTCAAATGCCATGGGAAGGTATAATTGCTTTATTTGTACTAATTGTGCTATGTCTATATTTATTTCACATAAAAAGAAAAAAATAGTATGAAAGCCTTATTAGATACCAATATTATTATTCATAGAGAAGCAAATAAAATTGTGTCTCAAGATATAGGTATTCTTTATCGTTGGTTGGATAGAGGGAAATATACAAAATGTATTCATTCTGCAACTATTGAAGAGATAAAGAAAAATCCCAATAAAGAAACGGTTAAGCTTTTCTTGGTAAAATTAGACAGTTATGAGACAATAGAGATTCCTTCACCTATACAAGATGAAGTAAAAAAGATCTCTGAAAGCTATGATCGTACGGAAAATGACTTAATTGATACTTCTTTGTTGAATGAAGTATTTGTCGGACGTGTAGATATATTAATCACTGAAGATAAAAAAATTCATAAAAAAGCTAATGCGTTAGGGATTCAAGACAAGGTTTATACGATAGATTCTTTCTTGGAAAGAACTTTTGCAGAACACCCTGATTTAGTTAATTATAAAGTTCTTAATGTCCAAAAAATAAAATTTGGACAGCTCAGTCTTGAAGATCCTTTTTTTGATAGTTTAAAAGCTGATTATATTGGCTTTGATAAATGGTTCATAAAAAAATATGATAATGAGGCATATATTACTATAAATTCAAATAATGGGATGCTTTTGTCTTTCCTCTATTTAAAGGTGGAAGATGAAAATGAAAGTTATATGGATATAACCCCGATGTTCTCGCCTAAAAAACGATTAAAAATTGGTACTTTCAAAGTTATAAGTAACGGTTTTAGGTTAGGTGAAAGATTTATTAAAATAATTTTTGATAATGCTTTAAAAAATCATGTTCAAGAAATATATGTAACCATTTATGATAAGCGCCCCGAACAGAGACGATTAATTGAATTATTGGAACAATGGGGGTTCACTTTGTGGGGAAAGAAGAATGAAGAGCTGGTATATATTAGGGATTTCTCACCTAAATATGATGTAAAGGATATTAAAGGCTGTTTCCCTTATATTTCAAGAGAACGGCAAGCATATATAGTCCCTATATATCCTGAATATCATACAGAACTTCTTCCAGATTCTATTTTAAATACAGAATCACCGCAAGAGTTTATTGAAGATTTTCCTCATCGTAACAGTATTAATAAAGTATATGTTTCAAGGGCTCTTGAACCTTATCCGGAGGTTGGAGACATTCTAATTTTCTATCGTACGGGAGGATTATATAAAAGTGTTATTACTACGATAGGAGTAGTGCAGGAACTTAAATTTGATTTTAAAGATGAAGAAGATTTTATTTCATATTGTCGAAAAAAAAGTGTTTACCCAGAACAGGAATTGAGGAACATGTGGAAGTATTCGATAAGACATCCTTTTGTTGTAAACTTTTTGTATGTATATTCTTTCCCGCATAGAATCAATATGCAAAAATTGATAGATCTAAAAGTTTTATCAGGCATAAACGATGCACCAAGAGGATTCAAACCGATAACAAAAGAACAATTTGAAATTATTTTGAAAGAGACAAAAAGTGATGAAAGTTTTATTATCAATTAAACCTGAATTCGTAGAGAGGATTTTTGATGGGAGTAAAAAGTATGAATATCGTAAAATGTTATTCAAAAGAAATGATATAAATGTGGTTGTTATCTATGCATCTGCTCCAGTCAAACGAGTTGTTGGTGAATTTAGGATAAAAGATATATTTTCGGAAAGTGTAGATGTTTTATGGGAGAGAACAAAAGAATATTCTGGTATATCGAGAGAATATTATTTGTCATATTTCCAACATAAAAATATTGCAAATGCAATAGAAATAGGTAAGATTAAAAAATATAAAAAGATGAAAATGCTCTCTGACTATAATATTGCCCAGGCACCACAATCTTTTTGTTATATATCAGATTAGAATTAAAAATATGAACAAGACAAACGAACAAGCTTTTGAAGCTTTGATAGAAAAGGCGCTTGTTGGCACAACATTAGAAGAACGTCAACAAACAGGTGTTAATGATATTGATGCACAGTCTCCAGACTTAGATAAATATTATTGGGGGCTGCCGAAGGATATGTCCGACAAGAAGTATGCTTTTGATATGCGTCGTTTGTGGTCGTTCTTGAGGACAACCCAACAAAATATTATAGATGAATATAAAGGGAAAAACATTGAAAACGAACTTCCTAAGCAACTTTCGAAAGCAATTGATACATTTGGTATTATTGAGGTGCTAAGGAAAGGTGTAGATATAGATAATATTCATGTCACAATGTTTTATCCGAAACCATCGCCTGCCGATAGTCAATTATCAAAAGAAAAATATATTCAAAACCAATTCTCTGTGACCCGTCAGCAGACCTTTTCTGTTAGTAATCCAGGCTTGGAGATTGATATGGTGTTGTATGTAAATGGTCTGCCGTTATTTACATTCGAATTCAAGAATCCATGGACACATCAGACTGCCAAATATGATGGTCAAAAACAATATAAAGAGGAACGGAATCCGAAGGAAACACTTTTGAAATTCGGTCGATGTCTTGCCCATTTTACAATGGATAAGAGCGAAGTATATTTCACCACTAAATTGAATTCGGGCAAAACATTTTTTATGCCATTCAATCAAGGTCTGCCCGATGGACAGGGAGCCGGAAATCCAGTTAATCCTAATGGGGGATATAAAACCGCATATATGTGGGAGAAGGTCCTGCAAAAAGATATTGTGGCAGACATAATTATGAATTATGTGCTATTTGATTATGGTGAAGCAAAGACTCAAAAGAAGGTTCCTCATATCATGTCCAATGCCAAAAAGCTTATATTTCCACGTTTTCATCAGCTTGATGTGGTTAGTAAATTGATTATTGATGTAGCAAAAGTTGGCGTTGGTAAAACTTATTTGATTGAACATTCGGCCGGTTCAGGAAAATCAAATTCAATAACGTGGTTGGCATACAAACTTATAGATGTTTGTCCTGTTACGATGGATGCAGTTCGTGCAAAGACACTAGATTCGCGTTTGTATGATTCTGTGATTATCGTTACAGACCGTAGATTGTTGGACAAGCAGATAACAGACAATATTAAGGCTTTTGGTAAGAGTGAAAAAATTGTAGCTCATGCTGATACCTCCAAAGACCTGAAAAAAGCCATTGAAGATGGAAAGCGAATAATTATTACAACTATCCAGAAATTCCCTTATATATGTGATTCTATATCGGATGTGAGCGAACATAATTTTGCTATTATCATTGACGAGGCACATAGTTCGCAGTCTGGTATAGCTGCTGATAGTGTGAATAAAACAATTCAGAAGGACATGGATTGTGAAGGGGCAGATACAGACGAACTTTTGGAAAAACTGATGAAAGATCGTAAAATGAGTACAAACTGTTCTTATTTTGCATTTACAGCAACTCCAAAGAAGGAAACACTTGAAAGATTTGGTTCAGAGGATAAAGACGGAAAATTCCATCCATTCCATCTTTATAGTATGAAACAGGCTATTGAAGAAGGATTTATTCTTGATGTGTTGTCTAACTATACGACATATAAAAGTTATTATGAACTGACAAAAAGTATTGAGGATAATCCTGAATATAATAATGAAAAAGCCCAAAAGTTGCTCCGCAGAGCTGTAGAGCGAGAACCTAGGACTATAGAAGCCAAAGCTGAGATTATGCTGACACATTTTGATGCTAAGATATTCCGTAATCATAAGCTGAAAGGAAAGGCAAAAGCTCTGGTGGTGACTAAAGATATTGAGTGTGCGATTTTATATTATAAGGCACTCCAGAAGTTGGTGGAGGCAAGGAAACTTCCTTATAAGATATTGATAGCATTTTCTGGAGAGAAACAGATTATAGACAAAAGCATTGGATATGATACCCCAATATATAATACAAATAACATACAAGCTGCAGAACCTTGTGGAGATTATTATGTTACACGCCGCTATACAGAGGCAGAAATGAATGGATTTCCTGATACTCAAACAGCTGAAAAATTCGAGTCAGATGATTATCGTATTTTGGTCGTTGCCAACAAATATCTGACAGGATTTGACCAACCGAAGTTGTGTGCTATGTATATTGATAAGCCTTTAGATGGCGTGTTGGCTGTTCAAGCTTTATCACGTCTTAATCGGGCGGCTCCTGACCTGGGTAAGCTTAGCGAAGATTTATTTGTTCTCGACTTCTATAATAAAATAGAGGATATAAAAGAAGCTTTTGACCCTTTTTATACTGCCACAACTTTATCAGAAGCTACAAATTTGAATGTACTTCATGAATTAAAAGCTACATTGCTTGGAATGGGTGTATTCGATATGGACGAAGTGAATGAGTTCATCGATTTGTATATTCGTGGAGAAGAAGCTGACAAATGGGCTCCTATTATTGATGTTGCTGCACAACGATTTAATTTAGAAATTGAATGGGCTGAAAATGGAAAAGCTGATTTTAAGATGAAATGCAAGCAATTTGTTAAGGTTTATTCCAAGGCCGCTGCTATTATGAGTTATGAAGTCAAGGATTGGGAAAAATTATTCTGGTTTTTACGTTTCCTAATACCTGAACTTTATATTGAGCCCAATGGCGGTAATGAGATAAAAGACTTGCTTGATTATGTCGATTTGAATACATATGGCTTACGTCGTACCGTCTTGAATGAGACAATTAAGCTTGATGCTGGAGAAACTGTAATTGACCCTAACAAACCTATAATGGTAAATGCCGGAGGAGAAGATAATGAGCCTAAAGATCCATTGGATATAATTCTTAAAGATTTTAATGAACGATGGTTTAAAGGATGGGATGCTACGCCTGATGATCAGAAAGCAAAATTGATAAGCATTACAAAAGCTGTAACGGAGGATGAAGATTATCAGACTCTTGTTGTTGGTAATCCTGATAAGCAGGCTGTTGATGAAGCAATGGCTACTATAATCGATCGAATTATCCGAAAAAAACGTAAAGGTGATATGTCTTTATACAAGGAATATCAACAGAACGATGGTTTTAAATATAATCTGCGTAATCTGATTAATCGAATGCTAGGTGATCTCGACTATGTAAAATGAATGTATATAAGTAAAATAATTTTATCTACAAAAAAGAAAGCAGATGGCGTGGTGGAAATACTCAATACCAAAGGCTCTGAATTTTCTCTTTTTGATGAGAATTTCCTGAAAGAAATTGCTGATATGAAAGAGAAAAACTTTGCACTCGAACTGCTCAAACGCTTGCTTGAAGAGCATATCAAAAAGCACGCTAAAAAGAGAATGGTTGAAGCCGAAAAATTCAGCGAAATGCTCGATGCTCGTCTTGCCGAATATTTGCGTGGATTGATTTCCAACGAGGAGGTTATCAAAGAACTGCTTAAAATGGCGCAAGAGCTGAAAGCAAATGCAGAACAAGCGTCTGAATTGGGGCTGACCGAAGAAGAACAAGCTTTTTATGATGCCTTGACAAAACCGCAAGCTGTACGGGATTTCTACGAAAATGACCAACTTGTTGCTATGGCAAAGGAATTAACTGAAGCCTTACGCAGTAGTAAAACCATTGATTGGCGACAGAAAGAATCAGCTCGTGCCAAGATGCGCTCTATGGTAAAACGATTGCTCAAAAAGTACAAGTACCCGCCTGAAGAACAAGAAGCAGCCCTCGAAACCGTTATCCGTCAATGCGAACTATATGCAGATTCTGATGATAATTAGTACACAATAATTATTGCAATAATAATTCTGTAATATAAAAGCTACAGGTTGACATGAACCTCAAAAGTTAGACAAAAAACTTTCTGGGTTCATGTCAATTTGATACATTCACTCCTTTTCGGAGCTAAGATTTATTGGCAGATAGAAATCCTTAGCATATTCCTCATCAATATCACTAGATCCGCCGATGATCATCATCGGCTTATTGGCAATTACCTTATCAGCCAGATTCTCATTGAGAAATTGACCCAGCAAATCAAGTTCATCATGAAATGTACTATGATTAGTATTAATAATCTTTCGCATGTCAAGATAAGATAAAAATTCATCTTCTGATTCAACAAAGTCAGCAACAACCATCAAGTCAAATAATGACACAACCCATGTATCACGGAAGCGTTCCTCCATCAAACTAGCAGCCACAAGTTTATCCATCTGTCCCAACAACGAAGAATAATGCTGAAAGGTTACAGCTATCTTGTATATTGGTTTTGTCTTGTTAATTAAAACTGCCCCTTGTTGTGTGCCAAATATAGGTTCTGTTGAGTTATTGATAAAATCAACTGACCTGCAGCATTGTTTACATGCCTCAGCAACAGATGCCTTGAATTTATACTTGGCTCCATCCAACCTAACTCTGTCCTTATAAGAAAGTTCATGGGCTTTAACTTCTATAATATAGACGGCCTTATCTGAAACGCCAAGAATATCTAGTTCTGGATTCTTTTCTACCTCATCCTCCACTATCTTGTAATGTACAGAAGAATAAAATGTGACATCTGACAGAAATGACTCCATAACAGACTTTACTTTATTTTCAATATAAACGTCTCGGCTAATCGGACTTGTGTTCTGCTGGAAATTCTTCTGGTAATAAGCTCCATCGCGCATCATAAGTTTTTCTGCAATCAAGAACAGATTTCTATGAGGAATCATAGGAGTAAAGCAATAGTATTTATCACCATCTTTAACAAATGGTTTCTCAAAAATACTATGACCATTCATAATACTGCCTTTGAATTCGCTTTCTGCAAGAAAAGTAGAATTATCGCCAAATTCCATAGAAAGAGAATCTAGAATCCTTGTTTCCACTTCGTTTTGAGGATAGACCCAAAATATCTTATCAGAATTCCCATAATCATTTGGTTGATACATTAGGAAATGCATACCGTCTTCCGTGTGTGCTACATCCGGGTTTGCCTCAAAGAACGCGCCAAACAGACCTTTTGAGAAATCTCGATTCTCTAATGTAGCTTCATCGTCAATAGGACCAAATGTCTTTTCGTCCCATTTCTTCCACCGTTCATGCATTTTTGTTATGCCATAGATATTCTCTTGACTAGCAATCTTGCATATAACTCTATTTTCCAGATCCATAAAGAATTCAAATAGTTGGTCAACACTATATCCAAATTGTTGTTGGTAAAAGGTTGTATGAGGGAAGAACATTTCTTTAAATACTTCATATACATGATTTTGATAACCATCACCACGAACAGCTATAGTATCCATATGAATCATCCAATCAATGGACTGCATAGGATCATCAACTAAAGGCATATCTTGATAGATATATGTCATGAACAAGGCCCTCAATCGATTTCTCAAATCCTTAACTACTTCTTCTGTGGGATTATCTATGCCATCATTTGGCATTGAAAGACCAAAGTTCATTGCATATTCCGCTATCACTTCAGCATTTTCGTCCAGATGCATCTCTGTGCCATTCATCTGTGCCATAAAATACTTTTCAAGATTGGGAAGGTTATCTAATAAATATAATCCAATGCTTCCAAGCAACTGCACAGAATCATATTTCCTGAAATAGCCCTCAATCGTCTCAATATGCTCTCTTAAAGTTGCATTGACAGTATCTTTATCCTTAAAGACCTTAAGCAAGCGTTTACCCATAGCGCGCATTTGTGTTTCAAATAGATTAAAGCCATTGATGGATTGCTTAGCCATTACCTTTTGTTTCTTGGGTTTAGGCTGCTGTCTTTTCTTCTTGGTATGTTTTTTCTTTTTAGTCATAATCTTCTTTAATTTATTTACAAAGTTACTCTTTTTATTCGGTTGTACGTCAAAATATTACGATTATTATCACTAATATTTGCACTCTGTTTATCTTCTCATTGAAAAGCCTCTTTTCTGCTGGTGGTCATAATTCCCTTCCACCACATTGTCAACCTCCCGTCTGGCTTTGATTTGCTCCCGGTTGTCAAATTCACCCTTTTGCTTGGCGGTAAAGTACAGGAAATCCCCTGCTGCCTGATGAGATTGTCTGTCATCCCCGAACAGGTTAAGGGCGCTCTTGATGTCAGATACCTGTTCCGTATCAAAACGTGGCTTGTAATAATCACGGGTGAAACGGATGACACTGTGTACCGCCTTACGGAAGATGTCGCTCGTTTTTAGCAGCAGGAAACTGAGACAACCGATGATATGGCTTTGCCATGCAATCCGGTTCTTGAGTCTTGTTGTTTCCTGTGCATGTTCCGTTTCCTTGCGGTTCAGTTTGGACCGGTGTTTGGCCTCCAGTTGCATCAGTTCACGGCTATGGTCATTCTGTATGGTCTGGATTTTATTCTACAACCGTTCGATGGTTTCCTCGTGCGTGGAAATCTCACAGCGCAAATCCTCTATTTCATTTTTCAGGGCTTTCGATTTTCCGGTAGCCCAACCGACAGCGGCGTTCAGAAGCTCGCTTCCTTTTTCCTTGTTCAGTCTGGAGCGTTTCTCGCTGATAGCCCTGTCAAGGTCTTCACTCTGCCGTTCCTTTTCATTTGCCTTTTCGATAAGGGCGTTGGTAATATTTTCCGTTTTCTGCATCTTTTTGTTTGCCATTTCCAGCTGATGTTCCCGGTATTGCCTCGTGGCATCAAGCCGCTTCATTTCCTCCTTTCCACTTCCGGCTGACCATTCAGCCTGTGCGCCTCATCTTTGTGCAGGAAGATTTGGAGAGGAGTGATACCCCAGCGTCTCTGGCACTCCTCGCCAAACTTGCGCACAACTGCCAGTGTCGTGTCCGGTCTAATGAGTAGTATGCCCTCACGGATTGGCGAGCATCCCGCCACCTTGATAAATTTCCCGTTCTTGCCTTTGCGTTCACACTCCTTCTCTTGCATCGCACGGCCTATCTTTTCCTTGACCATCTGCTTGATGTGATCATGTGCGCTTACAGGTTAGGGTTGTCGAAGTCGGGATTTATCCACTGCTCGTTGTAGGCAGAGAGTTCGGACACGATGTAGATTCTGGACTCGCTGATATTGTGCATATATACCCGGCAATTCCCCTGTTATGAGCACCACTTGATGTGACTCTGCAGGGTTTGACATGTATGCTTGATTTTGTCTCCATATCCTTAATTTCTAATTTATCGGTATATAAAGAGAATGAGAGGAAATATCCCCTCATTTTCTTTAAACCTAATATCAGACATTCAACTCCTTCAACGGCAAACCATAATTATATTGTCTGAAAAATCCTCTATGGATAAGTTTCAAACCAAGGGTCTGATAATACTTGTAGTCATCATCTTCGGTGCAGAGGTATTTGTAACCATAGCGTGGGGCGTACTCCTTGAAGAAGCGGGCAAGATCTTTCAGGTTTTCCTGCTGGTTTCGTTTGAAGTTGCTACGCACAATAATAATGCTCCAGTCGGGGTAGTGACCTACACCACAACTGTATTCCCAAAAACGGATGTATAAATCCATTTCGCCTACATGGACAGAAACACAAATGCCGTTGGCGTTGTGC
>ERZ1673701.1688-NODE-1688-length-18932-cov-5.796366_pt1 | contig 18932 bp, 10 predicted proteins | sample MGYA00580231_ERZ1673701 | MGnify/ENA primary metagenome ERZ1673701 (study PRJEB41218, sample SAMN15661798) | gut metagenome | host: Homo sapiens | place: Canada: London | collected 2015-08-20/2019-03-30 | study: EMG produced TPA metagenomics assembly of...
GAGTCAGAGTAAGAGTTAGAGTTAGATTCAGAGATAGAAAAAGAGACAGATGCAGATACAGAGTTATTGTTATATCCAGAGGTGCAGCCATGCGGCTGCTTTTTCCGGAAACAAGGACAACGACTGCTTTCGCATGAAAGGCTGGATATTCTGTTGCAATGGCTCTTCTGATAAGACGGGAAAGATGCTTGCCGGATACCAACCATAAAAAAAGCACACCAGGTATCGTCTACCCAGTGTGCCGATGTTTGATTCTGTTACAGCAGTCCGAAGAATGCGGCGATCACATCCGCCTCAGCCTCTGCCATTTTTTGCAGGTTGGCATCTGACAGCAGCCAGTTGGTGGCTCGCAGGTTGGTGTGATAGCTGTGTTCCAGCAGGATCGCCGGTGTCCCCACCTTGGTTGCGCCACGGAGAACGCCGTAATAGTCGCCGTTGTCGCCCTGGCGTTTCCAGATCGTTCCGGCTTGTGCTGTCCCCATCACCTGATGTACCACGTTCGCCAGCTGCTGCCCCAGTACATCCATAGTGCCGGTCACGGTGCAGCAGGCAAGGGGTGCGTCTACAGATGCACTGTTGCAGGCGTTGCTGTGCAGGCTGAGGAACAGGTCGCATCCGGCGGATTTCTTGCCCCGTGCCTCCAGCCCCAGGTCGCCTGCCTGGGTCGTCCGGGTGGTGATGACTTCCATGCCCCGTGCCTCCAGCGCCGATTTCAGCTTGAGGTGGAGCTTCCAGCTCATGTCGGATTCAAAGTATGTACCGTTCACCGGACTGCGGTTGTATTTGCCGTAGTGTCCGGCATCCAGACAGATCTTGATTTTCTTTTGCGTGCCGTCTGCGTTGAAGGTGTACTTCTTTCCGTCGATGGTGACCGTTCCCGTCGCCATATTGCCGTTTTCCAGGAAGTAGTACTTCTGGCTGCCGATGGTCTGCCAGCCGGTGAGCATTGCGCCGTCTGTGCCGAAGTAGTACTTCTGGCTGCCCACCGCCTGGAACCCAGTCTGCATGGAGCCGTCTGAGGCAAAGCAGTACTGTTTGCCGTCCACGGTCTGGATGCCGGTTCGGGCAATGCCGTCCGTGCCGAAGTAATAGCGCTTGCCGTCCAGCATCTGCCAGCCGGTCTGCATCTCATAGTTCTCGCTGAAATAATAGCGGTTTTCGCCGTCCTCTGCCCAGCCGGAGGTCAGCTCGCCGTTCGCATCGTAATAGCGGACGGTCTGGTCATCGAAGATGCACAGCCCCAGTTTCTGGGTGCCGGTCTCCTCGTCCAGCAGATAGCGGACACCGTCCACCGTGTATTCTCCGGTCACCTTGCCTGCGGCATCGTCCACATAATAGCGGCTGCCGCCGTAGCTGACCCAGCCTTCCACCGGCTTTCCCGTCTCCGGGTCGTAGTATCGCCGCACCCCGTCTACGGTGCGCCAGCCGGTCTTTTGTGCGCCGGTGTAGTCGAACAGATAGGTCACGCCGTCGATCTTCTGCGCACCCACCGCCGCCGCATAGGTGGCGCTGTCATAATAGTGCCAGGTGTCGTCGATCTTCTGCCAGCCCGTCATCTGCGTGCCGCTGGAGTCGAACAGATACAGAACACCGTCTATCGTTGCCGCCTGGATGGCGTAAGAGCCGTCGCTGTACTGATACTTTCTTGCGCCGTCTTTCATGACCCAGCCGCCCGGATTTTCCTCCGGCGCAGGGGAGAGTTCCGGCAGCGTGGACGTCGCCACAGCCGGGGCAGCCGATTCCAGGGGTACGGCATCCGCCGCAGACGCATTCAGACCGCCAAAGAAGAGCATTCCGCCTGCCGCCGCACCCAGGGTCAGCAGGGAAAGCCACTTGGGATAGTGCATTTTTCAACCTCGTTTCTATATTGCCTTGTCTTGCGAAAACAGGTCGGTTCACCGGGAACTGCCTGTTCCATTCTCACGTTTCCAACACATCCTTTACATTATACATGATTTCGGCACATTTGTCAAGCATTTTCTTGTGATTCTGCCAAAAAGATTTCTACCGTGGTCATGCTTTTTGGCTTTTCCGCATATACATAAGCAAAAACACAAAAACAAATCCGGGAAAGAAGGAATCCTATGAACGGTCTGACAACCAAAGCAGCACGGGAACGTCTGAAACAGGACGGCGAAAACGAACTGGCGGCGGCAGCAAAGCTCCATCCTCTGCGGATGTTCCTGGGGCAGATCCGGGATGTGATGGTGCTGATCCTGCTGGCTGCCACAGGTGTATCCGCCTTTCTGGGGGAGATCTCCGACGCTGTCACCATCATCCTCATCGTTCTGCTCAACGCCATTCTGGGCTTTTTGCAGGAGTACCGCACGGAACAGACGCTGGAGTCCCTGCGCAGTCTCACCGCACCCACCGCCACGGTCTGCCGGGACGGAAAGTGGCAGACCATTCCGGCACGGGAACTGGTCTGCGGCGACTGCATCCGGCTGGAGGCAGGGGACAATGTGCCGGCAGACAGTGCGCTGGTGCGTGCAGACGGGCTTTCGGTGAACGAGTCCATCCTCACCGGCGAATCCGAGGCGGTCTCCAAGCAGTCCGGCGACCCGGCAGACACCCGGAACGATCTCCACAAGAAAAACGTGGTCTATGCCGGAACAGCTGTCCTCCACGGCAGCGCCGAGGCAGTGGTCATTGCCACGGGTACACGCACCCAGATGGGGCAGATCTCCGCCATGCTCCAGGAGGTGAAACAGGATCTGACACCTCTGCAAAAGCGGCTCGCCGGGCTGGGAAAGGTGGTGGCGCTACTCTGTCTGGGGGTGTGCGGCGCTGTCTTTCTGGCTGGGGTACTCCGGGGCGAACCGGTCTTTGATATGCTCATGACCGGCATCACCATTGCCATCGCCGCCATTCCGGAGGGACTCCCGGCGACGGTCACCATTGCACTGGCGCTGGCGGTGAGCCGGATGATGAAGCGCAACGCCCTGGTGAACCGGCTGCACAGCGTGGAGACCCTGGGCTGTGCCAGCGTCATCTGCTCCGACAAGACGGGGACCATCACCGAAAACCGCATGACCGTCACCGCAGTCCGGGTAGGCGGCGAGTCGTTTTCCGTCACCGGGACGGGGCTGCAAAAAGCCGGCGCCATCCAGCAGGACGGCAGGAATGTCAATCCCCTGTCGAAACCGGCGCTGAAGGAACTGCTCATCTGCGGCGCACTCTGCTGCACTGCCGAGATACACAGTCCACAGGAGTCCGCCCGGCGTGACCGGAGCGCCAGAACTGACAAGGGCAGCTGGTCTGCCACAGGCGACCCCACCGAGGTGGCACTGCTGGTGGCGGCGGAAAAAGGCGGCGTTTCCCGGCAGGAGCTGCTGCGCTCCCATCCGGTGCTGCGCTCAGAGCCGTTCGACAGCGAGACCCGGCGGATGTCCGTCACCGTCACCCAGGGCGCAGGGACGTGTACTTACTGGAAAGGGGCAGCGGATGCCATCCTGCCTCTGTGCGGCTTTCAGATGCGTGACGGAAAGACCGTGCCGTTTTCCGAGAGCGACCGTGCGGCTGTTCGCCGGAGCGTGACGGAACTGTCCGACCAGGCACTCCGGGTGCTGGCGTTTGCCCGGCAGGAGGACGGCGCCTGCGTCTTTCTGGGGCTTGCCGGAATGCTGGATCCGCCCAGAGAATCCGCCCGGACTGCCATCCGCACCTGCGCCAGAGCCAACATCCGCACGGTCATGATTACCGGCGATCACAAGAACACCGCCGCCGCCATTGCGAAACAGGCAGGACTGCTCCGGGGCAAAAAGGCGATGACCGGCGACGAACTGGACGCTCTCAGCGATGCCCAGCTGGACGCCTGCCTGGATCAGTACACCGTCTTTGCACGGGTCAACCCGGCGCATAAGCTGCGGCTGGTGCGTGCGTACCGGCGGCGTGGCGAGATCGTCGCCATGACGGGAGACGGGGTGAACGATGCGCCTGCCATCAAGGAGGCGGACGTTGGCGTTGCCATGGGAAAAAGCGGTACGGATGTGGCTCGCCAGGCGGCAGACGTGGTGCTGACGGACGACAACCTGGCGACGCTGGTGGATGCGGTGGAACAGGGACGCTGCGTCTACGCCAACATCCGGAAGTTTGTCCGATACCTGCTGTCCTGCAACATCGGCGAGGTGCTGACCATGTTTCTGGGCATTCTGATGGGGATGCCGGTGGTGCTGCTGCCTACCCAGCTGCTGCTGGTGAACCTGGTGACGGACGGTCTCCCTGCCATTGCCCTGGGACTGGAACCGCCCGAACCGGAGGCGATGCAGAAACCGCCGAGAAAGCCGGACGAAAGCTTTTTCTCCGACGGGCTGATGGGACGCATCTTCTTCCGTGGCATCCTCATCGGCATCTGTACCCTGGGTGCGTTTTCTACCGTGATCCGCACCGGCGGCACGCTGGAGGCTGCCCGGACGGCGGCGCTCTGCACGCTGATCCTGTCCCAGCTGGTACACGTCTTTGAGTGCAAGTCCGAACGGCGCACCCTGTTCTCCATGCCCTATGGGAACAACCTGTGGCTCATCGGCGCTGTGGCAGTTTCCCTGGCAGTGCTGGCGGCGGCGGTGGTCTTTCCCATGCTCCGGGTCATCTTCTCCACTGTTATGCTCACCCGTCCCCAGCTGTACATCGCCCTGGGATTCTCCCTGGCTGTGCCGCTGTGCAGTTCCGTTGCCGGGCTGTTCCGGCGGAAAAAATAGGAAGTTTCCCTATTATAATAGTATAGCGCAGCCGTCCGGTGTTCTGCCGTGGCGGCTGTTCTGGCGTGTTTACGCTTTTCTAACTTCCATTTTACAAAATCATGGTGGACGGCGGCGGACTCGCTGTGGTACAATAACAAGGCGCAGAAATGCGTGAACGACTGAAATATTGTGAGGTGAAAAAGGTGGCAAACGGAGATAGTTGCAGGTCAAACGGACGAAGGCGGCGTCCGGCATATCAGAAACGGCACGGACGGCTGCGTCTGCTGCCTTTTTTGGCATAGCCTTTTTGGAACGCTGTCTTTTCTGCCCTGTCTGACCTGCTGTCGGACGGGGCATTTTTGTTTCCTTTGACTTCGGGCAGCACGACCGCCATTTGTGCGGTGTCTGTCCCTGCTATCGTGAATTCGGGAGACCGACCGAAGGAAAGGATGGTTCCAATGGAAAAGACAATGGTACTGGCAAAAACAGCAGAAAAGCCCAACTATGAGAGCGAGATCCTCCGCATTATCCGGGGGAACACTTCGCCGAAAGCCATGCTGAATCAGCTGGAGGATTATCACGGCAGCGACATTGCGGATGTGATCGAACAGCTCAGCGAGCAGGAACGGAAAAAGGTGTTCCGCATCTGTCCGGCGGAGATGCTGGCAGAGGCGTTCGCCCACCTGGAGGAGGAAAAGGCAGGGGAATGCCTGAAAGAGATCAGCCCCAGAAAGGCGGGCGAGATCGTCTCCGAGATGGAGACGGATGATGCGGTGGAGATCCTGCACACCATCGGCAGGGAGAAACGGGAACTGATCCTGGATGCCCTGGACGAGGATATCAAGAAGGAGATACGGCTCATCGCATCCTTTGACGAGGACGAGATCGGCAGCAGGATGACCACGAACTGCATCGTCCTGCACGAGGGTCTGACGGTAAAGGATGCCATGAACGAGCTGGTCAGACAGGCGGAGGAGAATGACAACATGACCACCCTTTTTGTGGTGGACGAGACAGACTGCTTTTACGGTGCGATCGCTCTGAAAGATCTGATCGTGGCGAGGAGCGGTGTGCCGCTGGAAAGTCTCATTGCCACATCGTTCCCCTATGTGTACGCCAACGAGACCATCGACGACTGCATCGAACAGCTGAAGGACTACTCCGAGGACTTGATACCGGTGCTGGACAACCAGAACAAGCTGCTGGGCGTTATCACGGCGCAGAGTCTGATCGATGTGGTGGATGAAGAGATGGGCGAGGACTATGCAAAGCTTGCCGGTCTGACGGCGGAGGAAGATCTGAACGAGCCGCTGAAACAGAGCGTGAAGAAACGCCTGCCCTGGCTCTTTGCCCTGCTGCTGCTGGGACTGCTGGTGTCGGTGGTCGTGGGTGCATTCGAAAAGGTGGTGGCACAGCTGACGCTTATCATGGCGTTCCAGTCGCTGATATTGGATATGTCGGGAAACGTGGGGACCCAGTCCCTGGCGGTCACCATCCGGGTGCTGATGGACGAGAACCTTACGTTCCGGAACAAGCTGCGGCTGGTGGGCAAGGAAATGCGTGTGGGCTTTTTCAACGGTCTGATCCTGGGCGTGCTGTCGTTCGCCATGGTGGGGCTGTACATCATGCTGTTCAAGCACAAGACCATGCTGTTCTCCTTTGCGGTTTCCGGCTGCATCGGCGTTTCGCTGATCCTCGCCATGCTGATCTCCAGCGCCGTCGGCACGCTCATTCCGCTGTTCTTCAAGAAGATCAAGGTAGACCCGGCAGTTGCGTCCGGTCCGCTCATCACCACGGTGAACGACCTGGTGGCAGTTGTCACCTACTACGGCATGAGCTGGATTTTACTGCTGAACGTTTTGAAACTGGTATAAGATATATGTGTCTCTACAGAAAATGCGGCACACTGGGCAGACGATACCCGGTGTGCTTTTTTACGTCTGCTTTTTTCGTGAAAGTGCTGCACGAAAATCGATTTTCATAAATATACTGATTAAAATTATGGAGCTTGACAAGTGAGACTCCCCTGAAAGGGGAGCTGGCAGTGCGTAGCACTGACTGAGGGGTTTCCACTTATGCCGAAAACCTTATAAAAAGATTTTAATAAAGAACCTCTCCACCGCCTAACGGCGGTCCCCCTCCCCTTTCAGGGGAGGCTATCATGAAAATTGTTTTTCGTGAAAGTGCTGCACAGCAGGTTGACATTTTCCATGAAATATGTTACAATTTATGATATGAGCATATTCGGGGAACGAATATGGGAAAAACGGCTGCTTTTCCGAAAGACGGCAGAGCGGCGTATCAGAAAGGATGAAGTTGTATGAATTTTGTAACGGTCCTGTTTTTCCTGGGACTGCTGCTGACGATCGTGGCATCCGTGGGGCTGCTGCGTCTGACGGGGAAGAAAGCACCGCAGGAACAGCGTCTCTGGCCGCTGGCACAGAAACCGGCTGCTGACGAAATGGCAGAAACGGAAAAAGATACCGAAAATGCGGAAGATGCCGCACCGGAGCAGGCTGCGCCGAAAGCGCCTGCCGCCGGGAAAAAGCGGCTGTCTGTGCCGAATCTCATCGTGCTGGCAGTCTCTGCCATGCTGGTGGTGCTGGGACTGGGCGACCTGTTCGGCATCGCCGATTATGGTCAATTTGAGGGCGCTTTTCTGCTCATGGGCATTGCTGCCGTGTTGCAGTATGCCGCCTGTCTGCTGTACCAGTGCCGGAAGAGCCGGACGGTGCGCTTTTTCAGCAAGCTTTTGCTGGTCATGACCGTGCTGGAACTGACGGTGTTCCAGTATCCGTCCTATCATCTGATGCTGGGCGACTATCCGGAGAAGATTCTGCTGCCCTCGGATGCCACGGTGGAATCCGGGGACTATACCCTGGACGAGAACCTGCACACGCTGACCATCACCGGCAAAAACGAGTGCGTTATCACGTTCAACGATCTGAACGTACCCATCGGGACAGTCCGTGCCGTGGCAAAGCTGGGGAAGGACACCAAGCAGTCCCAGATGGTGCTGGATATGGCGGATGCCACCCATGTGGACTATCGGTTCGATATCGCCAAGCAGGCGCTGGTCAAGGACAGAGAGAATACCCAGTACATCGCCTGTGAATTTTCCGGGGATGTCTCCAAGCTGCGTCTGAAGTTTACCGGAAAAAATGACGGGGACGGGGTAGTCCTGCAGAGCGTACAGCTGAATGCGCCCATTCCCTTTGCCGTTTCGCCGCTCCGGATGGCGCTGGTGCTGGTGCTGGGAACGCTGGCTTATGCGGTGGCGTGCAGCACTACGCTGAAACGCCCGTATCTGGAGACGAAAAAGCTCTGCCGCCGTACCATTACAGTGATGACCGCAGCGGTCATGGCCGTGGCAGTGCTGATCGTTATGGCAAAGCTGCCCGACGGCGGTTTCGCCGGACAGTTCAAGCTGGACAGCGGCAACCAGATCACACAGGAACAGGTGGACGCTTTCGAAAACGGACAAATTTCCCTGCTGAAAGAAGTGGACGATGCGCTGCTCCAGGTGGAGAACCCTTATGACTGGGGAATGCGAAACGACTCCGGCGCAAAGGCGGAGTGGGACCACGTATTCTATGACGGCAAGTATTATTCCTACTACGGCATCGCACCGGTGGTGCTGCTGTATCTGCCGTATCACAAGCTGACCGGACACTACTGCTCCACGAACCTGTCTATCCTGCTGTTCAGCCTGGTGGGACTGCTGTTCCTGGCAATGGCATATCTGGCATTCGTCAAGCGCTGGTGCAAAAACGTCTCTGCCGGAAACATCATCGCCGGCATGGCGATCCTGTTCAGCTCCTGCGGCATCTGGTACAGCGTGGGACGCACGCTGTTCTATGAGATTTCCATTTCCTCCGGATTCGCCTTTGTGGCACTGGGCGCTTATTTCCTGTTCAGTTCCAACGTGCTGAGCGAGGGCAAGGTGTCTCTGGTGCGGACGGCGCTGGCATCCCTGTTCCTGGGCATCGCCGTGCTGTGCCGTCCGACTCTGGCGGTCTATGCCGTGGTGGCAGTGCTGTATTTCCTGTACGCCATCCCCAAGTCCGGGAATGTGCTGGTGCAGGCAGAGGACGGCACTTCGTCTCTGGCAGTCCGCAAGCCCCGGCGCATCGCCTACGTGCTGTGCGCAGCCCTGCCGCTGCTGGCGCTGGGCATCACCCAGATGGTGTACAACTATGCCCGGTTCGGCTCGCCGCTGGACTTCGGCATCCAGTATTCGCTGACCATCAACGACTTCACCCATTCCCAGTACCACACCTCGTTCGTGCTGATCGGTCTGTGGAATTATCTCTTCGCCCCGCCTCAGTTCCTGCCGGAGTATCCGTACATCAGTACGCCTTTCTCCAAGCTGGACACCAACGGCTTTTACTTCAACGATGACGGCAACACCTCCGGCATCCTGTTCCTGGCGATCCCGGTTGCGGCATATCTGCTTGCCCGTGCGGCACTGCGCCGTCTGCCGGACACCAAGACACGCTGGAAATACGGCGTGATGGTGGGACTGCCCTGCGTGGTCATGCCGCTGGTCATCATCTGCTCGATCTGGGAAAGCGGCTATGCGGTGCGCTATACGGCGGACTTCTCCTGGGAGATTCTGCTGGGCGCACTGACGATCCTGTTCTTCCTGTATCAGAAGTCCAGGAACGAAACGAAAAAGGATCTGACCCGGAAGTTTATGGCGGCTGCGATGCTCTGCGCTGTTGTGGTAAACGGCGTGCAGATCTTCAAGTTCGCATTCCCCCAGGATCAGTACCCGGCGATCTGTGACCATCTGACACAGCTGATCGCATTCTGGAAGTAAGGAGCATGAATCTGATGGATACATTATATTTGGTCATTCCGTGTTATAACGAAGAAGAAGTGCTGCCGGAAACTTCAAAACAGCTTCTGGCGAAAATACAGTCGCTGATGGCGGCGGAGAAGGTCTCGGAGAAGAGCCGCATCGTCTTTGTCAACGACGGCTCGAAGGACCGCACCTGGGAGATCATCCAGGCGCTGCACCAGGAGAATCCCATTTACCAGGGCGTGTGCCTGTCCCGGAACCGGGGACACCAGAATGCGCTGCTGGGCGGCTTGATGACAGTGAAGAATCACTGCGACATGGCAATTTCCCTGGATGCCGACCTCCAGGACGATATCGATGCCATTGACGAGATGGTGGACAAGTACTATGCCGGAAATGACGTGGTCTACGGCGTGCGGAATGCCCGGAAAACGGATACCTTTTTCAAGAAGTTCACCGCCGAGGGCTTTTATAAGGTCATGAAGATGATGGGCGCAGACGTGGTGTTCAACCACGCCGACTATCGTCTGATGAGCCGCCGTGCGCTGGACGGACTGGAATCCTTCAAGGAGGTCAATATGTTCCTCCGTGGCGTTGTTCCCATGATCGGCTATAAGAGCGACAAGGTGTACTATGCCCGAAAGGAGCGTTTCGCCGGAACTTCCAAGTATCCGCTGAAAAAGATGCTGTCCTTTGCCTGGGAAGGCATCACATCCCTTTCCACAAAGCCCATCGCCCTCATTACCCGGCTGGGTACGCTGATCTTCCTGGTGAGCATCATCATGCTGATCTATTCCTTCGTGCGGCACTGCATGGGCGCAACCATTACGGGCTGGACTTCGCTGATCGTGTCCATCTGGGCAATCGGCGGCTTGCAGCTCCTCGCCATCGGCATCATCGGGCAGTACATCGGAAAGGTCTACTTAGAGACAAAGGAACGCCCGAAGTTTATCATTGAAACGTATCTCTCCGATGAGGACGCAGATGCGGATAAGGATAAGACACAGAAGTAATTAAAAGTAACACTGCATAAAAATAAATCCTCGGAGACTTGTTCCGGGGATTCTTTTGGAGGGTTTGGTTATGGCATATATTTCCAACGAAAACCGTTATTCTCAGATGGAATACCGCCGCTGCGGAAACAGCGGGCTGAAACTGCCCCTGCTGTCCCTGGGGCTGTGGCACAACTTCGGCGACACCAATAGCCTGGAGCGGATGGCACAGCTCTGTGAGACGGCGTTTGACGGAGGCATCACCCATTTCGACCTGGCGAACAACTACGGGCCGCCTGCTGGTGCGGCGGAGCGAAACTTCGGCAGACTGCTGAAAACCATTTTCGCCGGTCACCGGGATGAACTGGTCATCAGCACCAAAGCCGGCTATGATATGTGGGACGGTCCCTACGGCGACGGGGGCAGCCGGAAGTATCTGCTGGCGAGCCTGGATCAGAGTCTGAAACGGCTGGGTGTGGACTATGTGGACATCTTCTACCACCATCGCCCCGACCCGGAAACGCCTCTGGAGGAGACCATGGGCGCACTGGCGCAGGCGGTGCGGAGCGGCAAGGCGCTGTATGTGGGGCTGTCCAACTATGACGGCGAGACCATGCGCCGGGCGGCGGACATCCTGGAACAGCTGCACTGTCCGTACATCATCAACCAGAACCGGTACTCCATCCTAGACCGGGAGACGGAGCGCAACGGCATCCTGGATGCCAGCGCCGACCGGAAAAAGGGCGTTATCATTTACAGTCCCCTGGCGCAGGGAATGCTGACCGACCGCTATCTCCACGGCATTCCGGAGGACAGCCGCATCCGCACCGACGGCAGATTTTTGCAGGCATCCCAGCTGACGGAAGAACGCCTGGCGCAGCTCCGGCAGCTGCAGGCGATCGCACAGGACAGGGGACAGACGCTGGCACAGCTGGCGCTCTGCTGGATCCTGCGGCAGAAGGCGGTGACCAGCGTGCTGGTGGGCGCATCCCGTCCGGAACAGATCACGGACACCCTGCAGATCGTGGGGCAGAAACCGCTGACCGATGAGGAACTCCGGGCAGTCGATGCAGCAGTAGGACTGTGAGAACCGGCGTGTGCGGCTTTTTCAAAAGGGGCTTGACAATCCCGAAAAAATAGCGTATAATAGGGATAGAGAGAGGGCATACCAGTAGACGGTCTGCTCCCACTGCTTGAGTTAAAGATTTAACCGCCACAAGTTTGGAGACTACGGGCGGTTATTTCTTTTTCTTGCCGTGGTGATTCTGATTACTATTTTTATGATTATAGTAAATGTACAAGATCACGCTGATGCAATCCAGCAGAAAACTGCCGATTTTCAGCAAATCACCAAAGGTGACGTATTGATCCATCATACCGATCACCTCCCATCTGTTCAAGTGAGCAGTGGGAGCAAAAATCAGAAAAAGACTTGACCGCCTACCGTTATTGGTATGCCCTCAGACATACAGTATACCACGTTTTGCAAAAAATGTCAAATGAAAGCATCTGCAATTTTTCAGCAAAAAGCCCCTTGACAAAAGGGGCGTGATGGCGTATAATAGAGATGGAGAGAGGGCATACCAGTAGACGGTCTGCTCCCACTGCATATTGGTTAAAGAATAACCGCCACAGTTTGGACGCTACGGGCGGTTATTTCTTTTTCTTGCCGTGGTGATTCTGATTACTATTTTTATGATTATAGTAAATGTACAAGATCACGCTGATGCAATCCAGCAGAAAACTGCCGATTTTCAGCAAATCACCAAAGGTGACGTATTGATCCATCATACCGATCACCTCCCATCTGTTCAAGTGAGCAGTGGGAGCAAAAATCAGAAAAAGACTTGACCGCCTACCGTTTCAGGTATGCCCTCAGATATTCAGTATACCACGTTTTGCAAAAAATGTCAAACAAAAAATCCGGCAGCAGGACTCAGATTCCTGTTGTCGGATTTTTGCATTTCCATGTAATTTACGCTTGACTTATGCTTTTCTTATGCCTGGTTTCAGCATTTGCTTGTCCTTATGTTTAATGACTTCCATCATAATAAGCGCCATGATGACAGAGCAGATGTCCGCAATGGGCTGGGCGAAGATCAGACCGTCCAGACCGATCAGAGCGTTGGCGATGAACAGTACCGGCAGGAAAATGAATCCCTGGCGGCTGACGGACAGGATCAGAGATGCCAGACCGTGTCCCATGCCCTGGAAAGCGTTGTTGTTCACGAAAATGATACCCAGGAACGGTCCGGAAACCATCAGCGCCCGGAGCATCTTCACGGCGTAGTTCTGCTGGGTGATAACATCTGCCGCAGAGCCGGAAGAGCCGGAGGTCATAAAGATGCTGATGACCGGCTCAGTGAACAGGAAGTACAGCGCCGTCAGAATCAGCCCCAGCACCAGGGTGCAGACCATGCTGAACCGTACCACTTTTGTCATCTTGGTGAAGTTCCGTGCGCCGTAGTGGAATCCCACCAGCGGCTGGATGCCGATACCGATGCCCAGCTGGATGAACACTACCAGCATATTTGCTTTCATGGCGATGCCCATGCCGCCGGTGGCGAGAACGTCGATGTTATTCAGCAGCCGGTTCAGCACCAGGTTGGACAGGCTCATCAGCACATTAGTGAAAAACATGGGGACGCCGATGGAGAACACGCCGCTGAAAATGCCGCCTTTCATGGTGAAGTGCTTCGGATTCGGGGAGAGCATGGTGCGGCTGACTTTCAGATAGATGAGGTAGAACAGCGTTGCCACCGTGTTGCCGATGCTGGTGGCGATGGCTGCACCCTTGACGCCCATGCCCATGGCAAGGATCATGATGGGGTCCAGGATGATGTTGGTCACAGCGCCGATCATCATGCCGAACATGGAGACTTTCGCCGCACCCTCGCCCTTGACCAGGTTGCTCATGGCGCTGCTCAGCACCGTGGGGATTGCACCCACGCCGATGTAGAACAGATAGTCCCTGGTGTACTGTTCCAGATTCTGATAGTTCTGCACCAGCTTGTCATAGGCGTCGCCGGAAATATCCTTGGAAATATTGGCGATGTTGGCGGACGCATCTGCACCCACCAGCGGCAGGATCCAGCTCACGCCCAGGGTCAGCGCCAGGGTGGCGAGCAGTCCCACAAAGACAGCGCCCCAGAAACTGAAGCTGCTGATTTTTTTCACCCGTTCATATTCCCGTGCGCCCAGAGAACGGGAGATAAAGGCGCAGCCGCCGATGCCGAACAGGTTGCCGAATGCCATGAGGATCATAAACACCGGGGTCGCCATGGAAACGGCATTCATCTGATAGGGGTCGTGGGTCTGTCCTACAAAGACTGTGTCCACCATGTTGTACAGCACGGTGACCAGCATACTCAGCACCGACGGGATCGCCAGTACTGCCACAGCTTTGGGGATAGACTCGATCTCAAAAACGGAGGTTTTCTTTTCTTTCATTTGCATATAGGCATAACTTCCTTTCTGTTACGGCGAAAAACGAGGCAGAAATGCGGTGACATTCTGCCTCGTTTGCATTTGTTCGGTTGAGGTACTCTTATACGTTAAAGCGGAACAGCACGATGTCGCCGTCCTGCATCACATATTCCTTGCCTTCCAGACGCACCAGTCCCTTTTCCTTGGCAGCCGCCATAGAGCCGCACGCCATCAGATCGTCATAGGAGACAACTTCGGCACGGATGAATCCCTTTTCGAAATCGGTGTGGATCTTTCCGGCAGCCTGGGGCGCTTTCGTTCCCCTGGTGATGGTCCATGCACGGACTTCCTGCTTGCCGGCGGTCAGATAGGAGATGAGACCCAGCAGAGAATAGCCCTCCCGGATGATGCGGTTCAGACCGGATTCCTCCAGTCCCAGATCTTCCAGGAACATTGCCTTGTCGTCTGCCTCCATGTCTGCGATATCCTCTTCGATCTTCGCACAGATGGGCAGTACTGCGGCGTGTTCTGCCTCAGCAATCTGCTTGACTTCCTGGTAGTGTTCATTTTTGTCCACGCCGTTGCGGAAGTCCTCTTCGCTCATGTTTGCGGCATAGATCACCGGCTTTGCGGACAGCAGCGGCATATCGTGGATCCAGCTCAGCTCGTCCTCGGTGAAGTCAAAGCCACGGGCAGACTTGCCCTCTTCCAGGTGCGCCTGGAGACGTTCCAGAAAGTCCACCTGTGCCTGGAGCTTTTTGTCGCCCTTCAGCGCCTTTTTGGTGCGGTCGATGCGGCGTGCCACCATCTCCATATCGGAGAAGATCAGCTCCAGGTTGATGGTCTCGATGTCCGATGCCGGATTGATTCTGCCGTCTACATGGATGATGTTATCGTCCTCAAAGCAGCGTACCACGTGGACGATGGCGTCCACTTCCCGGATGTCGCCCAGGAACTTGTTGCCCAGACCTTCGCCCTTGGATGCGCCTTTTACCAGTCCGGCGATGTCCACGAACTCCAGGGTAGCCGGGGTGAACTTGTCCGGCTCGTACATTTCAGCCAGCTTGTCCAGACGTGCGTCCGGCACAGAGACGATGCCTACATTTTTTTCAATGGTGCAGAACGGATAGTTTGCCGACTCTGCGCCTGCATTTGTCAGGGCGTTGAACAGGGTGCTTTTGCCCACGTTGGGCAGCCCAACCATACCTAATTTCATTGTAACAGCTCCACCTTTTTGAAGAGCGTGCGCAGCATCCGGCATATGCAGAGAGATGCGCCGCAGGCTCTGAGATTATCCGGCATTGCGCCGGGGATTGACATATCATTGACACATACATTATAGTTTAGCACAGAAAGCCGGATTTGTCAAGATTTTTGCGAAAATGCGCTCGAGAATACTCTGCACAAAAGTGTAAACCATCCGTCCAATCGTAGGGGCGAACATTGTTCGCTCGTTCCGGTATCAGAGATTGTCTATTATGTCCCCCTTGAAAAGGCGCCCGTAGGGTGTGCCTTGTGCTGGGATGTCCCGAAGGGACAGGGGGATTAAGTTTGCGGTTCACTATTTCAGCACAAATCGCATCCCCAAAAAACCCCCTTGCAATCTCTTCCGAAATTTGCTATACTATTATAACAGCGATACATTCAAGCAAAATCGAAACGGAGTGAATCTATATTGAATATCCCACAGAAACTGGCTGACGAGTTCCAGCTGCGGCAGGAACAGATCGACAACACCATCGCCCTGCTGGATGACGGCAAGACCATCCCCTTTATTGCACGCTACCGGAAAGAGCGGACCGGCTCGCTGGATGACCAGGTGCTGCGTGCCATCGACAACCGGCTGCAATACCTGCGCAAGCTGGAACAGCGCAAGAGCGAGATCCTTTCCGCCATCGAGTCCCAGGGCAAGCTGACCCCGGAACTGACGGAAAAGATACAGAAAGCGGAGACTCTGGTGGAGACGGAGGATCTGTACCTGCCGTATCGTCCCAAGCGAAAGACCCGTGCGTCTATGGCGATCGCCCGTGGCTTGGAGCCGCTGGCACGGACGCTGATGGCGCAGGATGCCGGAACAGACCCGGTGCAGGCGGCACAGGCGTTCCTCACGGAAGAAGTGCCGGATACGGATGCGGCGCTCCAGGGCGCAATGGACATCCTGGCAGAGGAGATGGCGAACGACGCCGACCTGCGCAAACAGATGCGCCGTCTGGTGATGCTCACCGGTACGATACAGTCCCACGCTGTGGATGCGGATGCGGAAACACCCTATCAGAACTACTACGACTATGCCGAACCGGTAAAGCGCATCGTGGGTCACCGTGTCCTCGCCATCGACCGTGGCGAACGGGAGGGCGCACTGAAAGTGGCAGTTACGCTGCCGGAGGGACACGGGGCATCCATGCTGATCCAGAAGTTTGTGAAGAACCAGAGTCCCTGCGGAAAGCTGGTGCAGACTGCCGCAGAGGATGCGTTCCAGCGGCTGCTGTTCCCGGCGGTGGAACGGGAGATCCGTAAGGCGCTGACCGAACAGGCGGCAACGGCTGCCATCGGCGTGTTTGCGTCCAACCTGCGGCAGCTGCTCATGGCGGCACCGCTGAAAAACCGAACCGTCCTGGGCGTAGATCCCGGCTACCGCACCGGCTGTAAGCTGGCTGTGGTGGACGAGACGGGAAAGGTGCTGGATACCGGCGTGGCACACATCACCCTGGGAAAGGGCGCATCCCTGGAAAAGGGCAAGGATACCATCCGGAAGATGCTGCGGCAGCACCATGTGACCGCCGTCGCCATCGGAAACGGCACGGCGTCCCGGGAATCCGAGGCTGTGGTGGCAGAACTGCTGAAAGAGCTGCCCTATTCTGTGGCGTATATGGTGGTCTCTGAGGCTGGGGCATCGGTGTACTCTGCGTCCAAGCTGGCGGCAGAGGAGTTCCCGGAGTATGACGTTTCACTCCGGAGCGCCGTGTCCATTGCCCGGCGGTTACAGGACCCGTTGGCGGAACTGGTGAAGATCGACCCTCAGGCGATCGGCGTGGGACAGTATCAGCACGATATGCCCAAGGCGGAGCTGTCGGCGGCGCTGGACGGCGTGGTGGAGGACTGCGTGAACCACGTGGGCGTAGACCTGAACACCGCCTCGTTCTCCCTGCTGTCCCACATCGCCGGCATCAACCAGACCATCGCCAAGAACATCGTGGCGTACCGGACAGAAAACGGCGCATTCACCGACCGGAAACAGCTGAAAAAGGTGGCAAAGCTGGGACCCAAGGCGTATGAACAGTGCGCCGGATTCCTCCGTGTGCCGGGCGCAAAGAATCCTCTGGACAACACCGCCGTGCATCCGGAAAGCTATGGCGCAGCGGAGCAGATTCTCCGGGAATGCGGCTTTCAGCTGGCGGACATTGCCGGACAGGACCGCAGCGAGATCACATCCATTGCCAAGCAGCACGGTATCGCAGCCATTGCGAAAAAAGCTGGCGTGGGTGAGCCGACGGTAAAGGATATCATCAAGGAGCTGGCAAAGCCGGGACGTGACCCTCGTGACGAACTGCCGCCGCCGCTGCTTCGGAGCGGTGACATCATGGAGCTGAAAGATCTGAAACCGGGCATGGAACTGGTGGGAACGGTGCGGAATGTCATCGACTTCGGCTGTTTTGTGGACATCGGCGTCCATGAGGACGGGCTGGTGCATATTTCTCAGATCTGCGACCGGTTTATCAAGCATCCGCTGGAGGCAGTCAAGGTCGGCGAAGTGGTAAAGGTCTGGGTGCTGGATGTGGACTTGAAACGCAAGCGCATTGCACTGACCATGAAACCGCCGAAGAAAGGATAAAGGAGAACATATGGGATTTGGAAAGAAACTGACTGCCCTGGTATTGGCGGCGGCAATGACGGCTGCGGCGTGCAGCTGCGGCACGGAAAGCGGCAAAAGCACCGCCGGAGAAGAGAGCAGCCAGGCAGAGGAAAAGCCGGACTTCCGCACGGAAATGCGGGACGATATGACCACAGGCGACATCGTGGCGGAAATGGGGCTGGGCATCAACCTGGGGAACACCCTGGAGGCGTGCGGCGACTGGATCGACAGCAGCGGCGGCGTGAACAGCTATGAGACCGCCTGGGGCAGCCCTACGGTGACTGAGGAAATGATCGCAGGCTATGCTGCCGCCGGGTTCGACTCGGTGCGCATCCCGGTGGCGTGGTCGAATCTGATGGGAGACGACTACACCGTTGCGCCGGAACTGCTGGATCGTGTGGAGACCGTGGCGCAGTATGTGCTGGACAACGGGATGTACGCCGTGGTGAATCTCCACTGGGACAACGGCTGGATCGCCGGATTCTCCACCGACTATGACACCTGCATGGAGAAATACACCCGCATCTGGGAGCAGGTATCGGAGCGCTTTTCCGGTTACGGCGACCATCTCATTCTGGAATCCATGAACGAAGAGGGCTGTTTCGACGATCTGTGGAATCACTACAGCGGTTCGGAGGACGGCAAGGCGGAGGCATACGGCATCGTCAACCGTATCAACCAGAAGTTCGTCGATCTGGTGCGCAGCTCCGGCGGCAACAACCCGGAGCGCCATCTGCTCATTGCCGGCTATGCCACCGACGTGGACATGACCTGTGACGAAATGTTCCAGATGCCGGAGGACAGCGCCGGACGGTGCGCCGTGTCGGTACATTATTATACGCCGTCTACGTTCTGCATCCTGGAAGAGGACGCCGACTGGGGCAAGGCAAAGACCACCTGGGGTTCGCCCAGAGACCAGCGGATACTGGAAAAGGACATGGAAAAGCTCCAGACCCGTTTCCTGGACAACGGCATCCCGGTCATCATCGGCGAATACGGCTGTTCCACCGGGAACAAGACCGAGGACGCCGTCCGGACATTTCTCACGGCGGTGGCACGTGCGGCGTATTCCCGTGGGATGTGTCCCATGCTGTGGGACATCACCGGGGTGTTCTATGACCGCAGCAGCTGTAAAATGATCGACAGCCAGCTGGAGCAGGAACTCCGGGATATTGCAG
>ERZ1673701.1703-NODE-1703-length-18787-cov-13.086430_pt1 | contig 18787 bp, 18 predicted proteins | sample MGYA00580231_ERZ1673701 | MGnify/ENA primary metagenome ERZ1673701 (study PRJEB41218, sample SAMN15661798) | gut metagenome | host: Homo sapiens | place: Canada: London | collected 2015-08-20/2019-03-30 | study: EMG produced TPA metagenomics assembly of...
CTCTTTCTTTATGCCACCGCCCATATAAAGCGTTCTATTTTATTACTTCCATATGGACGGTCGATTTACTGACACCGAACTTCTTGGCTGCGGCGCGCACCGTGGTGCGGTTTTCTATGATGTAAACTGCCAGATCGCAGGCCCGCTCTTCAATATTACCCTTCATGAATGAAACACTCCCTATTCGAGTTGCTTCAATCTATGCACCGCGGGGAGCGAATATGTGCAAAGACGCGCACAGCGCTTGAAAAGCGGCGCACGGTCTGCTACAATGGGCAAAAATGATCGCGGGAGGGCGTGTATGGACGAAAAAAAGAGGACGCTGCGCGGCTTTTTGTGCGCGGCACTCGGCGGCGTGTGCTGGGGCGCGTCCGGCACGGTGGGACAATACCTCTTCACCCGCCAGGGTGTGGACAGCGGCTGGCTGACCGTGGTGCGGATGTTTCTGGCCGGCGTGGTGCTGCTTGGCGGCGCGCTCGTAAGGCACCGCCCGCAGCTTCGAGCCATCTGGTCGGACCGGCGCGACGCGCTGCGGCTCGTGCTCTTCTCCGTCGGCGGACTGATGACCTGCCAATATACCTACCTCGCCGCCATCCGCTACTCCAACAGCGCGACCGCCACGGTGCTGCAGTATATGGGACAGGCGCTCATTTTACTTTGGGTGTGCCTGCGTGCGCGCCGCCTGCCGACGCGGCGCGAGGGCGCTGCGCTCGTGCTCGCGCTCCTCGGCGCTTTTTTGCTTGCGACCCACGGCAGCCTGACCGCGCTCGCGCTCTCGCCGCAGGCGCTCTTCTGGGGTCTGTGCGCGGCGGTGTCGCTGATGCTCTATACGCTCCTGCCGGGCGATCTGCTTCGGCGCTATCCCGTGAGCGTCTGCACGGGCTGCGGGATGTTCATCGGCGGAGTGGTGCTGCTCGTGCTCACGCAGGCGTGGCGGATCCCGGTCGCGCTCAACGCCGCGGTGGCGCTCGGCACGCTGGAGATCTCCGTTGTCGGCACGGCGCTTGCATTCACGCTTTATCTGCAGGGCGTGAGCGACATCGGCGGCGTGCGCGCAAGCCTGCTCGCCTGCACCGAGCCGGTCAGCGCGGCGCTGTGCGCGGCGCTCTGGCTGCACACGAGCTTCGCGTGGCAGGATCTTCTCGGCTTTGCTGCCATTCTGGTGATGGCGGTGCTCATCGCGCTGCCCGAGCGCGCGTCGGAAAAATCGACGGAGAAGGCGGAGAATTGAAAAAAGAGGGAGCCGAAAACCGCGAAGCTGCGTTTCCGGCTCTCATTTTCTCGCTATGTGCAGGGCTCAAAGCAGCAGCATCAGCACCGGTGTCACCACGAAGCAGGCGAGGGTGGAGATCGCCGCGCCCTGCGCGGCCAGCTGCTCGTCCGCGCCGTATTCCGCCGCGGCGACGACCGTCTGCGTCACGACCGGCATGGCCAACTCCACGACATATACGCTGCGCACCAGACCGCCGATGCCGAGCAGCGCGCAGAGGGCAGCGCCCAGCGCCGGTGAGATGACAAAGCGGAAGACCATCATCACGCCGAGCGTGGGTGTCAGGCGCAGGCTGCGCAGCCCAATCTCGTGGATGATGCAGCCCGTCAGCAGCAGCGCCAGCGGTGTGACGGTGTTGTTGATGTATTTCGCGTAGCTCATCACAAGGCTCGGGAGATGGATGTCCAGTCCGACCAGCAGGAGACTGAGAAAGACGGAAATGACCGTCGGCGCGCGCAGGAATTTCCACACCATCTGCATGGAGAAGCCGCCGGCTTCGCCCGACCAGCGTACCAGCGGGATGCCGATGAGCTGCGTGAAGCAGCTGCTGACAAGATAGAAGAGCATGACATACGGCGTCGCCACGTCGCCGAACAGCTCCAGGCACATGGCGAGACCGATGAAAATGGTGTTGCCCATGGCAGCCATCATCACAAAAACGCCGAGCTGGCGGTGCGGCAGCCTCATCAGGCGGCCCGCCAGCAGGCTCATCACAACGCAGCTCGGGATGACGAGCAGCGGGATGAGCAGCAGACGCGGCGCGGCGAGCACGTCCGCGCGCGTGAGATTGTTCTGCATCCCGTAGATCAGCATGACGGGAATGCCGACGGTCATCAGATAGCGGCTGATGAAGGTCTTGACCTGCACGGTCATCCAGCCCTTGACCGCACAGAAGTAGCCGGTCGCCGTCAGCAGCAGGATAATGGTGACGGATGCAACGGCGTGAAGAAAGGTTTCCATCGCTCTGTACCTCAAAAAATTTTATTTACGCAGACAGTATAGCAGTTCGCCGCCAAAAAACAAGGCTTCGACGGAAAAGAAGTTGAAAACCGAGGACAAATGGGCTATGATAAAGAAAATCTCAACGCACGAGGAGGAACGGCGATGAAGGCGGCATTGGTCATTATGGCGGCGGGCATGGGCTCGCGCTACGGCGGCAGCAAGCAGGTGGACGGCATCGGTCCCGACGGCGAAATTTTGATGGAATACTCCATCTACGATGCGATCCGCGCGGGCTTTACCAAGGTGGTGTTCATCATCAAGCCCGAAATGCGTGAGCTGGTGGAGACGCTCTGCGGCAGGCGTGTCGCCGGCATGACGGCGGCGGACGGATCGCCGGTCGAGGTCTGCTATGCCTATCAGGACTTTTCCAGCGTGCCGGCATTCTATTCCATTCCGACGGAGCGCACCAAGCCCTTCGGCACGGGGCACGCCGTGCTCTGTGCGCGGAGCTGCGTCGGCGAGCCGTTTATCGTCATCAACGCCGACGATTACTATGGTGTGGACGCCTTCCGCGTAATCTATGAAGAGCTTGGGAGGCTCGAGGCTGAGGGCGAGGCGACCATGGTCGGCTACCGCCTGGATAAGACCGTCAGCGAACACGGCAGCGTGACGCGCGGCGTGTGCCATGTGACGGACGGAACACTCGACCGGGTTGTGGAGACCTTCAAGCTCACGGTATTTCCCGACGGCACCATCCGCGACGTGGACAAAAACCCGGAGGGCGACGTCTACGCGCCCGATACGCCGGTGTCTATGAATTTCTGGGGCTTTACGCCGTGGATCTTCACAAAGCTGGAGGAATACTTTAACGCGTTCCTCCGCGCGCTCCCCACGGGCGAGCTCAAGAAGGAATGCCTGCTGCCGAGCATGGTCGGCGAGCTGATCGAAAAGGGCCAGCTGCGCGTCAGCGTGCTGCACTCCGACGCGAAATGGTTCGGCATGACCTATCACGAGGATAAGGACGCGGTCGCCGCGGCGCTCAAGGCGCTGCATGACGCGGGCGTGTACCCGCCGACGCTGCACGGATAAAGCATAAAAGGGATCACCTGCGGGCAAGATAGCCCGGAGGTGATCTTTTTTATGAGCAAGGAAAAGAAGGAGCGCAGGCACTATCCCTTTCCCGACGCGCCGTTTGCCGACCCGGTGTTCGGTCAGCCGGAGAGCTGCGCCGACCTGGTGAACAAGTACGGCACCTACAACATCCAGCCGACGGCGGACACGGAGAATGTCTTTCCGCTCATCTCCCACGCCCTGCCCGAGCAGTGGAAGGACATGGCGATCGGAAAGGACGAGCTGGAGCAGGAATAAAGGAAGCGCGCGGCCGTACCGCGCGCTTCCTTTATTCTTCGGGGACCTGCTTCATGGAGAGAGAAATACGGTGCTTCTTTTCGTCCACGTCGAGCACCACGACCTTCACCACGTCGCCGACAGCGACGGCCTCGCTCGGATGCTTGATAAACTTATTGCACACCTGCGAAATGTGGACCAGACCGTCCTGATGCACGCCGATATCCACGAACACGCCGAAGTCGATGACGTTGCGCACCGTGCCGGTGAGCACCATGCCGGGCTTTAAGTCCTTGATGTCCAGCACATCCGTGCGCAGGATGGGTGCGGGCAGTTCGTCGCGCGGGTCGCGCCCCGGCTTTGAAAGCTCTTTTGCAATATCGCGCAGCGTCGGCACACCAACGCCGAGCGCCTCGGCGGCCTTTTCCGCGCCGTAGGCATTGAGCCTTGCGGGCAGGTCGCGCGCGTCCTTCGGCGTTGCGCCCAGCAGCTCAAGCAGCCCCTTGGCGGCGTCGTAGCTTTCGGGGTGGACTCCGGTGTTGTCGAGCACGTTTTTGCTCTCCGGCACGCGCAGGAAGCCCGCGCATTGCTCGAAGGCCTTGGGACCGAGCTTGGCGACCTTCAGAAGCTGACGGCGCGTGGTGAACACGCCGTTCTCCTCGCGGAAGGCGACGATGTTCTTGGCGATGGTCCCGTTGAGACCTGCCACGCGCGTGAGCAGCGAGGGGGAGGCGGTGTTGAGGTCCACGCCGACGGCATTGACGCAGTCCTCGACCACGGCGTTCAGGCTCGCGTCCAGCTCCTTTTGCGGCATATCGTGCTGATACTGCCCCACGCCGATGGCCTTGGGGTCGATCTTCACCAGCTCCGCCAGCGGGTCCTGCAATCTTCTGGCGATGGACACAGCGGAGCGGAGGTTGACGTCGAACTGCGGAAATTCCTCCGCGGCGAGCTTGCTTGCGGAGTAGACCGACGCGCCCGCCTCGCTCACGATCATGTAGCTGAGCCCTCCGCCGACCCTGTGAATGAGCTCGACGGTCATCTGCTCGGTCTCGCGGCTCGCCGTGCCGTTGCCGATGGCAATGTGCTCCACGCCGTGCTTTTTGACGAGCTGCGCGAGCTTCGTGATGGCTTCGTTCTTCTGCCGTTCGCCGTAGGTGGGGTAGACCACCGTGGTGTCGAGCACCTTGCCGGTCGCGTCAATGACCGCGACCTTGCAGCCGTGGGCATAGCCGGGGTCGAGGCCCATCGTCACATGGCCCTTGACCGGCGGCTGCATCAAAAGCGGCTTGAGGTTGAGGGCAAACATTTTGATCGCGCCCTCGCTGGCCTTGTCCGTCAGCGCCGCGCGCATCTCGCGCTCAAGCGAGGGGTAGATCAGGCGGTCGTAAGCGTCCTCGGCGGCGGCCTTAACGAACTCCATCGCGGCGGAGCCGGGCTTTACCACCGCGCGGCGCAGCAGCGGCAGCGCCAGCTCGCGGTCAAGCAGGACGGTCGCGCTGAGCATTTTCTCCTTCTCGCCGCGGTTGATGGCGAGGATCTGGTGCCCCTGGAGACGGCTGAGCGGCTGCTCGAAATCGTAGTACAGGCGGTAGACGCTGTCCTCCTCCGTCGCGGCGAGGGAGCGGAGCGTGCCGCGCTTTTCCAGCAGCTCGCGCAGCGACCGGCGGATAGCGGCGTCGTCGCTGATCCACTCGGCCACAATGTCGTTTGCGCCCTGTAGGGCGTCCGCAACGGTCTCCACGCCCTTTTCCGCGCTGAGATAGTCCGCGGCGGCTTCCTCCGGTCGGGGGCAGTCGCGCTCCTGCGCGAAGAGCAGCGCCGCGAGCGGCTCAAGCCCCTTTTCCTTGGCGACGGTCGCGCGGGTACGGCGCTTGGGCTTGTAGGGACGGTAAAGGTCCTCGACCTCGGCGAGCGTCTGCGCCGCGTCGATGGCGGCGGCAAGCTCGTCGGTCAGCTTCTCCTGCTCGGCGATGCTCGCCTTGACGCTCTCCTTGCGTTCGGTGAGATTGCGCAGATAGGCAAGACGCTCCTCGAGCGTGCGCAGGGCGGTGTCGTCCATCGAGCCGTGCAGCTCCTTGCGGTAGCGGGCGATGAACGGGATGGTGTTGCCCTCGTCGAGCAGTCTGACGACATTTTCAATGTGCTCGGCGGGACGGTTCAGCTCGCGTGCGAGCTGTTCAATGATGGTCATGGATATTGGCTCCTTGTCGATTCGGTTTTGGGGTGACGAAAAGAGGGATATACTCCCCCTTTTCGCAGCGTTACTTATGGTACAACTTTTTGACCTCGTACCTCGGCTCGCAGGTCACATGGATGCCGAGGCGCTTGTAGAGCTTGACATCCTCCTCCGAGATGATAACGGAGAAATGCGCGTCGCAGCCGCGCAGGCTGCCGAGCTGCTCCTGCGCGAGCTGGGCGATGGGATTCGTCAGCGCCGAGATGCACAGCGCGATAAGCACCTCGTCCGAGTGCAGGCGCGGGTTGTGGTGCCCGAGGCTTTCGATCTTGAGCTTTGAGATCGGCTCGATGACCTGCGCGGAAATGAGGTCGAGCTTGTCGCTCACGCCGCCCTGCGCCTTGAGCGCGTTGAGCAGCAGGGAGGCGGAGGCTCCCAGCAGCGAGCTCGTCTTGCCGGTGACCACGCGGCCGTCGGGCAGGACCATCGCGCCGGCGGGCTTGCCGGTCTCCTCGGCCTTCTGCAGTGAGGCGGCGACGGCGGGGCAGATATCCGGCGTGACGCCGGCCTGCTGCATCACAAGCTCCAGCTTGCGCAGCTGACATTCGTCGGCCTCACCGCGCACGAAGGAGACCTGCGCGGTGTAGTAGCGGCGCAGGATCTCCAGACGGGACGCCTCGCGGCAGACCTCGTCGTCGATGATGCAGTTGCCCGCCATGTTCACGCCCATGTCGGTGGGAGACTGATAGGGGCACTTGCCCTGGATCTTCTCAAACATCGCGCGCAGCACGGGGAAGATCTCCACGTCGCGGTTGTAGTTGACGGTCGTTTTGCCGTAGGCATCGAGGTGGAACGGGTCGATCATGTTCACATCGTTGAGGTCGGCGGTCGCCGCCTCGTAGGCGAGGTTGACGGGGTGCTTGAGCGGCAGGTTCCAGATGGGGAAGGTCTCGAATTTGGCGTAGCCTGCGGCGACGCCGTGCTTGTGCTCGTGGTAGAGCTGGCTCAGACAGGTCGCCATTTTGCCGCTGCCCGGGCCGGGCGCGGTCACGACGACAAGGGAGTGGGTGGTCTCGATGTAGTCGTTTTTGCCGAAGCCCTCGTCGCTGACGATATGCGCTACATCGGAGGGATAGCCGGCAATGGGATAGTGGCAGTAGTGCTTCACGCCCAGCGTGTCGAGCCGCTTCAGGAAAGCGTCGGCGGCGCTCTGACCGGCGTACTGCGTCACCACGATGCTGCCGACGTACAGCCCGAGCGCGCGGAAGGCGTCCATCAGGCGCAGGCAGTCGTCGTCGTAGCTGATGCCGAGGTCGCCGCGCAGCTTGTTCTTTTCAATGTCGTTCGCGCAGACCGCGATCACGATCTCCACATCGTCGCGCAGCTGCTGGAGCATACGGATCTTGCTGTCGGGCTGAAAGCCGGGCAGCACGCGCGAGGCGTGGTAGTCGTCGAAGAGCTTGCCGCCGAACTCCAGATACAGCTTGCCGCCGAAGAGCGAGATGCGCTCGCGGATGTGTTCGGACTGCATGGATAGATATTTGTCGTTGTCAAAACCGAGCTTCCCCATCGAAAGTATACCTCTTTACACAAAATTCAACTTATTATACCCGAGCCCGCACGGCTTGACAAGGAAAGCGCAAAAAGAAAAATAGCAGAAAATGCGGCGCAAATTTCTGCTATTTTCCCATCTTTACAATTTGTTTTTGCCGTCGTATGCTATGAATAGTCTCCCCTGCGGAGGAAGGAGCGGCACCGAGAATAAAAAATTGTCAGCTCAACGAAAAAAGTGTTGACAAATGAACAGTAGTGCGGTAATATAGTCACGTTCGGTTCGCGCGGTTAGCTCAGCTGGTAGAGCACATGCTTGACGTGCATGGGGTCATAGGTTCGAGTCCTATACCGCGCACCAGAGACAAAAAAGCCTTGTAGCCTTAGTGCTGCAAGGCTTTTGTCATTTATAACGAAAAAATGGGAAAATCGCCTGAATTACTGGTGCCCAAAATTGAAGAAAAGTTGCAAAAGCAGCTCTGCGCAATTTTAATGCGCAGAGCTGCTTTTGATTATGGACTATTCCTTTTCATCGGTGCGGCACATGAGATAGTCGAGGGACACTTTGTAAACATCAGCAAGTCTCACCAATGCTTCGAGGTTCGGTTCGTTCTTTCCAATCTCATAGCCAGACAGCGTGACCATGTTGATGCCGGTTTTGTCTGCGACCTCTTTTTGCATCAGCCCTCGCTCCTTGCGAATCTGTTGCAGCCGGTCGGCAACAGCTTTCTTTCTCGTGGCGCGCTGTTCCTTGTAGTTTGCAGCAGTGGCGGCTTCGCCCTTGATAAGCTCCCCGAGCTGGTGCAGCTTCTCACGGTCTGACAGGCTATCGTCCATGCTGAACTTCCATGCGTTTTTGGCTGCTTCTTTTGCGGAAGCGGATTCTTTGAAAAGTTGCTTGGCCTTGTTTTCCTGCTCGTTCATGGCTGTTTCTCCCTCGTGATTTTTACTCATTGTATACTATTCGTTTCGGATAGTCAACGAAGAATACTATCTGTTTTAGATATTAAAAAGATTCTCTGTTTTGGAGAATGCTTTACTTTTCTGCATTGACAATATCTGAATCGGATAGTACGATGATATCTGAAATAGATATTCAATAAAGAAAAGTATTATGGAGGTAAATTATGGAACTGACTATCAACGGAAAGAAAGCTATCGATGTTTTTGAGGGTGATTTGCAATTCTTTTGTGAAATTCTCAATGAATCAGGCTATAGCGTTAAGCACGATGACAAATATGAATTTTTGTGTGAGGACTTGCGTACCTCGTTGAAAGTCATTGCAGACGAAAGAAAATGTTCTGGCCTCGTTCTGTATGCCTTGGTTGATTAGTAGCGTTGCTTCGCTGCGCGTGCAGAACCCGCCCAAACGTTTGAATTCAGCGAGCAGCGCGCAAGCGCTGTTCGCTGAATTCAGACGTGCGCAGGGGGGAGAGCTTGACTTTCGTTGAGCTGCGTCCCATGCGCGGGGGGTGCAGCCCCCCGCCGCAGGCACTAAGTTTTTCACTATTCCCATTCCTGCCGTTGCAGTTGCGGGTGCTGGACGTCGCAGCGTCTTACTTGACTAAGTATCACTTTTCACTCACGTCGGAGGGCAGCAGTCGGAACACTTATTTCACCCGTACTAATAGGTGAAATAAGTGGTATTTTTACCATTTGGGAGGAACACCATTTGGAATATTACAGATTCAAAGAGAAGAACGAATGCGCGTATACGATTGATTGGTTTACGCTTGAATTCCATTTGCTGCTTTCTCTTGCACAGTGGGAAGAACTGGAAGAAGCTGTCAAGAGTTTAGGTGAAAAGTCCAAAGATTACTCGTCTAAGTCCGGGACAAAACTGAAAGGGAAATATCATCATTACCGCGCCTATCAAATTGGCGGGCTACACGTTCAATTTTATGAAGATGCGCCGTTTTTCGATTTGAATTTCAATCCAAATACAGTGCATCTTGCTAACGACGATACAGCGGTAAAATGCTTGCAGTGGTTATTGTCTTATTTGCGTGCTTCTGTTGCGCTTTACAATGTCCGTATCCGCAGAGTTGATTATACTTTTGATGTTCCCTGCGAATATGACAGCCTTTATGTTTATTCCCGCAAAAATGAATCGCATTACAAAAGTACCCGCTATTATGGCGATGCAAAATCCACGGGTCGACTGCGCGTCTATGATAAGACGCTGGAGCGGTTGCAGAAAGCAAAAAAAATGCTTGATAAGCAGATAACGCGCTGTGAATGGATACAGCGCAATGAAAAGCCTTTTACTTATGACAGTATTGGTATTATGGACTTCTCTGGCCTTTCGGGGGCTGTGTCACTTCTTTCTCTTGTTCCCCCTGAGAACCTTAATGAGGCAATGCGCAGATTGAATCCTAAGACCCGCAAAAAGCTGAAGGAGAAATGCTTCAAACCGTTAGATATTGATACTTCACTTTTTGAGCGGCTTATGGACGAGTACACAGAAGAATATGCTCTTGCTGATCTGCGGCTTGTAGCGCTCCAAAATAGGGCTGATAGTGCCTTTGTTTGGAGTGACGGTCAAGACTTCGATGAAGATGTTCCGGAAGAAGATTTGATTCTTCCTGATGAAGATATGGAGACCGAATGACGTTAGGACAATGGATACCGCAGTATTTGCGGTCTTATAAATTGAATACCATACGGCCAGATTCATATTACACTCTTGAGCTTGTAGTTAGCAAGATACCCGATTCCCTGCGGGCAATGGAGCTTTGCGACATTAAGCCGATGCACTTGCAGGAGTTTGTCAATGCGTTTGGCTGCACTGCTTCAAAATCATACATGGACAAAATGCACGTCATGCTCAACGGTCTGTTTACTGCTGCGGTGGACAATGAGCTGTGCGAAAAGAATCCTGCCGCACGGCTCAAGTATCCGCGAATCAAAGAGCAGCCCCGCGAGACGTTTACCAAAGAAGAGGTACAAAAGATTCTGGCCTTTGCGATGGTCTATGACAAGCAGCGTATCGGCGTTGCTGTTATGACGCTGTTGCTTACTGGCCTGCGTCGTGGTGAACTGCTGGGACTGAAAGAGACGGATATCACGGACAACACGTTGAGCGTCAACCGTGCCGTATATCTTGAAAATCACAAGGCGCGTGTAATTGAGCATGAAGCAAAAACCGAAAGCAGCTTGCGTACAGTGCCGCTGCTCCCTGAGCTTTCCTATCGGCTGCATCATTTGCCGCACAAAGGCGAGTTCCTTTTCAGTACGAAAAGCGGTACACTGCTGCACCCTCGGAACTTCACACGGGACTATGATGCGTTCTTTGTGCAGTTGCGGGAAGCTGAACCGTCCGTGCGCCGTCTTTCCCCGCACTGCTGCCGTCATACCTTTGCCACCCTGACAAGGGAATCTGGTGCAGATATTCGCGTCGTACAGGAGCTTTTGGGGCATGCGGACATTAAGACAACGGCGCGATACTCACACGCCTATTTGAATGAAATGGACGCTGCTGTCAAAAAACTGCATGATGCAATTTTGTTGCAAAAGCAGTAGTTTCTCCCTTGACCCTCCCGCTTGACGTGCATGGGGTCACAGGTTCGAGTCCTGTACCGCGCACCAAAGAAAAGTCTTGAAGCCACAAGGGTTTCAAGACTTTTTCTTTTGCCTAAAACGGCGTTTTGTTCCACGTTTGTTCCACTATGCCTTTTTCTTTCCGAAATTGACCGGGAGCGCTGCTGCAAGACCGGCACTTGCTTCAGCCTGTGCAGTCTCGAAGGCGTGGGAATAGATGTTCAGCGTGGTCGATGTCTGAGAGTGGCCGAGCGCGGCAGAAACGGTGCGCACATCGGTGTGATTGGCGATGAGCAGCGAGGCATTGAGATGTCGAAACTGATGGATGCCGTACCACGGCAGGCCGTGACGTTCGCAAAGCTCTTTTCCCCAGTCATAGAAATCGCCGGGGCGTGCCGGCGATCCGTCGAGCTTGGTAAAGAGTCGGCCGCTCTCGTGCCATTGGTCACCCAGCTCCATACGCCGCATGGATTGCTCTGCCCGTAGCGCCTTCACCATGTCGAAGATCCACACAGGGAGTTTCAGGGAGCGATGAGAGCGTGCTGTCTTTGGCGGGCCTGTGAATATTCCATGCGCTGGATCGTAGAGGGAGACGCGCTCGACCGTGACGACGTTGGTTGTGAAGTTGAAATCTCGGAACTCGAAGCCGAGCAGCTCTTCGCGGCGGTATCCGCCGAAGATTGCCAGCACGAAAAAGACCACATAGCGCAGCGGCTCACCGTCAAGCGCGTCGAGGAACGCTTGTGTCTCTTCTATGGTGAAGATCTTCTTCTCACTCTCCTGGCGCTCCGGGAGCACAATACGCGAACAGGGATTCTCTTTGGCCACGCCCATCCGCAAGGCATAGGCGAACACGCTGGAGACGAACGAGAGGTAATTTCGGATGGATTTAGGGTGGAGGCCCTTGGTGGCGTCTTTCTCATTTGCTCCCGGCTCAGACAGGCCGGAGATAAACTTCTGAAGCTGCCGCGCGGTGATCTTGTCGATGTAGAGATGTCCCGGAGCCGGATAAGCTAACGCAGAAATCTTCTGCCAGCTTCACCTATATTGCAATACAAATTCAACCGTGTATTCATCAACAACTTTAGCCTCTTTTACCGCAGAAAAGAGATAACCAAAGCCTTCGCCAAGTGTAAGCATACGTGTCATCGTATTGAGCGAAAGCTGACCGACAACACAACAAGTCCGCGCAAAGATAGAAAAGTCAACAGAAACTGCCGCGAACCGTGAAAGCAAAATTATTCAAAGAAAATCTCAACAAGTCCCGCCCATGTATCAAAAGTCAGCGGACTGCGTTTTGGTGGGGTAGGCATTTTTTGAGAAAAACACTTCCAAAACAGCCGTTAAGTTAGGAAATGGTCAGCGTTTCAACAAGTCTGTAAAGCGCCCCAAAAATCAGCTGAAATCCGCAGAAAGCGCGATAGTCCCTAAAATCTCAACATTTGCGCGGAATGTATCAGAAATCAACCGATTTTTACAAAAAACGGAATAGTGTTATTTTTGACCGCGCTTAACTTAACATCCCATAGCGGAAAGACTTTCGAGTGACGTATAGGGACATATCGGAAGAAAAGCTGACCGATCTCACAACAAGTCCGCGCATAGATACCGAAATCAGCGAAAACTACCGCAAACCAGCAGAGCGAAATCATTCCAAGGAAATCTCAACAAGTCCTGTCAATGCTCTGAAAATTCCATCACGGGTTTTCTGCGGTCCATCTTTTTATTGCTCTGTATGGAAACGCATGATATGATGGATTTGGCAGCGGTGAAAGAAACCGGAAAATCAAAATTTGTATCAGCGTAAGAAGGAGAGCAATATCATGTTCAGAACAATTCGTAAAAAGAAAAATGAAATCAGCATCGACACGGCAAAGGCTCTTTTGCAGTCCAGCCGACGTGGCGTTCTTGCCGTAAATGGAGATGACGGATATCCCTATGCAATTCCTATCAACTATGTCTACGATAACGATGCGCAGAAAATTTATTTTCATGGAGCACGTGCAGGCCATAAAGTAGATGCACTGCGTGCCTGTGACAAAGTATGTTTCACGGTATATGGAAATGAAACCATCAAAGAAGAAGATTGGGCACCGTTTGTGCAGAGCGTTGTGGTATTCGGCAGATGTCACCTCGTAGAATCCGGTGCAAGAGCAACAACTCTGTTAAAACGATTTGCAATGAAATACTATCCCAGCGAACAGTTAGTTGATGAGGAAATTGCCCACGCAGGAAAGGCTGTGCAAATTTTTGAAATAGAAGTGGAGTACCTCAGCGGCAAGGAAATACAGGAACGATAAATCTTGATTTGATGAAGTACAAGGCCATCTTCGAGCGCAACGCCGACCGTCTTGTGAACGCCAACGCCATTTACGAGGGACAGGTCATCGTCCTGCCCGCGAAGTAAGCACAAGCAAACCACATAACGAAAGCATAAAAAATGCCCACCTCGATTTTTCGAGGTGGGTATTTTTTCGTGTGCGCGGATTTGCTTAACTTAATGACATTGGGCGGCCGGATGGCTGCTTCGTCTCCTGACGTTTTGTCGGGGCGCGATGGCGCCTGTATTGCCGCCGCTCCTCCCAAACATACTCCGTCCCTGAATACAAGCTCTGCGCCGCAGGCTACGGCTCCGAGAACCGCTCGTTCTCCGGCTCCGCCGCGTCGGCGGCGCGGCGCTCCGTTTCCGCAAGGGCGGCGCGGTGACCGGTGAGCGCCGCAAAGGGCGCGAACTGCGCCGCGCGGTCGCGCATGGGCATCCGCGGATGCGTCTGCGGCTCGGGATGCGGCAGGTCGATGATATCGTCGTATTTTCCGCTCACGCCTTGTGTCCTCCGATCTGGCGGTTCCGCTCGCGTGCGGTCGCCCCGTCAAGGTAGCTGCCGCCGCTGAGAATGGCGTTCTTGCCGTACTTTTTCTTGATGTCCAGCATGGCCTCCTGGATCCGGCGCTCCCGCTCCTGCCTGACTTCCTCCTCCCGAAGCTGCCGCTCCCGCGCCGCAGGATCGTCAAAGAGGCTGAACTGTACCGGCTGCTCCGGCTCGTACAGGATATCCTCCTCGCGCACGAGCCGGTTGGCGGTGACGGTCAGACGGCGGACCGTCAGCTTCGGGTCGGCCTTTTCGTCATAGATGCCGAGCACGGCGTCCACGATGCGGCGCACCGAGGATGTTTTCTGCCCCAGCGTCGCTGTGCCGTGCGCGGGCTTCGGAATTTTTCGGCCGTAAGGGTCGAGCGTCGTCTCACCGCGGTAGCTGCCGCTTGCCGTGTTTTCAATGTCGTATCCGACCGTCAGCGTGAGCTGGTCGGTCACGATCCGCTTTTCCAGCAGCTCCAGCGCGACCGCCTCGGCCATCTCCCGCACGACGAGCCGCGCCTTGTCATAGGGATAGGGGCATTGCAGCACCTGACCGGAGCTGATGCTGTTCGTTTCCGGCCGGTAGGCCTTGATGTCCGCCATGCGGCACGGCTCCCAGCCCCAGGCGTGGTCGATGAGCAGCTCGGCATTGACGCCGAAGAGCTTGTAGAGAAGTCCCTCGTTATAATACTCGTTCGGCTTCCCGATGGAGCAGCGCGCGACGTCGCCCATCGTATACAGCCCGTGCTCCTCCAGCTTTTTCGCATAGCCGCGGCCCACGCGCCAGAAGTCCGTCAGCGGACGGTGCTCCCAAAGCAGCGCGCGGTAGCTCCGCTCGTCAAGCTGCGCGATGCGCATGCCGTTCTCGTCCGGCGGAACGCGCTTGGCCATCATATCCATAGCCACCTTGCAGAGATAGAGATTGCTGCCGATACCCGCCGTCGCCGTGATGCCCGTCGTGTGCAGCACGTCGAGGATCATGGCCCTCGCCAGCTCGCGAGCGGTCGTGCGGTAGGTCTCCAGATAGCCGGTGACGTCCATCAGCACCTCGTCGATGGAGTAGGTGTGGATATCCTCGGGCGAAATATACTTTAGGTAGATGCCGTAGATCTGCATACTGACCTCGATGTATTTCGCCATGCGCGGCGGCGCCACCAGATAGTCGACCGCGAGGGACGCGTCGGCCTTCAGCGTGAGGTCGTCCGCGCTCTTTCCGGTCAGCCGCCCGCCCGGCGCGCGGCGCTGCCGTTCGGCGTTGACCTGCCGCACGCGCTCGACCACCTCAAAGAGCCGCGCACGGCCCGGGATGCCATAGGCTTTCAGCGCCGGCGATACCGCGAGGCAGATGGTCTTTTCCGTGCGGCTCGGGTCTGCCACCACAAGGTTCGTCTGCATCGGGTCCAGGCCGCGCTCCATGCACTCCACGGACGCGTAATACGACTTGAGATCAATGGCGATATAGGTCCGCTCGTTTTGCGGCATGGCGCAGCCCTCCCCTCTGTCGGACAGTATACCACAACGTTTAAATTAGAACAAGAGTTTTATTTTGCAATATTTTAGCGCCGGAAGTATCGTTCAGCGGGTGAGGGCGTCGAGCTCATCGACCAGCTCGCCGAACATGGCGAGCGCGGCGTCGACCGGCGCGGGGGTGCTCATATCCACGCCCGCGAGCTTCAGAAGCGAGATAGGGTCGGTGCTGCTGCCGCCGGAAAGGAAGCGCTTGTAGTCCGCGACGGCAGGCTCGCCCTCACGCAGGATGCGATCAGCCAGAGCGACCGCGGCGGAGAAGCCGGTGGCGTACTGGAACACATAGTAATTGTAATAGAAGTGCGGGATGCGCGCCCACTCGAGCGCGATCTGCGCGTCGCTGATCATGTCGGGGCCGAAGTAGAGGCGGTTGAGCGCGAGGTATTTTTCGTCCAGCGCGTCGGCGGTCAGCGTCTCGCCGCGCTCTGCCATGCGTCCCAGCTCGCGCTCGAACTCAGCAAACATCGTCTGACGGTAGACCGTGCCCTTGAACTGGTCAAGGAAATGATTGATGAGATAGGCCCGCTCGCGCCTGTCGGTGCTCTTGCGCAGCAGATGACGCATGAGCAGCACCTCGTTGCAGGTCGAGGCGACCTCGGCGACGAAGATGACGTAGTCGCTCGTGCAGACGGGCTGATGCTTGCAGCTCAGATAGCTGTGCATGGCGTGGCCCATCTCGTGCGCGATGGTGAACTGGCTGTCGAGGTCGTCGGTCTGATTGAGCAGAACATAGGGGTGCGGGCGCGCGATGCCGGAGGAGTACGCGCCGCCGCGCTTGCCGACGTTGGGGTACACGTCGAGCCAGCGATGGTCGAAGCCCTCGCGCAGCATGGCGGTATAATCCTCGCCGAGCACGGCGAGCGCGTCGAGCACGGTGGCCTTCGCTTGCTCAAAGGGGATCTCCTCCGCCACATCGGGGACAATGGGCGTATAAACATCATACATGTGCAGCTCGTCTGCGCCGAGCAGACGGCGGCGCAGGGCGACATAGCGGTACATCTTGTCGAGGTTCGCGTGGACGCTCTCGATGAGACTGTCGTAAACGCTCACCGGCACCTCGGTCGCGTCGAGCGCGGCGTCGAGTGTGGAGGGGTACCTGCGCGCGTTTGCAAAAAAGCGGAGTTGCTTGAACTGCGCGTCAAGCGTCGCGGCGAGCGTATTGCGATAGCCGCCGAGCGTTGCGTAGTAGGTCTCAAACGTATTGCGCCGCAGCGTGCGGTCGCCGCTCTGGAGCAGGGGAACAAAGGTCGCATCGGTCAGCGGCTGCTCCGCGCCCGCGCCGTCGGTCACGGCGGGAAAGCGGAGGTCGGCGTTGTGGAACACGCCGAAGATGGCGTCGGGGCTGTCGGCCATCTCGCCGGCATTCGCCAGCAGCGCCTCGCACTCCGGGGAGAGGATGTGCGCCCTGCGGCGGCGGACCCGCTCGATGGGACGGCGATAGGTCGCCAGCTCCGGCTGCTCGGCGTAGAAGCGCGTGAGCGTTTCATCGCTGAGTGCAAGCAGCTCGCTCGCGGCAAACGCGCCTGCGCCGGAGAGCGTGACGGAAAGGCTCAGCGCCTTGCCGCGCAGGTCCTGATAAAAGCCGTTCGAGGTATCCTCGTCCGCCTTGCAGTTGGCGTAGCCGTAGAGCCGGCCGACGCGGACGTTCAACTCATCGTCGAGTCGGAAATAGGCCAGCAGCGTCTCCGCGCTCTCACCGAGGCGGCCCTGATAGGCGGCGACTGCTTCGGTATAGGGCCTGAGCGCTTCGTACTCGGCCCTCCACGCCTCGTCCGAGGGGAAGATGTCGGTGAGATCCCAGGTAAACTCGGCAGCGACCTCGCTGCGCTTGCGAATCGGCTTAGACATAAAATAACCTCCGTCGGGGAAAATTTCTTGTCCCTATTATGTGCAAAAAAGCCGCGGCGCGCAAGCCTTTTTTAGCGCACGCCGCGGCAAATTTCGCTTTCGCTTACCACAGCCCGGCGGTGAATCGGATCCCGTCGCCGCGATCCGGATGCGTTTTCCGGAAAACGCTTGACTTTTACGCATCAAAGCTTTAGAATGACAAAGTCCTGACCGCTGCGGGTCGGGGCTTTGCTATGATTACGGAAGGAAGCGGGCCGCCTTGCCGGGATGCGGACGGCCCAAGGGGAGAACACCATGAAGCACACGAAAAACACAAAGAGCTTTGCCAGCCGCTGGGGCTTTATTCTGGCCTCGGTCGGCTCGGCGGTCGGCATGGCAAACGTATGGGGCTTTCCCAACAAGATGGGCAGCAACGGCGGCGGGGCCTTTTTGCTGATCTACCTGCTGTTCGTGTTCATTTTCAGCTACGTCGGCCTGCCGGCGGAGTTTGCGATGGGCCGCCGCGCGGCGACCGGCACGCTGGGTGCCTATGAAAATGCCTGGGCCACGCGCGGCAGGAGCGCGGGCAAGGCCGGCGGACTGCTCGGCTGGCTGCCGCTGGCGGGCTCCATGTGCATCGCCATCGGCTACGCCGTCATTGTGACCTACATCCTCAAGGCGCTGGCGGACTCGCTCCTCGGCACGCTCATGACGGCGGACACCGCCGCGTGGTTCGGCGCCTTCTCCGGCACGCCCTACTCGGTCATTCCCTATCACATCGTCGTGGTCGTCGGCACGCTGCTGACGCTCTTCCTCGGCGCACACAGCATCGAAAAGACCAACAAGGTCATGATGCCGCTCTTTTTCCTCATCTTCCTCGTTCTGGCGGTGCGCGTGGCGCTGCTGCCGAACGCGGCGGAGGGATATCTTTTCATGTTCACCCCGCGCTGGGAGGCTCTGACCGACCCGATGATCTGGATCTGGGCGATGGGGCAGGCGTTCTTCTCGCTGTCCGTCACCGGCAGCGGTATGATCGTCTACGGCGCATACCTCTCCAAGGACGAGGACGTGGTGGACGTCGCGCAGCATACGGCGCTCTTTGACACCATTGCCGCCGTGGTCGCGGCACTGGTCATTATCCCCGCCTGCTTCTCCTACGGACTGGACGTCGGCGCGGGCCCGAGCCTGCTGTTCGTCACGCTGCCGACCATCCTGCAGGATATCCCGCTCGGCCGCCTGTTTGCCATCATTCTCTACGTTGCGATGATCTTCGCGGGCGTCAGCTCGCTGCAGAATATGTTCGAGGCCGTCGCGGAATCCCTGATGCACAAGTTCCCCAGGCTCAGCCGCACGGCGGTGCTGGTGATCCTGTGCGTGGTGTGCCTCGGCTTCGGCATCGGCATGGAGACCATCGACAAGTGGGGCCCGTGGATGGACCTCGTCTCTATTTACATCATTCCCATCGGCGCGACGCTCGGCGCGATCTCCTGGTTCTATGTGATGAAGAAGGACGAGCTGCTCGACGCCGTCAACACCGGCAGCGGCAAGCTGCGCGGAAACCTCTGGTACAGCGTGGGACGCTACGTCTATGTCCCGCTGGCTGTGATCCTCTGCTGCGTGGCGCTGTTCATGCACGTCGCGTTCTGAAAAGTGAAAAGGGGAGCTCCCATACGTTTCGTATGGGAGCTCCCCTCAGTCTGTCGAGGAACCCGGTCTGCACTCAGGAGCAGACTGGGTCTCGAACAT
>ERZ1673701.1731-NODE-1731-length-18618-cov-7.343479_pt1 | contig 18618 bp, 13 predicted proteins | sample MGYA00580231_ERZ1673701 | MGnify/ENA primary metagenome ERZ1673701 (study PRJEB41218, sample SAMN15661798) | gut metagenome | host: Homo sapiens | place: Canada: London | collected 2015-08-20/2019-03-30 | study: EMG produced TPA metagenomics assembly of...
GCGCCGGTATTCCAGCGGGGTCAGGCGGAACTGGTCGTAGAACGCCTGGGCAAAGCGGCCCTGGCTCTCGTAGCCGACCCGGGCGGCGATGTCCTGCACCCGCTGGGGGGTCGTGCGCAGCAGCTCGGCGGCTCTTTCGAGCCGGCGGCGGCGGAAGTAGGCGAGATACCCCTCGCCCAGCACGTTCTGGCAGTACAGCTTGAAGCCGCTCTCGCTCAAACCAAAATGGTCGGCCAGCTCCCGGGCCGGGCGGCGGACCGAGAGGTCCTGCAGAACCAGCGTCTCGGCCTCGCGCACACATTCGACCTGCCGCGCGGGGCAGCGGGCCGTGTCGGCCTCGTCGGGCAGGCGCAGCAGCTCATACAGCAGCCGCACGGCGGCATAGCGCAGCTCGCCGGGGGCGGCGTAGGCGGCGTCGTCCCAGACCTCGTCCACAATGGCCGTGATGGCGTCGCTCATCGGGCAGCAGTGGACGCCGCCGCGGCAGAAATAATCCGCGATGCCGCCTATTTCCAGCCCCATCAGCGTCAAAAAGCTGTCAGCCTGCACGGCGTCGGGGTCAATGAAAAGCTGCAGCGCCTCGTACTGGCTGCCGGGCAGGTAGAAGTCTGCACCGGGCACAGCAAAGCTGACGGCGGCATGCCCCTCCGTCACGATGGCATATTGTGCGCCGTCCGGGATGGCGCGTCGCCCGCTGCGGCAGAAGTCAAAGACGAGCAGCCGCGGCCAGTCCAGCGGGGGCGGGCAGAGCGGCGCGTCCAGCCGGGTGAAGCAGAGCTGCACGCCGGGTGCAAGCTCCCGCCGGTCAAGCGGGGCTGCGGGGATGAGGTTGTCTGTTTTCATGTTTGGTTATACAGTAACTAAATATTTTGAATTTTTGAAAAACTGCGCGCAAAATTCCAATACTGAAATGCACTGAAACGGCCATATATGCCGAAAATGTGCGGATAGAAAACTGCTAAAAAGGCAAAATGTGCGAAATCGGAAAAATGGCAAAATAAGGGAAATGCGTGCCCAAAAACCGAAAAAAATCAGTCTGTGACCGGCACATCCAGCCCGAACTCCTGCGGGCGGAACCGCGGGCAGACATTCTCCGAGATGCAGATGACCGACGCGGCCAGGCGGCTGCCGATCTCGCAGGCCTCGGCCAGCGTCTTGCCGTAGGTCAGGCCGATGACCGTCCCGGCAAAGAAAGCATCCCCCGCGCCGGTGGTGTCGATGACATCGACCTTCTTGGCGGGCACCATGCCGCTCTCGCCGTCGGTGCGGGCGTAGACGGCGCCCTGCTCACCCATCGTCACGACCATGCAGGGAATGTTGGCGCTGCGCACGTTGGCGGCCAGCGTGGCGCGCATCTCGTCCGGCGTCAGGTGGTCGTAATCGTCGGAGAACATCAGCCCGGCCTCCTGCTGGTTGCAGACAAAGCAGTCGATCTCCTGCAGGAGGCTGCGGCGCTCCATGGCAATGCTCATGTTGGAGACCGCGGCGTAGACCTTTTTGCGGTACTTTTTGGCGTAGTGCAAAATCTGCTTGACGGTCTCCTTCTCCAGATCAAACTCGATGGCGATGCCGTCGCAGTCGGCAAAGATCTCGTCGCCCTTTTCCTTTAATAATGCGGTCAGCGGCGTCGTGTCGGGCCGCTTCGAGATGGCGGCGCAGACATCGCCGTCGTTGTTGAACACGGCCAGCCAGGTGCCCATGCCGTCCGGCATGCGCTGAATGTAGCGGGTGTTGACCTTGTGCCGGGCCAGCTTGTCAATGACGTCCTGGCCGGAGCCGGTGTCGTCCACCAGACTGACGAAGGTGGGGCGCAGCTCAACATTGGCAATGTCCTCCGCCACGTTGCGGCAGACGCCGCCGTGTACCTGCTCGACCCGGCCCGCGTTGCGCCCGCCCGGGATATAGGTGGACAGCGGATACCCCTTGATGTCCACAAAAACCGCACCGATGACTACAATGCCCATAAGATGACCCCCAAAAAGCTGATTTTACCTGTATTTTACCATACATTCGACATTTGCGCAAACCCCGCCCGAACGGGCAAAATGCGTACAAAAATCCGCCCCGGATGCGGAAAGATCCGACATCCGGGGCGGTGGTTGTTTTTTGCTTTTTAGGGCAGCGGGAGGATCGTATCATCCTTCTCGGTGTAGCTGCCTCCATCCATGCGGGCGCGCACGAAGGGCACGCCGTCACGCACATAAAAGGTATTATGCTCCAGCAGGGCGTCCGGGTTCTGGGACGGGCTGATCGTGCCGCCGAGGTCGTCGTAGCTGACGTTGCCGCGGAAGGTGTTGTGGATGGCCTCCTCCAAACAGAACATCACGCAGCCGCCCTCGTTCATGCGGCTGTAGTTGTGCGTATACACCGTGCCGTCGCCGGAGTCGGCATCGTAGGCCATGCCGTCCTGATTGAGCCGCGTGTCAACGGCTTCGTTGTAGCGCAGCAGCGCATCCTTGCACTTCCACGGCCAGATGGCGGCGGCCACCTTGCCCATGCGATTGCCCGGCTCCCGATAAACACGGTCGTTCATCTCGCAGGCGACGGAGTCTGCCGTGTTGTGCTCGACCAACGGGCGCAGGGCGTACATGACCGTCAGGCCGTCGCCGCCCGCCGCTTTCACGTAGTTATCACGGAGAACGACATTCTCGTGACCGTACTGCAAAAAGGTCTTTTCTGCCAGCTCGGCACCCCGGAACTGCGCATGGGCGTAGGTATACCCCACCGCAATCCCCCAGCGGCTGACGCGGGCCACATAGCAGCCCTCGACCAGCACATCGGCAAAGCGTGCCGCGCCGGTAGCGGTCTCATCTGCGGGCTGCAAGGCAGTCATGTAAATGCCGCCGTTGTTCATGTGCTTGTCGTACACGTTGCCGTGTACATCATGGATCAGCAGGTTTTGCAGTGTGATGCCGCAGCGCGTGCCCCTGTCCTTCGCAACCACAGCCACGCCGGTGCGCTCCAGCTTATCCGGCTGGGAATATTGCTCGCCGATGACAGCGTCGGCACGGTTCGTCAGTTCCAGATCACGCACCGTGACATAGGCTGCATCATACAGCAGCACGGCAGAGGATACATACCCGCGGTACACATGGGTGGGTGCGTCCAGTGCGCAGCCATAGTCCTGATACCAAAGCCCCTGCCCGTCGGCGTCAATGCGCGGCGCGGGCCCCTCGCCATAGGCGGCAATCGTGATGGGGCTGCCTTTTTTGCCGCAGCAGCGCAGGTGCAGGAACTGCTTTTCAAACACGCTGCCGCATTTCAGCAGCACCGTGTCACCGGGGGCCAGGGCCAGCCGGTTGACGGCAAACAGTGTGGCCAGCGGTTTTTCCGGCGTCAGGCCGTCGTTGGTGTCACGGCCTGTCTGCGGGTCCACGTAATAGGTCTTGCACAAGGCTGTCGTACACCTCCTCCCGCATCCGCTTTTCGATGATTTGCTTTACTTCCTCATAGGGGAAGCTGTCGCCGGCGTACCGCGTGAACAGATCCGGATTCGCGTCATACCAGGCGCGGGTCTGTGCATCGGTGAAATCCGGGCAGATACCCAGCGCACGGATCTTTTCGCACGGCTCCGCGAAATCCAGCTTGAAGCGGGTCAGCTCATATTGCAGGTAGGCAGGGGCAGAGAAGCGCCGCGTGCCGTACACGGGCTTGCCGTCCTGCTCCGCGCTTTCCGCCTGCGCGTTTTTGGCCGCCCGGCGGCGTTCCAGCGCCTCGGGGCTGTCGTCGGCGATCAGCCCCCAGCGCTTTGCCAGCGTCAGGCAGGCTTTGGCGTGACGCCACTGCTCCGGCGTCAGGCAGTAGGTTCGTTCGTCCATCACTTGACTGCACCCGTGATGCCGTTGGCAAAGCTCTTCTGCAGGCAGAGGAAGATGATCGCGGTGGGCAGTGTGCAGATCAGAACGCCCAGCATCAGCATACCGTAGTCCACACTGTAGCCGCTCTTGAGGTTTGCGACCAGCATCGGCATTGTGATGGATGCGTTGCTTTGGAATACGACCTTCGGCCAGAGGTAGCTGTTCCATGCGTTCATAAACGTGACAGTCATCGCCGCGCCGTAGGTAGAGCGCATGATGGGGACAAACATCCGGAAGAAGATGCCGATCTCGCTCAAACCGTCGAGACGCGCCGCTTCAATAATGTCATTGGGGAAGGAACGCGATGCCTGCCGGAACAGCATGATCATAAACGGTGTCGAGATGGACGGCAGCACGAACGCCGCCCAGCTGTTGACAAGCCCCCAGTGGGACATCATCTTGAACAGGGGGATCATAATGGCCACGAACGGCAGCATCATCGCCAGCAGCAGAACGCTCATCAGGGCGTCCTTCGCCTTATCGTGGTAAATTTCAAAGCCGTAGCCCGCGATGGAGCAGACCAGCAGCGTGATGAGTGTCATCAGGATGGCGTTGCGGAAGGAGTTTGCCATTGCCAGCCCCAGATTCTGGTTGGCAACCAGCGACTTGAAGTTTTCTACCAGATAGGTGCCGGGGATCAGCTTGCCGCGCACAACATCAATGCTGGTGTTCGTCGCGCCGCACAGCATATAGTACAGCGGGAACACAGACAGGAAGCTGGCCAAAATCAGCACAGCGTGCGCCAGAATCTTTTTACCCTTAGTCACGCTTATCACCTACTTTCATCTGGATGGCAGACAGCACTGCCACGACCACAAGGATAAACACCGACAGCGCCGCCGCATAGTTGAACTTGGGCGTCTCGACAAACGAGATGTTATAAATATAGTGGGTCAGTGTCATGGTCGCCTTGCCGGGACCGCCCGCCGTCAGGTTGACGGACTCATCAAACAGCTGCAGCGTGCCGGAGGTGGACATGATGGCAGTCAGCAGGATGGTGGGCTTCAGCAGGGGGATCGTCAGGTGAACAAACTGCTGCAGCGGGGAGGCACCGTCGATGCGGGCCGCTTCGTAGATCGAGTAGTCGATGTTTTGCAAACCGGCAAGATAAAAGACCATGTTGTAGCCGGTCCAGCGCCAGATCAGCGCAATGACGATGACCCAGCGTGCCGCCCATGCGTTCTGGAACCAATCCACTGTGGGGATGCCCACGGTGGACAGCACCCGGTTGACCAGACCATCGTTGGCAAACAGGGATTTGAAAATCATCGAGTAGGAGACAAGCGACGTGGCGCAGGGCAGGAAAATCATCGTGCGGTAGATGCCCTTGCCCTTGATGTTCGGGCTGTTGAGCAGCTGCGCCAGGATCAATGCCAGGATCAGCATAATGGGCACCTGGATCACAAAATAGAAAATCGTGTTAAACAGGCACTGCTGGAACGTGGCATCCTTTACAATGCGCACGTAGTTGGCAAAGCCCGCAGGCTGTACAGCGCTGCCGGTGCCTTTCTGGAACGAAAGGATCAGCGCCTGCACCATGGGGTAAAAGCAGAATACAAATATCAGGAGTGCTGCCGGCAGCAGGAAGGCCCAACCCGTCAGGCTGCGCTTCTGCTCCATATTCAGTCCTTTTTTCTTCATCGTAGTGTCTCCTATTTTGCCACAAAAGCAAGGGCGCGGCTTGCAGCGGACGTATCAGATGCAAACCGTGCCCTTGGCAAATTCTCAGTTGTAACCGGACACAGTGTGTGTCATGTTTTGCTTAGCCAGCGACGTTGAACTCCACGGTATCCTGGGCGTTCTGCATCTCGCTGTCAATGTCGGCGTTGTTCTGGACGACGTTGGTGACGGCATCGGTCAGGGCGCTGCGCACGTCAGAGTAGTAAGCGCCGCAGTCGAATGCGGGGACCTTGCCTGCAAACTCAACGATGTCCTTGTAAACGGTCTGGCCGCCGTAGAACTCGGAGGGCTGGTTGTAGACGTCGCTCTCGGCAGCGGGCAGGTAGCTGGAGATCGCACCGGCGTTGGGCAGCAGATCGTCATACAGCTCGACGCTGGAACCGAAGGTGCTTTTCAGGAAGTCGAAGGCCAGCTCGGTGTTCTTGCAGTTGGAGGAAACGGCCCAGCTTGCGCCGCCGCAGTTTGCGTAGTTGGTGGCACCGTCGATACCGTCCAGCTTGGGCATATTCACGATAGCCCACTTGCCGGACTGATCCGCGGCAGCCTGCACGCTGGACATGATCCAGCAGCCGTTGATGACGCCGGCAGCCTTGCCGTCATTCATGGACGCAATGTACTGGTCCCAGTCGGTGTACTCGGCCAGAATGCCCTTGTCGACCATGTCCTTGTAGACGGTCAGGGACTCTTTCAGCGCGGCATTGTCGGCGATCTTGACCTCGCCGTCCACAACGGGGGAAGCACCGGCAGACTGCATCATCTCGATGATCAGCTCGGAACCGCCGGAGGAGGTCAGCATCGGCACGCCGTTGGCGTCCACGACCTTCTGCGCCTTCTCCTCGAACTCGCTCCAGGTCAGATCCTTGAAGTCGTCGACGGTCAGACCGGCATTCTCGATCATATCGGAACGAACCGCCATGACGGAAGCGCCGTTGTCGAAGGGCAGACCGTAGTGGTGGCCATCGACGGTAGAATCAGCCAGCTTGCCGCCGGAGAACTTGTCCCAATCCAAGCCGGAGTCGGTCAGGTCGGTGTAGATACCGGGGAAGTTGGCGACCATCTTGTGGTAGGAGTAGTCCTGCATCAGGAAAAGATCAGGCAGGGTGCTGTAATCCTCGCTGGTGGCAGCGGTGATGAGCTTGGTCTCGATGTCGCTGTAGACGTTTTCTTCAATGTTCAGCTTGAAGTTGGGGTGGTCCTTCTGGTAGATGGCCTCCGCCTGTTTCAGGGCGTAGATGTTGAAGTTGGGGTCCCATGCCCATACGGTCAGGGTCTCGTCGCCGTCAGCGGCAGTGGACTCTGCGGTGGATTCCACTTTGGACTCGGCAGGGGTGCTGTCAGCGGTAGAGGTGGCTGCGCTGCTGGAAGCGGCACCGCCGCCGCAGCCGACCAGCAGGGATGCTGCCATAGCTGCCGCCATAAGGGCTGCTGCATTCTTCTTTTTCATGGGGATTTCCTCCTTAAAAATGTTTCTCCATTCTTTGGCTGTATAACGTATGTCCCACGGCGGGGCATAAATTATCGGGTGTTATTCGGCATCGTCTACCCAGCGCATCTCGCGCGGGGCCAGCGTCAGGCTGTCGATCAGATGCCCCTTGATGTACAGGTCTGTCTTTTCCTCGGCATCTGCGTTGTTGATGACCGCGATGCGCTTCGTTTCGGGGAATACCGTGACCTCGGTATCGACGTTGGTCACGTAGTAGTGCTTCATCTCCTCCGGCATACCGGCGGCGTAGTAGATGGCGCGCAGCAAAATGCGGCAGTTCTGCGGGGAGTAGGGCAGCCCGGCAAAGTAGACGCTGTGGCCCTTGCCGTACTCGTTGACGACCAACTGGCTGTACTCGCCGTCCTGCGCCAGGATCTGATAGTGCTTGCCCTGCGCGTAGATGCGGCTCGTGCCCTCGCCGAAATCAACGGCGGTGTCAATATCCTCCAGGATAAAGTGGTGCGGGTCGCAGGTGTTGTACTTGTCGGTGCTTAACGAGAAGCCCATCTCGCGGTCCACGCCCATCACGTCGGACAGCTGGAAGTACCGCCCCTGATGCTGGCAGGCGGTGGGCTCGCCCACGCCGATGAAGCCGCCGCCCTCGTCCACAAATTTGCGGATGGCGGTCACGACCTTTTCGTCGATCCAGTTCTCGGCACCGCTGAAGGCTGTGTACGCATCGCCGACGTTGATGATGACGCCGATGTCCTTGGGGATGCCGCTGCGGATGTCATCGAAGTCGATGAACTCCACGTCAAACGGCATGCCGCTCAGGCATTCGAGAACACCCTCGGCGGAGTAGGTCTCACGGTGGTAAATGGAGTGATGTACCTGATTGCTCATCCACTTGCGCAGGCCGCCCCAGCAGTTGAGGATGGCCACCTTGAACGGGGCAACGTAGGACTTTGTGCCCTGCATATTTTCGTGGATCTGGCGGAACTCGCCGACCACGTTTTGAATCTCGTCGATAAAGCCGGGCCAGTTGCTGGCGAGTTTTAAGTAACCGCCGTAGCCGATGCGGTCCAGCGGGCTGCGCAAAATCGCGCGGCGGGCCTTCATCCAGTTGGTGCGGGCCTCACCGATGGGGTCGCCGCCCTCGGTGAACACATCGGGGAAGAAGTAGGGCAGCAGACGGCCTTCGGTGTACTTGACGCCCTTGATGTCGGAGATCATCCGCAGCGTAACGCCGCTGCCGACCGAGCCGACCACGGCGTCCAGCCCGATGGAGGCAAAATACTTGCCGTAGGGCTCGGTGCCGATCCAGTGATCGCCGAGGAACATCATCGCTTCCTTGCCGTAGGAGTGGACGATGTCGACCATCTCTTTGGCAAGAGCGCAGACCTCCTGCTGCTGGAACTCGATGAAGTCGCGGAACTCCTTGCTGGGCACGCGGAACATTGTGTTGTGGTAGCCCTGATCCACAATGAACTCGGGGCGGAACTTGTACCCTGCCCACTTTTCAAATTTTTCCAGAATGTAGGGGCTGACGCTGGCGCTGTAGCCGAACCATTCGACGAATTTCTCGCGCTTCTGGTCGTCAAAGGTCAGCGTGAACTGGTGAAAGAAGGTCGTGAACCGCACCACATCAATGTGGGGGTTGGCCTCGCACCAGCGGCGCAGCTTTTCTTTTACATAGGCCTGCGTCTTGGGCTGGCGCACATCGTAGGTCAGCTGGTGCGGCGTGTCCTTCCAGTCGTTGGTCAGGAAGTTGTACATGTGTACGGGGTCCCAGATCAGGAACGCCAGAAAGCTGACGGTGTACTCGTGATAGGGGACGGTTTCGATCTCGACCTCACCGGTCGGTTCATCGAAGAACCATTTGTCGGTGGGGACGACTTCGCCCGTTGTGCGGTCAATGACCTCCCACCAGCGCTTGGGGTCATCCAGCGTGTTGACCTTGAGCTGCTGGGTGTGGAAGCCGTCCATCAGATGAATGCGCAGCTTCGTGCCGCGCGCCGTGTGGCGGTCACTGATAAGATACTCCTGCTGGACCTCGTCGGGGTTTGCCTCCGCCCAGGCGTTGTCCTTGCGGGTCGTATAATAGGTAGCGTACTTTTTGGCGGGGTCCGTCAGCAGCTCCTTCGGCATTTCGGTGCCGTCGCAGTCGCGCAGGGCATCCGCGCCCAACAGATTCTTCAGCCGCAGGGTCTCCGCAACCACATCTGCGTCTGTAGGAAGTGTCAATCTTCCGGTCTGCTCCATCTTCATAATCCCTTCTCTGTCCGTTTTGTCTGCCACGGCAGGCATCGTTTCATTGACATCATCATACTTGTTTCTGCCCTCTTTGAACAGTAGGTATATTGTTGCGCATTTGTACTATCTTGCTTTATTTTCGAATGTCGGCGGCAACATCAGAAAGTAAAGAAAAAGCTGCACAAAAAGTAAGACTTTTCTTTGTGCAGCTTGCCAGCTTTGGGCCTGTTTGCAGCGAAACGTGCCGATATTCTGTTTCGCATCGTGATTTTTTATGGAAAGCTCTTGCCATGCGCCCCAAATGCGTATATAATAAGGACGGAACCAGAAACGGCCCGCGACTTTTTATTTTTTCGTTCTTGCTTAATTATGTAACGATATTGCTCCAAATACTTTGGATTTTTTGTAAATATTTTGTCATTCGGAGGCGCACCGCCTATGAACACACGGTATGAATTCAATATGGACGTTCCCCCGCGGGAGGCCATCCGCCTGATGTACGTGAGCAAGAGCCGCTTCGGCGGGGACTGGAACTCGGTGCCGCATACCCACTCCTGCACCGAAGTGTTCTACTGCGTGGATGGACGCGGTCAGTTCAACGTCGAAGGCAAAATGCTGGACGTTGCCCCGGACGACATGGTCATTGTGAACCCCCGCACCCTGCATACCGAGTTGAGCTACCAGGCAAACCCGCTGGAATATATTGTGCTGGGCATCGAGGGCATTGAAATTTTGTTTGATCAGAAGGACCACGGCTACACGATGCTGAAATGCAGCCCCCAGCGGGAGGAGCTGCTGAGCCTGATGCAGCTGCTGCTGCGGGAAATCGACGCGCGGGAGGACGGCTGCGAGATGGTCTGCCAGGACCTGACCGAGGTGCTGCTAGTCAAAATCGTGCGCATGGCGTCGGTTTCGCTGCGTCTCACCGCGCCGCCCGCCGAGAGCAAGGAATGTGCCACTGCAAAACGATATATCGATGAAAATTACAGTGAAAGCATTACCCTGGACAAGCTGGCGGAGATTGCCCACGTAAACAAATATTACCTGTCCCACTCATTCAAGAACGAGTATAAGGTCTCCCCCATCGACTATCTGATGAAGCGCCGCATTACCGAGGCCAAAGCGCTGCTTACCAGCACCGATTTCAGCCTGACCCAGATCGCCGAGCAGATCGGCTTCGGCTCTTTGGCTTATTTTTCCAAATGCTTCCGTAAAATCGAAGGCACCAGACCCAATGAGTACCGCAAAAGTGCCCGGCAGAAATCCGCACAGGGTACCCGCTGAGCCTATCCGGCTGCGCCTGTCCTGCCTATATTAAATAGGTAGGGGCGGCCATTGGCCGCCCCTGGACTGTCGAGAAAGATGTGCTCACCCCTTGGCCCCCTCTGCGAGGGGGCTCCGCCCGCAGGCGGTGGGGGAGAGAACTGTACGGTTGCCCGAAATATTTCGGGCTATGGCAAGGTTCTCTCCCTCCGCCCCTTCGGGGCACCTCCCTCGCAGAGGGAGGTTTTTGACATGCAGAAGGGATGCCGCGAATGCGGCATCCCTTTTTGCGTTTTGAAAGAGTGCATTGTAGGGGCGGGCATTGCTCGCCCGTGCCCGTTTGTTTTGCAAGAAAACTGTCCCGGGAAATGCGTTGCTGCGCCAAGTCGGCGGGCGGCCAATGGCCGCCCCTACACATCCAACAGGCAAAAATGTGATTTTTTGACAGTCCGGGACATCCGCCGCAGGAATGCGGTGCTCAGTTCAGCGTCACGGTGATGGTGCCGATTTTGGTGTTGTCGGCGGTGGTGCTGTCCAATGCGCCGTTCAGAGACAGTGAGGTCGTGGCCTTGGGGGCTGCCTCCACAGTCGTGCCGACGGCGGTTTCCAGATTGAGCGAGGCGTTGTCGAAGGTGCCGGTGATGCCCTCAAAGCCAGTGTCTGCCGCATAGCTGAACGCTGCCGTAACGCCCGTGTTGGAGTGGTTGGTCACGGTGATCGTGTTGCCGCCCTCACTGTCTACCGTCCAGACACCGCCTTCGGCGCCGGTGGTTTTGTGGGTGGCAGGGTCCCAAATACCGGCTTCCGCCGTATAGGTAAACGCCATATCGCCCCAGGTGATGTCCACGCTGTACACCGTGCCGCCCGCGCCGCCGGACGAATCTGCCCTATAGGTTGCCTTTACATCGTGGCTGGCTGTGCCGCCGACTGTGGTGATCGTGTCCGCGTAGGCAGACAGGGGTGCCAGAGAGAACACCATGGCAAGGGTAAGTACCAGAGCTGTTTTTTTCTTCATCATTGTTTTTCATCCTTCCTGAAAAATTGTACGGGCATTGCCCTATGTCGTCCGTGCGGGGATCAGCCCGTTACGGTGACGGTTACGGGAATTTCGGCGTCCAGCATAGCCTTGGCGCCGGTTTGCGGGTGGTAGAACGATACCTTCAGCGTGCCGCTGCAGCTGCCTGCCGTCAGGTCTTTTTCGACGCCGTCCAAAAGCGGCAGCTGGGTGACCTGCTCGCCGGGGGCCAGCAGGTCGGATCGTGCCGCCTCACACTCCCCGACGACCAGGCAGACCGTGGCGTTCCAGCCGGACTTTTCGGGGTTGGCAAACAGCAGTGTGACCTGCCCGGCGGTTAAGTCGATGCTTGCCGCATCGGAATAGGTCAGCGACACCGTGCCGCCGCCGGCGGGCGTCGATACCGATGACTCCGGCGCGGGGGCGGTGTCCGTCGCCTGCGGCTTTTTGCGGCAGAACAGCACGCCAAGCAGCAACAGAAGCAACAGCAGCAGAAGAAGCACGAGCAGCAGCCACCGCTTTTTGCGGTTCTTGTCTGTATTTTCCATCAATAGCCCCCTTCCAGTCGGACCGTTACCGACCCGATTGTTGCGCTGTTCAGTGCCTTGCCGGGGCGGCCTGTCAGGCACAGCCGCACGGTTTGTGTCCTGTTTACCGGCAGGTCAATCGGACTGTAGATGCCGTCTCCGTCGCTGTTGGCAAAGCTGCCGCCGATTGCCGTGTCGGTTCGTGTGTATTGGAACTTCACGCGGACTTCGTTTGCGCCCTCATTCTGCACGGTGATGACATCGCCGTTTTTGCGGTTCGGTGCCCAGCCGCCGCCGATGTCATAGGCGTGTGTGGCAGGGTTCCACGCTCCGTCGGTGTAGGTGTAAGCCAGCTCGCCCCATGTGACGGTGACGGTGTTGGTGCGTGTTTCCACCTCGCCGCAGGCTGTGCAGGTGCGCTTTCCGGCGTTCCATGCGCCGAATCTGTGGCTGCAGGTCACTTGGACTCTCACCGTGGTTTCGGTTGTTTCGTAGTTGGCGGTGTCGTTCGGCTGAAAAACAACGGCATAATCTCTCCAACCGAGGGGCGGCTTGACCGTGACCGTGGCGTCTTTCCACACAAAGCGGCCCGCCACCACGTTGGAGCCGGTGCGGATGTTGTTGTTTTTGGCTGTGCCGCCGGTCAGGGCGCTGGCAGCCAGGGTGTTACCCACAGCCAGGTCCAGCTTGGCAGCCGTTGGCTTTGTGCTGATTGTCGGGGTGGCTTTTGTCACCGTTACACAGACTACATTGCTTTTTGTGCTGGCTTTCTGGCCGTTGTCCTTGCGTGTGGCCGTGACCAGCACGTAATAGTAATGCACCCCTGCGGTGGGGGTTGTGGGGTAGGTGGGGCGTCCGTTTTCGTCGGTGATAGGGATTCCGTTTTCGCCGTTTTCATCACAGGCATACCAGGTTCTTTCCAGGGTGTAGTCCTCGTTTGAACTGGCACTCACACGGTGAAAAATGCGCTCGCCATAGACGCCGGTCGTCGGATTCATCGTCAATTTGACATTTTTGGGGGCCGTGGCCGGCGTCAAAGACCAATGGGCGTACAGGATATGGTCTTTGGCGGTGGTAACGGTGGTGTCACTCTCCACCTTGGTGCCGTTGGTTTGATCGGTATACCAGCCGTCAAAGTTGTAGCCCCCTGTGCGTATGGGGCGTGGCAGGAAATTGTATTTGCTGCCGTAGGTTGCTGTGTAACTTTTTGTGCTGACTTGTCCGCTTGTTGTGTCGATCTTGCCGCCGTTGGCATTAAGGGTTACCAGATATTTCTTGGCTATCCAGTGGGCATACAGTTTGGTGGGCGGATTTTCGCCGACGGTGGTGGTTTCGGTTACTTTTGTGCCGCCGGTTTCTTTGGTATACCAGCCGTCAAAGCTGTAGCCTGTGCGGTTGGGTGTGGGCAGTGGGCCGTATTTTTTGCCGATGGTCACCGCTGTGCTTGCCGGGCTGACCCTGCCGCCGTTGGCATCAAACCGCACGGTTTTGGTCGTGGTGTAGGATTCTGTCGAGAGGGTAAAGGTGGTTTCCAGCTGGTGGCTGTAGGTGCTGCCCTTGCTGTTGCCCACAAAAATGGCGTACTCGCGGGTCATAGTTTTTTGTGCGGAGCCGTTTAGGTTGTCAAAGGTAAGCTCCACCGTGCCGCTGCCGGTGCAGGGGTTTTTCTTGTCACTGTGAAGGCGGCAGATTCCGCCGCTTGCATCTTTGTTTTCGGCAGAATAGGTTCGTTTGTAGGCGGCACCGTCGGTGTTGTCGGTCCATTCCATCACATACCAGGTTGATCCACTGGAGTTGCGCTGCAGCTTGATATTGTAAGAGAGCGTAACCTTATAGCAGGTGTACGCCGGAACCTTTACGGTCATCGTAAAGGGCAGCAGAAGGTAGTAGGCGTTTTTATATTTTTGTTTCTCTTTCAGATGTATGGTTGTACCGTTGTTGGTGACCTCGACCGTATTTTCTGCATAGCTGCCCGGATGCGTGACCCAATTCTGGGAACTGAAGGTCTTGATGTTACTGCCGCCGTAGGAACGCCAGTTATCAACAGGGGAAATCTTCAGCGAAAAGCTGAAACTCTCGCTTGCCGCCGAAGTGCCCACCACCGCAATGCCGCACAGTACGCACAGGCACAGCGCAGCACACAAAATCCGTTTCCACCGCGTCAAGGTATTGAACCCCCACTTCCTTGCGCCGCGCAGGGTCTTGACAACGGCGCTGCATCTCGTATAATGGCAGTATAACCCGTCCACCCATGAACGAAGCAAGCACTTTTTTTGAGGAGATTTGCGCCATGCCGGAAGATCTGAAAAAGCTGTTTCAAATTACCGAGGCCGCCCGCGCCTGCAGCCTGTCCCGCAGCACGCTGCTGCGCTTAGAGGAAAAGGGTCTGCTGACGCCCGCCTACACCGCGCCGGACAGCGGACGCCGCTATTACGACAACCACAACGTGGCCCGCATTTTGCAGATCGAAAAGCTGAAAGCCATGGGCCTTGGCACCGAGGATATAGCTGCCTACTTTGCCAGCGGCGGCGAGACGGCTGTTTTGCTGGCCGCACTGGAGGAACACCTGCACGAGGTCGCGCGCGGGGTCGAGGAACTGCGCCTGCGCGCGGGCACGGACACGGGCATGTCGGTGCAGGTGTTCACGCTGCCCGCCGTGACCTGCTGCCGCCGCCTGTGCGAGGGACACACCATTGCCGAAAAGTACAACGCCATGTATGATTTTTACGGCGAGTGTGTGCGGCGGGGGTATCGCCTGTCTGACGAGCCGATTTTTACCGTCTCGCAGCGGCGGGATTTTTTGAACGGCTATATCACGGACGAGCCGTATCCGTTTTGGGTGTGCGTGCCCGTGCGCCCCGAAAAAGCCCCCAAGGAGGCCGTGACTCTGCCGTCCTGCCGCGCCCTGTCGGTGCTGTATTACGGCAGCTACGCGGGCGCGGACGAGGCATTTTTGCGTCTGGGCCGCGAGGTGAAGGAGCGCGGTCTGACACCCGCCGGGGACCCGCGTGTGCTGGGCATTGTTGCGCCCTACACCGGGCGCGAAATCGAAACCAAACGGTATTGCTCCCGCCTGGTGCTGCCGGTGGAGGGCGAAGCCGAACCGTCTTTTCCCGCGTAATAAAAAGTGAACCCCGGAAGGCCGCCTTTACGCACCTTGTTGTAATTTTGGGACGAAACAACTGAAATATCGCACAACCCGCACAACGCAAAAATGCGCTGTGCGGGCATTTTTTGCTTTAGAACCGGTTAGTATGATTATGCAATGTCTATTCGTCCCAGATGTATTGCGCGTTTCCGCAAAAAGTGCTAGATTGACAAAAATAGGGCTATACCATAACAACTTCCGATACAGCAAAGAAAGGGACACTCCATGAGCAAAAAGGAACAGGGCGGCATCGTGCTGCAGAAAAAACACATTGTAATCGGCATTATCGCGGCGGTGGTGATCATTGTGACAGCGGTACTGGCGGGCATGAAACTTTCCCGCGGCCAACAGCAGGACACCTTCACCCCGGATCTAGAGCAGGGCACCAGTGCATGGTCGGGCGACCAGCTGCCGGACAAATCCGCCGACAGCGGCGAGGCAGTCGGCATCAAGATTCCCGGCTATCCGTCTATCAGCCTGCCGGCCAACCAGCAAACCGTACAGGTGGCGCTGCTGAACCCGGAAGGCAACCCCTGCTACTTCACGTTTGAGCTGGTCCTGTCCGACACGGACGAGGTGCTGTACACCAGCAAGCAGGTACCGCCGGGACAGATGATCGAGGAAATCACCCTGACCCGCCCCTTGGAGGCCGGGCAGTACAACGCCACCCTGCGCATCACCACCGCCAGCCTGCAGGACGGCAGCACCATGAACGGTGCCAACGTAGAAACCATACTGGACGTCCAGTAATCTTAGTAAAGGAGGACCCCGCCCATGAAAGGCAAACGAATCCTTTCGGCTGTGCTGAGCGCGGCGCTGCTGCTGCAGCTTAGCCCGCTGGCAGTATTTGCCGAGGATACGTCACTTCTTCCCGTCACAGCCCAAACGGTGCAGACCGAACCTGCGCCGGAGGAAACGGCTGTGCCGATGGCAGCACCGACCCCGGAGCCCACGGCAGAGCCCACCGCCGCACCGGCGGAAGAGGAAACGGCTGCGCCGGACGCTGCGGAAACGCCTGCCCCGGAGCCGTCTGCGGAACCCACGGCAGCCCCCGACCCCGCGGCAGAGGTGCAGGCGATGATCGACGCCCTGCCGAACGAAGTGACGGAGGACAACGCCGAGGCAGTGGAACAGGCGCTGACCGACATTGACGATGCCAAAGAAAGCCTTACCGATGACGAATTGGCAGGGCTGGATTTTGCGCGCTATGACGCCGCCGCCAATGCGCTGCTGGCGCTGTTGGGCGAAGCTGCCACGGATGAGGTGGAAACGCTGGATGCCTACCAAGAACCCACCAAAGATGGCAAAGGTTACTACCAAATCTACGACGAAAGTAACCTGCGCTGGTTTGCCCAAGCCGTAAACGGCGGCAAAAAATCTATCAACGCCCGGCTGATGAACGACATCACCGTAGATAAAAACACGCAGTGGACGCCCATTGGCACAAACGACAATCGGTTTAAAGGCACATTTGACGGCCACGGTCACACCATCAGCGGGATGACCTGTACGGACACAAGTAAAAATTATGTCGGTCTGGTCGGCTATGCAGACGACGCTACCATACAAGACGTTACCGTGAAGGTCTCTGCCTTTAACGGTAACGATTATATTGGCACCGTGTGCGGTTTTATCGTATGGGGCAACATTACCGGCTGTACCAACAGCGGCAGCACCGTGAGCGGCTCTTGGAAAATCGGCGGCATTGCCGGAAAGGCGAAATATACAAATGTACAGCGCTGTGTCAACACCGGCAAAGTGAGCGGCAAAAACGACCTCGGCGGCATTGTCGGATGTACAGAAGGTGCAAGGGTGCAGGATTGCGGCAATACCGACAATGTAAAGCCAACCGGGATTGGCAGATTTTGCGGCGGCATTGCCGGAAGCGTCCTTGGTTCATCACACATTCATAACTGTTACAATGTGGACAGCAGCACTGCCGACAAATTTTATGACGGTTCGTGCTACCACTCCAACTGTTACTACCTTGCCAACGGTTCCGACAGTACCGACAAAGAAATCATCGCCAAAACGCAAGCACAGTTTGCCAGCGGCGAGGTGGCGTTCCTGCTGCAAGGCAATCGCACCGAACCCGTGTGGGGGCAGGAAATCGGCACCAACGACTACCCGAAACTGGGCGGCGACAAGGTATACCAGTCCGCCCCCTGCCCCGCAAACTACAGCAATACGCAAAGAGACCTTCCACACGACTATGTAGACGGCGTTTGCAGCCACTGCGGTGAACACGAACCGCCAAAGGAAGTAAATGGCTATTACCAAATCACCAACCAATGGCAGCTGTACTGGTTTGCCAAATGGGTAAACGGTGTTTCCCCTGTCACAACTGAACCGCACCCCGGTGCCAACGCCATTCTGGTGTACGACATCACCCTCAACAGCAACGTATTAAACGAAAACGGCGAATTGAACACCGGCGCCAGCGCCAACTTCACCCCTTGGACGCTCATTGGCACAAACACCAAGCCGTTTACAGGCACATTTGACGGCAACAACAAAACCATCAGCGGGCTGTACATTAATGTCACTGCGGACTACGTTGGCTTGTTCGGCTGCGTTGGAAACGGCGGCACCGTAAAAAATGTCACCCTCGCGGATTCCTATGTGTCCGGTAAAAGTTATGTCGGCGGCATCTGCGGGCAGAACAAGTGCGGTACCCTACAGAACTGCCACAACAACGGCAAGGTTTCCGGCGCATGGTATGTCGGCGGCGTGTGCGGCTCTAACACCAGACCACTGAGCAGCGACCCTCCCTCCACCAAACAAGAATGCTATAACACCGGTAAGGTTTCCGGCAAAGATTATGTTGGTGGCGTGTGCGGTCAAAACAATCGCGCCACCGTGGAAAAAAGCTATAACACCAATACGGTTTCCGGCGGCGGCAGGGTCGGCGGCGTGTGCGGTGAAAACAACTACAGCGGCACTGTGAACGGATGCTATAACACCGGCGATGTTTCCGGCACAGGGTTCAATGTCGGCGGCGTGTGCGGCTACAACTACGACGGCGGCACTGTGAAAGGCACTGTGGAAAACTGCTATTACCTTGCGGGGACAAGTGCGAACGCTGTTGGCAATGGAACCGACGGCACAAATTGCGCATCCAAAACCGAACTCCAGTTCCAAAACGGCGATGTGGCGTACCTGCTGCAAGAAGCCATTGGTACAGAGCCGGTTTGGGGGCAGACCATTGGCAAAAACGCAAGCCCCGTGCTTGTATGGCAGGACGACTACCAACCGGTTTACAAAACGGCAGAGGATTCCCCCTGCAAAGCCCTTCCGTACTGCAATAGCAAAACTCATAAATTGGACCACGACTACACGACAGACGGCGTTTGCAAACGCTGCCGTGAATGGCAGGAGGCAGAGCCGGACAGCAACGACTATTACAAAATTTACAACCAAGGGCAGCTGCGCTGGTTTGCCGACCAAGTAAA
>ERZ1673701.1735-NODE-1735-length-18588-cov-6.102196_pt1 | contig 18588 bp, 13 predicted proteins | sample MGYA00580231_ERZ1673701 | MGnify/ENA primary metagenome ERZ1673701 (study PRJEB41218, sample SAMN15661798) | gut metagenome | host: Homo sapiens | place: Canada: London | collected 2015-08-20/2019-03-30 | study: EMG produced TPA metagenomics assembly of...
CCACCTGCTGACCGTCCACGATCTTCTGCTTGAAAATGCCCAGCTCATAGCAGATGGAGTAGCCGGTGGCGGGAATGTCCAGGGTGGTCATGCTGTCCAGATAGCAGGCGGCCAGGCGGCCCAGGCCGCCGTTGCCAAGGCCCGCGTCCGGCTCCATGTCGAAGATATCCGGGGCGGAGAAGCCCAGCTCCTCCACCGCCTGGGTCAGCTGGGGCAGAATCCCCAGGTTATAGGCGTTTTTCATCAGGCTGCGGCCCATCAGGAACTCCAGGGACATATAGTGCACCCGCTTTTCCTGCTGCTCCTGGGTGCGCTCCTGGGTGTCCACGCTGCGCACGGCCATAATGTCCCGCAGGGCCAGGGCGCAGGCCTTCATGATCTCCCCGTCGGTGGCCTGCTTTTCGGTGCAGCCATAGTTCAGGCGCAGCTTCTGCTGGATGGCCTCCTTCAGGGCGTCTTTGGTATAAGTCATTTAGTGGTTCCTCCGTGATAGATCTTGGTAAATGCGCCGGTAGGCCCCGGCGCTGCGGTTCCAGCTGAAGTCCTCGGTCATGCCCCGGCGGCGGACGGTGTCAAAGCCCATCCGGTCCCCCCGGTACAGGCCCACCGCCTGCCCCACCGTCTGGCACAGGTCATGGGCGGTGCAGTCGGAGAACACATAGCCGTTGCCGTCGGGCTGGCCCACCTGGCAGGAGCGGACGGTGTCGTTGAGGCCGCCGGTCTGGCGGACGATGGGCACCGCGCCATAGCGCATGGCGATCAGCTGGCTCAGGCCGCAGGGCTCGCTGCGGGAGGGCATCAGGAACAGGTCCGCCGCGCCGTAGATCCGGCGGGACAGATTGTCGGAATAGGTGATCTGGGCCGATACCCGGCCGGGCCACCGGTTCTGGGCCCAGCGGAAGGCGTCCTCAAACTGGGACTCCCCCTGGCCCAGCACCACCAGCTGGCAGCCGGTGGCCATAATGCCCTCCAGACCCTGGCACACCAGGTCCATGCCCTTGTGGCCCACCAGGCGGCTGACGATGGCCATCAGCGGGGTGTCCGGCTCCTGGGCAAGGCCCAGCTGCCGCTGCAGCTCCGCCTTGCACACGGCCTTGCCCTCCATATGGTCGGGGTCGAAGGTCCGGGGCAGGGAGCCGTCGTGGGCGGGGTTATAGCTCTCAATGTCCAGGCCGTTGAGCACGCCGGAGAGCTTATAGTCGATCAGGTGCACCACCTGCTCCAGGCCGCAGGCATAGGCCGGGTCGTGAAGCTGGGCGGCGTAGGTGGGGCTGACGGTGGTAACGGCGTTGGCGGTGAGCATAGCCCCCTTCATCAGGTTCACGCACCCGTCCATCCGCAGGATGCCGCCGTCGTACCAGCCCCGGTTCAGGCCGAACAGGTCCTCCACGGTCTCGGGGCCGTACTTGCCCTGATACTCCACGTTGTGGATGGTGAACACCACCGGCAGGTCGTTTCCGGCGTCCCGCAGGTATACCGGCACCAGGGCCGTCTGCCAGTCGTTGCAGTGGACCACGTTGGGATACTCCGCCAGATGGGGCAGCAGGGCTACCGCCGCCTTGGAGAAGAAGGCAAAGCGCTCGCCGTCGTCCATGTCGCCGTACAGGCCCCGGCGGCGGAAATACCGCTCGTTGTCCGCGAAATACCAGGTGACGCCCCGGTATTCCAGGGAGAACAGCCCGCAGTATTCGTGCCGCCAGCCCAGGTCCACATAGATATAGCAGCGGAAGTTCATCTTCTCCCGCCAGCGCTGGGCGATCTGGCTGTACAGCGGCAGCAGCACGGCGGTATGGTCGCCCTCCGCCGCCACCGCCGGGGGCAGACTGCCCAGCACGTCCGCAAGGCCCCCGGTTTTGCAGAACGGGGCCGCCTCGCTGGTGATATACAGAATATTCATATGGTCACCTCCGGATGAACGTGTGTCATATTTCAGATCGTGACGCCCCGGGCCACCACCAGGGGATAGTTCTCGTGGCCCATCAGGGTGCGCCCCTCCTGCACGGTGACGTATTTGTCGGTGATAACGCCCCGCAGGACGGCGCCCCGGCGGACCACGGTGCCCTTAAAGAGGATGCAGCCCTCCACGTCGGCCCCCGGCTCGATGCGGACGCCCCGGAACAGGATGCAGTTTTTCACCGTGCCCTGGATGTCGCAGCCGTCGGCGATAAGGGAGTTGACGCAGGACCCGTCCATATAGGACGAGGGGGAGTCGTTTTCCTTGGCGAAGATGGGCCGCTGGGGGGCAAACAGCTCCATGCGGATCTCCGGCCGCAGCAGCTCCATGCTGCGGCGGTAATAGGCCTCGATGGTGTCGATGCGGGCGGCGTAGCCGTCCCAGACATAGGCCCGGAAATGCAGGGCATCCTTCCTGTCCTGGAGAATGTTGTGGCGGAAGCTGTACTGGTTGTGTGCCATGCAGTCGGTGACCAGCTGGATCAGCAGGTCCCGGCGCAGCACGAAGATGTTCAGGCAGCGGAAGCCCTCGGGGGTGAACACGTCGTGAGCCACGTCCACAATGCGCCCGGAGTTATCCAGCTGAAAATAGGTGTCGCTTTCCGGCCCCGGCAGAGAGGTGCACACCGCCGTCATGTCCGCGCCGGAGGCGATGTGATCCCGCAGCACGTCGTCCAGGGGCAGGTTCACCACCAGGTCGCTGTCGGTCAGCACCACATAGTCCTGCCGGATGTCCTTGAGATAGTCCATCACGCAGCCCAGGGCCTCCACCTTGCCCCGGAACCGGCCGGCGTCGCCCCGCCGCTCGGCATAGGCGAAGGCCGGCAGCAGGGTCAGGCCGCCGTGGTTGCGGCTGAGGTCCCAGCTTTTGCCGGTGCCCAGGTGGTCCAGCATGCTCTGGCACTTGCCGTGCATGATGACGCCCACGTCCCGGACGCCGGCATTGACCATGTTGGAGAGCATAAAGTCCACCACCCGATAGTTGCCGCCGAAGGGGATGGAGCCGTGGATGCGCTGCTCGATGAGCTCCCGCAGTCCGGTTTTCTTTTCATAGGAGAAAATGATGCCGTGCATTCCGTTCATGCTTCCACCTCCCCGTGATGACGGTCCAGCAGGGCCTTGGCAGGCACCACCTCGCCGGGGGCGATAACGGTGTCCGGCCCCAGGACGGCGATGCTCCAGTCGTCGGGATTTTTGGCGGTTTCCGGCGGCGTGCCCACCTGGGCCCCCCGGCCCACCCGGCAGCGCTCGCCGATGATGGCGTACTGCACCACCGCGCCCTCCTCGATGACGGCCCCGGGCATGACCACGGAGTAGCACACGCTGGCCCCCTGGCCCACCTGGGTGTTATAGCTCAGCACGCTGTTTTTCACCTCGCCCAGGATGCCGCAGCCCTTGGCCACGGCGCTGTTGCCCACGTCGGCGTGGGGGCCCAGAAAGGCCGGCGGGCAGGAGGGCGTTCGGCAATAGATGGGCCACTTCTTGTCCAGCAGGTTCAGCCCGCTGCCCGGGGCCAGCATATCCATGTTGGCGTCCCACAGGGAGTCCAGGGTGCCCACGTCCTTCCAGTAGCCCTCGAAGCGATAGGCGGACATGACCTCTCCGGCCTCCAGCATGGCGGGGATGATGTTCTTGCCGAAGTCGTTGTCGGAGGTGGGGTCGGCCTCGTCCGCCAGCAGATAGGCCCGCAGCTTCTGCCAGGTGAAGATATAGATTCCCATGGAGGCCAGGTTGCTCTTAGGCTCCTTGGGCTTTTCGGCGAAGGCGGTGATCCGGTCGTTTTCGTCCACGGACATGATGCCGAAGCGGCTGGCCTCGGCCCAGGGGACCTCCATCACAGAGATGGTGCAGGCGGCCCCGGCGTCCTTGTGGTGCTGGAGCATCCGGGAATAGTCCATCTTATAGATGTGGTCCCCGGACAGCACCGCCACATACTCCGGGTCGTACAGGTCCACAAAGCCGATGTTCTGATAGATGGCGTTGGCGGTGCCCTTGTACCAGGAGGCGCCGGAGGCGCTCTGGTACGGCGGCAGGATGTGCACACCGCCGTTGAGCCGGTCCAGCTCCCAGGGCTGGCCGCTGCCGATATAGCTGTTGAGCTCCAGGGGGCGGTACTGGGTCAGCACACCCACGGTGTCGATGCCGGAATTGGTGCAGTTGGACAGGGGAAAGTCGATGATGCGGAACTTGCCCCCAAAGGGCACCGCGGGCTTTGCCATGTCGCCGGTGAGGACATACAGGCGGCTGCCCTGTCCGCCGGCCAGCAGCATGGCCACGCATTCTTTTTTCATGTCTGTTCGTTCCCTCCAGTCTGTCGGTTATGGCTTGTTGCTTCTGCGCCGGACCCGGCCCTGCAGAAACACCGCGCCCAGGGGCGGCACCCGCAGGGCAATGGACTTGTCCCGCCCGTGGGACGGGATATCCTCCACGGGGATGGGTCCGGTATTGCACACACCGGAGCCGCCCCAGGCGGCGTCGTCGGTGTTGAACACTTCCTCATAAAACAGCTTGCCGGGCACGCCGAAGCGATATCCCTCGTGGGCCTCCGGCGAGAAATTCACCACGCAGATCAGCTCATGACCCTTGTTGTCCCGGCGCAGGAAGGCCAGGACGTTGTTGTGGTTGTCGTCGGCCACCAGCCACTCAAAGCCGTTCCAGTCCCGGTCATTTTCCCACAGGGGGCGGGACTTCTTATAAAACCGGTTCAGGGCCTGGATGCAGGCGTGGGTGCGGCTGCAGTCGTCCCGGTCCAGCAGATACCAGTCCAGCTGGCCCCGGAAGTCCCACTCGTGCCACTGGCCCAGCTCCGCCCCCATAAAGGTGAGCTTCTTGCCGGGGTGGGCCAGCATATAGGCCGTGAAGCCCCGGACCCCTGCCAGCTGCCGCCAGTCGTCCCCGGGCATCTTGCCCCGGAGGGAGCCCTTCATATACACCACCTCGTCGTGGGACAGGGGCAGCACGAAGCGCTCGGAGAAGGCGTACATCATGGAGAAGGTCACGTCCTTGTGGTGGAACTGGCGGAACCAGGGGTCCATCTTCAGATAGTGGCACACGTCGTTCATCCATCCCATGTTCCACTTCAGGCCGAAGCCCAGGCCGCCCTCCTCAATGGGCCAGGTGACCTTAGGCCAGGCGGTGGATTCCTCCGCCGCCGTCAGGGCCGGGGGATCCATGGCCGCCGCCAGGCGGTTCAGGTCCTGCAGAAACGAGATGGCCTCCAGATTTTCATGCCCCCCGTGGACGTTGGGCCGCCACTCGGTCCGGCCATAGTCCAGATACAGCATGGACGCCACCGCGTCCACCCGCAGGCCGTCGATGTGGTATTCCTCCAGCCACCACCGGGCGGAGGACAGCAGGAAGGACCGCACGTCGTCCTTGCCGAAGTCAAAGACACGGGTGCCCCAGCTCTGGTGCTCCCGCTTCAGGGGGTCGCCGTATTCATACAGGCTGGTGCCGTCAAAGTCGATGAGGCCGTGGGCGTCCTTGCAGAAGTGGGCGGGGACCCAGTCCAGGATCACCGCCAGCCCCGCCCGGTGCAGCCGGTCCACCAGATACATGAAGTCGTGGGGGTCGCCGTAGCGGCTGGTGGGGGCGAAATAGCCCACGCACTGATAGCCCCAGGAGTCGTCCAGGGGATACTCCGTCACCGGCAGCAGCTCCACGGCGTTGTAGCCCATGCTGCGGACATAGGGGGCCAGCCGGTCCGCCAGCCGGCGATAGTTCAGGAACGCCCCGTCCTCTCCCCGCTGCCAGGAGCCGCAGTGGACCTCATAGATGTTCAGGGGCCCCTCGGTCAGGGGCGTCTCCCGGCGGCGCTCCCGCCACACGTCGTCGTGCCAGTGGAAGCCGGACACGTCGAACAGGCGGCTGGCGGTGTCGGGCCGCAGCTGGGCATAGGTGCCGTAGGGGTCCGCCTTCCAGCGTACCTGGCCGTCGGCCCCGGTGATGACGTATTTATAGCAGTCGCCGGGCCGGGCGTCGGAAACGGTCAGGACCCAGTCGCTGCCCTGCCGCTCCATGGGAACGGGCTGCCAGTGGTTGAAGTCACCGGCCAGGGCGGCCTCCCGGGCGCTGGGGGCATAGACCCGGAAGGACCAGCCCTCCTCTGCCGGATGTGCACCATAGGTCCGGTAAAGCTCTGTGTTTTCGGAAACGTTCATGGAATGATCTCCCTATATGTTATCATAACCGCCCCAAATCCCGGGGCATAATACCGCATTCTGGCCCTATTGTAACGCAAACCGCCCCCCTCGTCAAGGAATCCGCCGTTACCGGGAACGTCATTTATACGAAACATAGGACGCTGTCCTCCGGCCCCCTCATCGCCGGGGCAAGAAGATCACCCGAAGGGGGTCGCCCTCCGGGTGATGGGATCATCGGAACACCTGGCCGTCGGCGTCCAGCAGCTGGCGGCGGCGGACCCGGACAAAGTCCGGCGTCAGCTCCGGCAGATACCGGGCGATGGCCTTTTCCAGCAGCTGGGGGTTCAGCCCCGGGTTCTGGGCCTGCACCGTGACAAAGACACGCAGCAGGTTCTCCTCCTGCGCAAAGGCGATGTCCCGGATCATGGGGGCGATGTCCACCTGGGCCAGCTGCTTGCGCTTGGTGCGCTTTTCGATCAGCAGCTCCTGCCGGTGAAACAGCTCCTCCAGGGCCTGCACGGCCCCCTCCGGCACCCCCCGGTCATAGTCCAGCTCCACCTCCGCCCGGAGATAGGCCAGCTCCCGCACCGGCCGCAGGGCGGGATAGCAGCCCAGGATCCGCAGCCCCTCCGGCAGGCCGCCGTTGAGCTTTTCGGCCAGGCCCGCCCCGTCGGTGTCCTGGGTCACCTCAAAGTCCAGCAGCTCGCAGTCGCTGGACTGGCACACCGGCAGCGGCAGCACGATGGAGATGATGGGATGGGGATGGAAGCCCTGGGAGTGTTTGATATCCAGCTCCGTCCGGGGAAAGGCCCGCTGCACCGTCCGCAGCAGGTCCAGATTGGAGATATAGGCCGCCGGGCCCTCCTTCACAAACAGCAGTCGCAGCTTAGACATCGCATTTCCCTCCTACCAGCCGGTTGGCGCCGCAGGCGTTGCAGTGGGTGCGGCAGTCCGGGGTGGTGACCCCGGCAAAGGCCCGCTCCCGCTCCCGCCAGAGATAGCCCTCCGTGACGCCGCTGGAGATCATGGCCCAGGGCATCAGCTCGTCCTTTTCCCGGGTGCGGTTGGCGTAAAAATGGGGGTCCAGCCCGCACTGGTCAAAGGCCTCCAGCCAGCGGTCCAGGGAGAAATACTCCTCCCAGGCGTCCAGCTTGGCCCCCTTGCGCCAGGCGGTCTCCAGGACCTTCCCCATGCGCCGGTCCCCCCGGGCCAGAACGGCCTCCAGGAAGCTGGTGTCTGAATCGTGCCAGTTATAGGTGACGGTTTTGGTCTTGATGGCCTCCCGCAGCAGGTTCACCCGCCGCTCATATTCCTCCTTGGAGATCTGCGGCTCCCACTGAAAGGCCGTGTGGGGCTTGGGCACGAACCAGGAGGTGGACACGGTGATGCGGACGCCCCGGTTCTTGTTGCTGGCGCTTTCCCGCCAGGTGTGCATGACCCGGGCCGCCAGATCGGCGATGCCCAGCACGTCCTCGTCGGTCTCCGTGGGCAGGCCCAGCATGAAATACAGCTTCACGGCGCTGTAGCCCCCGGCGAAGGCCGTCCGGCAGGAGGCCAGCAGGTCCTCCTGGGTGACGTTTTTGTTGATGACGTCCCGCAGCCGCTGGGTCCCGGCCTCCGGGGCGAAGGTCAGGCCGCTTTTGCGGCCCTTGGCCAGCCGCTCCATCAGGCTCATGGAGAAGTTGTCCGCCCGCAGACTGGGCAGGGACAGATTCACGTGCCGCTGCTGGCAGAAGGGCTCCAGCTGGTCGCACAGCTCCGTCAGCGGCGGGTAGTCGCTGGTGGACAGGCTGGACAGGGTCACCTCCTGATAGCCGGAGTCGTTGCAGGACTCCACGCCGTATCGGGCGCACAGCTCCCGGCTGCGGTTGCGGACGGGCCGGTACACATACCCCGCCTGACAGAACCGGCAGCCCCGGATGCAGCCCCGGAACAGCTCCAGCATCACCCGGTCCTGGACGATCTCCGTGGAGGGGACGATGGTTTTGGTGGGGAAAAAGGCCTTGTCCATATCCCGGACAATGCGCTTGGTCACCACCGCCGGAGCCCCGTCCCGGGGGGTGATGGCGGCCACGGTGCCGTCGTCGTGATACGTCACGTCGTACAGGCTTGGGACGTAGATGCCCGGCAGCTGGGCGGCGGCCCGAAGAAACGCCTCCTTGGTCCAGCCCTCCCGCCGGGCCCGGCGGTGCAGCTCCACCAGCTCCACGGTGATGTCCTCCCCCTCGCCCAGGCTTACCAGGTCGATGAAGTCGGCGATGGGCTCGGCGTTGTACATGGCGGTGCCCCCGGCGATGACCAGTGGGGTCAGGGCCGTGCGGTCGGCGCTGTGAATGGGAATGTTTGCCAGGTCCAGCATATTCAGGATGGCGGGAAAGGCCATCTCATAGCCCACGGAAAAGGCCACGATGTCAAAGTCCGTGATGGGCTGGCCGGATTCCAGGGCGAACAGGGGCATCCCCGCCCGGCGCATCTCCTCCTCCATGTCGCCCCAGGGGGCGAACACCCGCTGGCACCACACGCCCTCCATGTTGTTCATCACGCCGTAGAGGATCCGCATGCCCAGGTTGGACATGCCGATCTCGTATGTATCCGGGAAGCAGAAGGCAATGCGGGTATCCACCTGGGCCGGGTCCTTCTTCACGGCGTTGTATTCCCCGCCCACATAGCGGGCAGGCTTCTGCACCCGGGGCAGAATGCGTTCCAATCGTTTATCCACGGTATGTTCTCCTTTATACACGCTTTTTGCGGCCCAGGAAGGACCAGTCGCCCTCCATAATAAACAGGCTCAGCAGCATCAGGGCCGCGCCGATATAGCCCCGAAGAGACAGTACCTCGCCGGTCATGACAAAGGCCACCATGGAGGCAAACACCGGCTCCAGGGTAAAGATCAGGCCCACATGGCTGGCGGTGGTATACTGCTGCTGCACGGACTGGATGACAAAGGCCACCCCCGAGCAGAAAATTCCCAGAAACAGCGCCGCCGCCCAGGTCTTGCCGGAGGTGGGCAGATGCACCGGCTCCCCCAGCACCAGGGCCAGGGCCAGGGTCACGATGCCCACCACCGCCAGCTGGCACACCCCCAGGCCCAGGGGGTCCACCCGGGGGTCCCGGACGGCCTTCTCCGTGATCAGCAGGTCCACGGCGTAGCACAGGGGGGTGATGAGGCAGATCAGGTCCCCGGAGGCGGGCCGCAGCTCCCCGTTCAGGGTCAGCAGGGCCATGCCCACCGTGCACACCACCAGCGCAACCCCCAGCTTCCAGCCGGGCCGCTGCCGGAAGAACAGAAAGCCCAGCAGCGGGGCGAAGATCACCTGCAAGGCGCAGATGAACGCGGCGTTTGACAGGGAGGTGCGGGTGATGCCGTAGTTATAGGCCACATAGGTCCCCGCCAGGGCCAGGCCCACGATGAGGCTGTACCGCAGGGTGGTGCGGTTGATGTGAACCACGTGCTTCCAGAAGATCAGCCCCAGCACCAGAAACGCCACAATAAAGCGGAAGGCGTTCAGGGTCATGGGCGGCAGATCTGCCAGGCAGATATCCGTCAGATAATAGCTGGCACCCCAGAAAAAGGTGGTCATCACCAGCAGCAGGTCGGCGCGGCGTTGCTTGTTCATGTCTGTGTTCTCTCCTACCGAAAATCTTCACTAACATCCCATTATACCACAGATCATCCGGCAAGAAAACAGCTTTTTTCGCTTTTTGCGGCTATTTCCACAGGCCCACATACCCCTCGTCGTGGAGCTGCTTGACAAACAGCAGCGCCATAGGCAGCAGGATCATCCCCGCCACGCCCAAGGCCCGGAACCCGGCGTACATGGCCGCCAGAGCCGCCAGGGGAGGCAGTCCCGCCTGGGCGGCCATGACCTTGGGCTCCAGAAGGCTGCGCACGGCGGAGATCACCGCATACAGGGCCGCCAGGGCCACCGCCCGGGGGGCCTGCCCCGCCAGCAGACACACCGCCGCCCAGGGCAGCAGCACCGTGCCGGTGCCGAACACCGGCAGGGCGTCCACCAGCGCGGTAACGGCGGCCAGCAGCAGGGCATACCGCTGGCCCATCAGCAGGAAGCCCGCCAGCAGCTCACAGAAGGTGACCCCCAGCAAAATCGCCTGGGCCCGGCACCATTTTCCCAGGGTGGACAGCAGATTGGCCTTGACCCCTCTGGCCCGGTCCAGCCGGTGCCCCAGCTGCCGCCGGAAAAAGGCCATCACCCGGGGATAGCTGCCGGCGGTGAAGAACACCGCCAGGGCCGTGGTGCCGCAGAACAGGACCACCCCCGGCAGGGCGGCGGCCAGGGCCGCCGCCGCTGTGATGCAGGCTCCGCTGGCCCGCTGGGCCGCTCCCGCCGCCAGGGTCCCCAGCAGGGCGGGGACCTCCTCCAGCCAGCTCCGCAGCCCCTGGGGACAGGCGGCGCAGAAGTCCTCCAGCCGCTGCCGCAGGTCCTCCGTCATGCCCGGCAGCCCCGCCAGAAGCCCGGGGAGCTGCCCCAGCAGCTCCGCCGCCTGGCGGATCAGCTGCCACACGATCACCGCCGCCAGCGCCAGTATGGCCCCGGTGACGGCGATGGTCACCACCGCCGCCGTAAACCCCCGCTTCAGGCCCATCCGGCGGCGGCACCAGGCGATCACCGGCTCCACCGCCGCCGCCAGGGCCAGGGCCAGCAGAAACGGCAGCAGCCACCGCAGCAGATACCGCACCCCCAGCCACAGCAGCACCGCCCACACGGCCCAATAGGCAGTCCGCACCAAAAAAGCCCGCTGCTTTTCCTGCATTTTTGTATGCTCCCTCCTACGAAAACAGTTGTGTTTTGTCAAACAACATGGTATGATAATGGCCAAAAGAAACGGCGGGGCCGCGTCTCCGCCGGACACATCAGCGGAGGTTTACGGCCATGAGCAATCAGAAGTATTACATCGTATCGACAGAAGCCCTGCCGGAGGTATTCATAAAGGTGGCGGAGGCCCGCCGGATGCTCCAGGTGGGCAAGGCGGCCACCGTGGGCGAGGCGGCCCGGATGGAGGGCATCAGCCGCAGCGCGTTTTACAAGTACAAGGACGCCGTGCAGCCCTTCCAGGACATGAAGGCCGGCCACATCATCACGTTTTACGCCCTGCTGAAGGACAACCCCGGCGTGCTGTCCAACTTCCTGTCTATTTTTGCCAATTCCGGCGCAAATATTCTCACCATCAACCAGACCATCCCCACCAACGGCTGCGCCGGCGTCACCATCTCCGCCGAGACCCGGGATATGGTGGAGGACCTGGAGTCCATGATGACCCGCATCTCCGCCGCCGAGGGCGTGCTGAAGTTCGAGGTCCAGGCCGCCTGACGCCGATTATAAGCGTATACATCAATATGCGCGGATAGAATGCCCCCGCCTGAAAAGCCTCGCAGAGTTTGCCGCCCGCAGGCGGCAGACTGCAAGCCTTTTGCCAAAAAGGGCAAAGCCCTTTTTGGCAAACAAAACCCCGCCCTGCCATCCGGCAGGGCGGGGTTTTGTGTTTATATTTTACTTTTTCTTGCCGCCGTGGGTAGCCTTCATGCGCTTTTCGTGGTTGAGAATGGTCTTGCGCATGCGCAGGCTCTCGGGAGTGACCTCCAGCAGCTCGTCGTCGGCCAGGAACTCCAGGCACTGCTCCAGGCTCAGCTTCCGGGGCGGCACCAGGCGCAGGGCCTCGTCGGAACCGGCGGCCCGCATATTGGTCATCTGCTTCTTCTTGCAGACGTTGACGGTGATGTCCTCCTGCTTGGGGGACACGCCCACGATCATGCCCTCATACACCTTGACGCCGGGCCCGATGAACAGGGCGCCCCGCTCCTGGGCGTTGAACAGTCCGTAGCTGACGGACTCGCCGGTCTCAAAGGACACCAGGGAGCCGGTGTTCCGGCGGCTCAGGTCGCCCTTATAGGGGGCGTAGCTGTCGAACACGGAGGCCATGATGCCCTCGCCCCGGGTATCCGTCAGGAACTCGTTGCGATAGCCGAACAGGCCCCGGGCGGGGATCAGGAACTCCAGCTTCATGCGGCTGCCCACGGGGGTCATCTCGATCAGGTCGCCCTTGCGGGAGCCCAGCTTCTCGATGACCGCGCCCACGGACTCGCTGGGCACGTCGGCCACCAGCCGCTCGATGGGCTCGCACTTCTTGCCGTCGATGGTGCGGTACAGCACCCGGGGGGGAGACACCTGGAACTCATAGCCTTCCCGGCGCATGGTCTCGATGAGGATGGACAGGCTCATCTCGCCCCGGCCCGCCACGTTGAAGGCGTCGGTGGCGCCGTCGATCTCCGTCACCCGCAGGGACACGTCCTTCAGGGTCTCCCGGAACAGGCGGTCCCGCAGCTGGCGGGAGGTGACGAACTTGCCCTCGCGGCCGGCATAGGGGGAGTCGTTGACGGAGAAGGTCATCTCCATGGTGGGGGCGGAAATTTTCACAAAGGGCAGGGGCTCCACGCACTCCGGGGCGCAGATGGTGTCGCCGATGGTGATATCGCCGATGCCGGACATGGCAATGATGTTGCCGGCGGTGGCCTCGGTGATGGGCTGCTTGCCCAGGCCCTGGAACTCGTACATGGACACGGCCTTGGCCTTCTTGGCCGGGGCGTCGGGGTCGTGATAGTTGCACACGGCGATCTCCTGGTTCTGCTTCAGGACGCCACGCTCCACCCGGCCGATGGCGATGCGGCCCACGAACTCGTTATAGTCGATGGCGGACACCAGCATCTGGAAGGGCTGGTCCAGGTCCGCCTCGGGAGCGGGAATATAGCTGAGGATGGTGTCGAACAGGGGCTTGAGGTCCGTGCCCGGCACGTCGGGGGAGTAGGAGGCGACGCCCTGGCGGGCGGAACAGAACAGCATGGGGGAGTCCAGCTGCTCCGGGGTGGCGTCCAGGTCCAGCAGCAGCTCCAGCACCTCGTCGATGACCTCGTGAATGCGCTGGTCCGGGCGGTCGATCTTGTTGACCACCACGATGACCCGGTGACCCAGCTCCAACGCCCGGCTGAGGACGAAGCGGGTCTGGGGCATGGGGCCCTCGGCGGCGTCCACCAGCAGGATAACGCCGTTGACCATCTTCAGGATGCGCTCCACCTCGCCGCCGAAGTCGGCATGGCCCGGGGTGTCCACAATGTTGATCTTGGTGTCGCCGTACTGGATGGCGGTGTTCTTGGCCAGGATGGTGATGCCCCGCTCACGCTCCAGGTCGTTGGAGTCCATGACCCGCTCCACCGTCTCCTGGTTCTCGCGGTACACGCCGCCCTGCTTGAGCATCTGGTCCACCAGGGTGGTCTTGCCGTGGTCCACGTGGGCGATAATGGCTACGTTTCTCAGTTTTTCGTTCTGCAAAGGAAAAACCCCTTTCTTTTGGGTATAAAAATTCATGCACTGTGCGGCGCACCACGAAAACAGGCAAACTCTTCTGTGCATGAAGTTTTGTGCATCATTCCCGGTTGCCCCGAAGGGGCGAGGGAATGGCACATTCTATTTTTTGCTATGCTTTTGCATAGCAAATCTCTCAACCTTTACATTATATGCCCTGTTTTTTTCGATTGCAAGAACTTTTTGCGAATTCGGCTGTTTTTATGGATTTTGCTTTTTCTTCGGGCCGGAATGTGGTATAGTGGTGGTGAAAAGGGGGAGAAAGCATGGATGAACAGGCGCTGCGGCGCAGAATGGCGGCCCACCGCACCACCCTGCAGCAGGCACGGGGGGAATACGCGGTGCTGGTGCCCCTGGTGGAAACGCCCCGGGGGCTGAGCCTTTTATATGAGGTGCGCCCGGCGAAGCTGCACCACCACAGCGGTGAGGTGTGCTTCCCCGGCGGACGGATGGAGGCCGGGGAGACGCCCCGGCAGTGCGCCCTGCGGGAGACCTTCGAGGAGCTGGGCCTTCCGGCGGAGGCCATTGAGATTTTCGGGGACCTGGACTTTCTGTACCTGCGGTCCGAGGGGCTCATGTATCCGGTGCTGGGCCGGGTGGACCCGGCGGCGGTGCTGCACCCCAGCCCCGACGAGGTGCAGGACACCTTCACGGCGCCCCTGTCCTGGCTGGCGGCCCATCCCCCGGCTATCTACCGCTATTCCCTGCGGCCGGAGATCGGGCCGGACTTCCCCTATGACCGGGTGGGGGCCTCCGCCGGATATCCCTGGCAGGCCGGGCGCATGGAGGTGCCGGTGTACGAGGGGCTGCCGCATCCCCTGTGGGGGCTGACGGCCCGGATCACCTGGTGGCTGCTGGAGCAGTACGGGGACATATTGACAGATATGGTATAATATATCCTGGCTGAATATATAGAAAACGAGGAAACTGCTATGGAATTTACACAGGGCGCGCCCTTTGACAGCTTCGGCCTGTCCGAGGCCACCATGCGCGCCATAAGGAACAAGGGATATGAGATCAGCACCCCCGTCCAGGCCGGGTGCATCCCCCCCATGCTGGAGGGGAAGGACGTCATCGCCAAGGCCCCCACCGGCACCGGCAAGACCATGGCCTTCGGCATCCCCATCATCGAGCGCATCGACCCGGAAAGCGAGGAGGTCCAGGCGGTGATCCTGGCCCCCACCCGGGAGCTGGCCATGCAGATCACCGACGAAATGCGCCAGATCGCCGTGTGCCACGAGGGGGTGCGGCTGGTGTGCCTGTACGGCGGCCAGCCCATCGGCAAGCAGATCAACGCCCTGAAGCGGCGGCCCCAGATCGTGGTGGCCACCCCGGGCCGCCTGTCCGACCATATGAAGCGCCGCACCGTCACCCTGGGTCAGGTGCAGACCGTGGTGCTGGACGAGGCGGACCGGATGCTGGACATGGGCTTTATCCATGATGTGACCCGGATTCTGGACAAGATCCCCCATCGGAAGAATCTGGGCATGTTCTCCGCCACCATCTCCCGGGAGGTCATGGACATCTCCTGGGTGTATCAGCGGGACCCGGAGGAGATCACCGTCCAGGCCACCCGGGAAAACAAGCCCGATATCCTGCAATACCGCATCGAGGTGCCGTCTGACAAGAAGGTGGACGCCATCGCCTCCATCATCCGCGCCCAGCAGCTAGACCGGGTCATCTGCTTCTGCAACACCAAGGGCTCCACCGAGCGGCTGACCAAGTTCCTGCAGCTGCGGGGGCTGGACGCCCAGTGCATCCACGGCGACATTCCCCAGCGCAAGCGGGAGGAGGTCATGGCCCGGTTCCGGGACGGGGAGCTTCATGTGTTCGTGGCCACGGACGTGGCCAGCCGGGGCATCGACGTGGACGACGTGGACGCGGTGTTCAACTTCGAGGTACCCGAGGAGAATGAGTACTACATCCACCGCATCGGCCGCACCGGCCGGGCCAAGAAGCACGGCGTGGCCTATACCCTGCTGTCGGACTTCCCCTCCCGCATGCGGCTGGACGACATCGCCCGCAACACTCGCAGCCAGATCATCCCCGCCACCCTGGAGGAGGACGGCCGGGTGACTCCTGCGGAGCCCAAATCAAAGTAAGGAGCGTGGCCCCTATGAAACGACGGATACGGTACATGGCCCTGTTGCTGGTGCTGTGCATGCTGGCTCTGACCGGCTGCGCCCAGCCGCGGGACACCATGACCCTGCGGGTGTGCCTGGACGCCGCCCCGGCCACCCTGGACCCCGCCATGGCCTCCTCCGATGCCGAGCGCACGGTGGTGGCCCACCTGTTTGAAAACCTCATGAAGCTCTCCCGGGGGGAGGACGGCGGCATCCAGCCGGTTTACGCCGCCGCCAAATCCTACACCGTGGAGGACAACCTGGACGGCACCGAGACCTATACCTTCACCCTGCGGCAGAACGTCCGCTGGTCCGACGGGCAGACCGTCACCGCCCACGACTTTGTCTATGCCTGGCAGCGGCTGGCGGACCCGGCCACCGCCTCCCCCCATGCGGCTCTGCTGAACATGGTGGCGGGCTTTGACCAGGTGCAGGCCGAGCAGGACGGAAGCCTTCTTCAGGTGTCCGCCCCGGACGACTTCACCTTCGTGGTGAAGCTCTCCTACAAGTGCGCCTATTTCCTGACGGATGTCTGCGCCGGGACGGCCACCATGCCGGTGCGCAGCGACGCGGCGGAGCGGGAGGACTGGTCCCTGCACTCCGAGACCCTGCTGACCGACGGCCCCTATCGGGCCACCGGCTGGGACGAGACGGACCTCACCGCCCAGGCGGCCGACGGGTACTATGATGCCCGCCGCCTGGGGCCGGACGTGCTGGAGTTCCGGTTCGAGACGGACGGCCAGGCCCGGGCGGACCTGCTGTCCGGCGGCGACGTGGACTTTGCTATGAACCTGCCGGAGGGCGACACCTCCGATCCCTATCCCCAGACCACCCTGCTGCTGCTGAACCAGCGGACCGGCAGCCTGGAAAGCGAGTCCCTGCGCCGGGCCCTGGCCCTGGCCATCGACCGGAACGCGCTGACGGAGGACCAGCCTCTGGACCCCGCCCAGGGCATTGTCCCTCCGGGGCTGCGCAACACCATGGGCGGCGATTTCCGCCAGGGCAGCGGCAGTCTCATCGACAATGAGCCTGATAACTACGAGGCCCTGTGCCAGCAGGCCAAGACCCTGCTGGAGGAGGCAGGCGGCGTGAAGGCCGCCGGGCAGATCACCCTGCTGTATGACAGCACCGACGAGACGGCAGCCCAGACAGCCGCCGCCGTCCAGGACGCCTGGAAGCAGAAGCTGGGGCTCATCGCCATCCTGCGGGGGGCCACGGCCCAGGAGCTGGCGGACGCCCTGAACCAGGGCGAGTTTATGGTGGCCCTGACCACCGTCACCGCCGACCGGGGCGACGCCTCGGGCCTGCTGTCCCTGTGGGAAAGCGGCAATGGGTACTTCTATTCCACCGCCTATGACATGCTGCTGCGGGCGGCGGACGCCTCCGGCCATGTGGAGGTCCGGGACGCCTATCTGGAGGACGCGGAGGCCATGCTGGTGGAGGACGGCTGGGTCATCCCCCTGTACTATGTCCACCGTCACAGCGGCCTGGCCCAGCAGCTGACGGCCCCGCTGTACGACGGCGCCGGCGTGTACCGGTTCTCCGCCGTTGTGCGCCAGACGCCGCAGTAAACCACAGGATTCGGGAGGAAGCATCATGAAGGAAACCGTACTGCTTACCGGCGGAGCCGGGTTCATCGGCTCCCACATCGCGGTGGAGCTGCTGCAGCGGGACTATGACGTGGTCATCGCCGACGACCTGTCCAACAGCAGCCCGGACGTGCCGGAGCGCATCGAAAAAATCACCGGCCGGGCCCCGGTGTTCTATCGGATGGACGTGTCGGACCGGCAGGCCCTGGACCGGGTGTTCCGGGCCCATGACATCGCCGCGGCGGTGCACCTGGCCGGATACAAGGCCGTGGGCGAGTCCGTGCAGAAGCCCCTGGCCTATTACCGCAACAATCTGGACACCACCCTGGCCCTGCTGGAGGTGATGGCGGACCACGGGGTCCACCGGCTGATCTTCAGCTCCTCCGCCACGGTGTACGGCAATGCGGAGGCCCCCTGCCGGGAGGATATGTCCACCGGCGGCTGCACCAATCCCTACGCCTGGACCAAGCTGATGATCGAGCAGATCCTGCGGGACGCCGCCAAGGCGGACCCTTCTCTTGCGGCGGTGTGCCTGCGGTACTTCAACCCCGTGGGGGCCCACGAAAGCGGCCTCATCGGCGAGCTGCCCAACGGCATCCCCAACAACCTCATGCCCTATATCACCCAGACCGCCGCCGGTATCCGCCGGGAGCTGACGGTGTTCGGCAACGACTATCCCACCCCTGACGGCACCGGCGTCCGGGACTATATCCATGTGGTGGACCTGGCCCGGGGCCATGCGGCGGCTCTGGACTACTCCCGGAGCCATCCGGGCTGGGAGGCCATCAACCTGGGCACCGGACGGGGCAGCAGCGTGCTGGAGATCGTGGAGACCTTCCAGCGGGTCAACGGCGTGGCGGTGCCCCACCGCATCGGCCCCCGCCGCCCCGGGGACCTGCCCACCTGCTATGCCGCCACGGACAAGGCCGCCCGCCTGCTGCACTGGCACGCGGAAAAGGACCTGGCGGATATGTGCCGGGATTCCTGGCGCTGGCAGCAGAGCCAGCAGTGACCCCACCTGTTCCCGGGCCGGTATAGGCGCTGCCTGTACCGGCCCGCAGCGCTTTCGAAAAAGGAGAATTTTGCTATGCCCATTCGTTCCAGGGCCGCTGCTGCGGCCGTGCATATCCTGACCGCCCTGTGCGCCGCCGTGGGGGTGGTGCTGCAATGCGGCTTCTTCGGCGGAAGGCTGAACCTGGCCGCCCTGCAATACTTCACCCTGATGAGCAACATCCTGTGCGCCGTGTATTTTGCCGGAGCCGCCGTCCGCACCCTCCGCCGGGGGGACACCTGGCTGCCGGTGTGCAAGGGAGCCCTGGTGATGGCCATGGCCATCACGGGCATCACCTTCCACCTGTTCCTGGCCGCCGGGGACTTCAACATGGGCCACACCCAGCTGATTACC
>ERZ1673701.1745-NODE-1745-length-18498-cov-5.303801_pt1 | contig 18498 bp, 29 predicted proteins | sample MGYA00580231_ERZ1673701 | MGnify/ENA primary metagenome ERZ1673701 (study PRJEB41218, sample SAMN15661798) | gut metagenome | host: Homo sapiens | place: Canada: London | collected 2015-08-20/2019-03-30 | study: EMG produced TPA metagenomics assembly of...
ATGCTTTTTTCACCTCTTTTCCCGCTGGAAAGTGCAAAAAAATTAGGTTAGACAGGTCCAAAAACCTTGTCTAACCTAATTATAGGGGGCGCATCCCAAAATGTCAAGAATAACTTAGAATAATCTGCAAAAAATTTTAATTGCCTGCAAAAAGACGGGAGGCCGCTGGCCTCCCGTTCGGCGTTTTCTGCCGGTTGGCCCTAGATATGGGCGCAGTGGAACGGCCAGCGCCGTTGCGGCTCCGGCTCCGGGCGGCGTGTCTTATGCTTTTAGGCGGTCAGCTGCTCGGAGAAAACCGCTCCGGCTGAGCGCCAGCCCAGGATGGCCCTGGGGTAGTTGTTCATCCACGCTTCCGCCTTGGCGACCTCCTGCGGCGTTACTTCGTCGAAGTTGGTACCTTTGGGGAAGAAACGGCGGACGATCCGGTTCATGTTTTCGTTGCTTCCCCGTTCGCTGGCGCTGTATGGGTGGCAGTAGTATATTTTCGTCCGGGGCGTCCGGCGGCGGAGCGACCGCTCCATCCCGGCGCAGTCCTGGAACTCGGAGCCGTTGTCCACGGTTATCGTCTGGAATATCTGCTTGAACTTTTTCCCCAGCTTACGCTCCAGGCGGTCCAGGACCTTCACCACGCTTGCCATCGTATGGTCTGGCACCCGGAAAATGAGGCCGTAACGGGTAAGGCGTTCGGTCAGCACCACGAGGGCGGCCTTGCTGTGTACTGTCCCCATGACGCTATCCATTTCCCAGTGGCCGAAGGTGTTCCGCTTCTTTACCTCAAGGGGGCGGTCGTCTATGCCGTCGCCGTTTGCGGCCCTGGCCCGTTTGGGATTCTCCGGCTGCGGCTTGTGGCGCTGCCCCTTATAGAGCAGGTGTTCTTTGGTGAGGGTCAGGAAAACGTCGCCCCGGTATATGTAGTTATAGAGCGTATTTTCGCAGATCTCGGTGTCAAACTCCAGGCCTTCTTCCCTGATGGCCGCCAGGGCAGCGCCGGGGGAGTAGTGTTCGAGGACGATCTTCGTCTCTATGTAGTCGGCCAGGGCGTAGTCGTTGCCGAGCTTTAGGTCCGGCCCCTTGGCCCGGAGGTTTTCCTGGTATTTCCGTTCGGCCACGTCGGCGCAGTATTCCTCCACGAACTCTGCGTCATGCTGCTGAACGCACAGGCCCCGGTTGATTTCGTTGTATATGGTCGCCCTGCAGCAGCCGATCATCTCGGCGATCTCGCTCGGCTTGGCTCCGGTCCGAAGCGCACCTTCTATCTTCAGACGGTCTTCCCATTGGAGGTGCTTGCCCTTCCTTCTCTCCGCCATTTGGCGTCACTCCCCTTTCGCTATGAGAATAATCCATAACGAGGGGGGAAATCAAGAGACAAAACGCCGCAGGGCTACCCCTGCGGCGTGCTTTTGTCTGCCCCGATCAGCCAGTCGGCGGTGGTGTTGAAGATACGGGTGAGGACCAGAAGCTCGTAGTCGGTAACGAGGCGGGAGCCGTTTTCGATCCGGCTGATGGAATCCTGCTCTATGGTCACGCCTTCCGTCTGCATTTTGGCGGCCAGGGCAGTCTGTGATAGTCTGGCCCGGAGGCGCAGCTCCCGGATACGGTCCCCCGATACGTTGTTCTTGCCCTCGAACTGGAATCTTCTCATGGAAACGCCCCTCTATGGTAATAGTCCGGGTTTTATTTTACATTACCATATTTTCCGGGGTACCCTATGGAAATACTCAGTAAGCCTGGGCCTCCATGCGATATTTCAATTTTTTACTTGTTATTTCGGTTTTATACTTGATATTCACATATTCTTCGTATATCATCGGTTATGGGAATATCACATAGAGCGCCCCGGCTCCTGCCTGGGCGGGGAAGGTGGTCTGAATGAAAAAGAAACATGGCATTGTGTGGTGGGTGTGTGTCGGCTGGTGGTGGTATCTTCTCTTTGCGTGGTGGCTGTATCCGATCATGCACCTTGTCCGGCGGAGGTCCGGGGAGGCTCCGGCACATAGCGGGGGCGGCTACGACCCCCGCAAGATGGAGCAGACAATGGCGGCGGTGGTCGATGTTCTGAGGGAGCTTGGGGGGTCTGCGCTTCAGACGGAGGTGAAGAAAAGGCTCCCCGCCTGGGCGGCACCCTATTTCGAGGACGCCGTTAATGAGCTGTACCAGAACGGGAGGTTGGGCTTGTCCAAGGATGGGCCACGGGTGCGGCTGGAACTGAAGGGGGCATAGCAAAAAGCGGTCAGCGCTACGGCTGGCCGCTTTCCTATTTCGCCCGGAGGGCTATTCCTCCTGGCGGCTTTCTTTTTCCTGGGCCTCTGCCAGCTCCGGGTCTATGAGGTCCTCTATGTGGCAGCCCAGGGCCTGGGCGACCTTGTAGAGCTGGTAGACGTCACGGGGTATGCGCTTCCCGCTGGCCCAGGCCTCCAGGGTCCGAACGGGTACGCCGCAGCGCCTCGCCAGCTCCCGGCGGCTCAGGCCTGCCTCGATGCACTTCCGGTCGATGCGGTTGGAGTTTTCCTTTAGTTCAAGCTGCTTCATGGTGCCACCTCCTGTGTCAGATTATACGGCGTGTGTGCCGTAAAAACAAGTTGGCAAGTTGCAAGGCATTTGCCTTGTAAGTTTGGACCAGTTGCCAAGTTGATTATCAGGCGCACGACTGGTAACATCAGACTTGTAAGGCAGAGGGGCGAGGCCCCCGATACGAAGGGAGGGAGGACCGTGAAGATGGCGAATGTCAGCGAGTATCTGCTCCGGGCGATCTTGGAGCTGATTCAGAAGTGCCAGACCATTGAGGAACTTCGGGAATCGGTGAAGCGGATACTCAAAGACGATGAATAAAAACGGGTAGCGGCTCCCCCTAGCAAGGCCAGCCGCCACCCAAAACCCTAAGGCGCAGCCGGGAGCCTTACCCCGGCTACGCCTTCAGTATAACCGAGGTAAGGCAGAAAATCAAGAAGGGATGTGCTTCTATGAATACAAAATCTATCCGGCATGAGGAATACACCTACCAGGGGCGGCGGGTGATTCTGGACGCCGCTCTGCTGGCCCCTGGCCGGTATGAGACGATGCTTCTTTACCGCTCCAACGGGGCGGAGATCGCCTCCTATACGGACGGCACGGAGGCCGAGGCCCTTCGCCACTTCGATGCAATCCGGGCGGCGCATCTGCCGGACCGGGAGCGGGAGGCGGCCCAGCCTCTGGCCGGGAGATATGCCAAGCTCCGGGATGATCTCCGGGCGGCGCTGGCCGTCGGCCTGGAGGCTGCCGCCGGGGTCGAGGATGGCGGGACGTGCTGCCACGATGCTCCGGCCCTCCGGCTCCCCCGGTGGAGCGCCGAGCTGGTGGAGCGGGCCTGCAGGGAGGCCGGGGGCGGCTGCTTTACCTGGAACCCCTTCAGAGCCGGGAAGCTCTTTGTGGTCTGCCTCCCGGTCCCCGGTCAGGCCTATAAGCGGGAGGTGGCCGCCGAGGCCATGACCTCCGCCCTGTCCGGGATGGGGTATGAGGCGCTCTGCTACCAGCAGGCCGATTGATACCCCGGCGGCCCCTGGCGGATGGTCCGCCGGGGGCCGGGGCAAAGCCGAGCAAAGGAGACAAACCGCCTCCCTTACTTTTGGACCATTTTCCATCTTGATTACAAGGCGTATGTCTGGTAAGATAAGCACAACAAAACAAGGGAGGCCAAGAAGATGACAGCTTTAGAAAAGGTTCTGATGAATGTTGAGGGGAAGTTCTGGACCCGGCAGGATGAAATGGTCCAGGAGCTGGAGGAAATGGATTACGAGGTTGTCGCCCTGTGCCACGAGTATGTCGGGGTGGTTGATCTCCAGGATGATGACGAAGCCAATTACATTCTCTACCTGGGCCATGCAAATTCCACGATGTGGGTTGAAAACGTAAAGGAGGTTGCTTGAAATGTTGGATAGGAACGGCGTAGAAATCCGGACCGGCGACGTGGTCCGTATCTCCGGGGCCTTCTTCAAGAATGACAACGGCCTCTACTATGTGGAGAATTCCCCCGGCGACCCCTCCTGGAGCGGCGGGGATCACAGCCTGAGGAAGATCTCCAAGGCGGGGAAGATCTCGGTGGCGAAGCACAATATCTGCTTCTGGCCCATTTTCGTGTGTGTCAGCGACCGGGCCAAGAGCGCTGAGGCCAGGGCCTGGAACAAGGCCCATGCCGAGATTGAGGTCGTGGCGATCCAGAACATGGCCGAGGTCGCCGCCCACTTCGAGGCCGAGGCTGCTGGCCTGGATGGGCAAATAGACCGGACCCGCTGGGACTGGGGCGAGGACCATCCCTCTGTGGCACGGCTCCGGGGGCTTCAAGAACATTATAGGGCCGTGGCGGCCAGGGTGAGGGGGTGCTGAAGGTGAAGATGGTGAACAAGGCCACGGGCGAGGCTCTGTACTTCAATATGGTGACGAAGGCCGGGAAGGACGTGTGGCTGCTGCAGGGTATCGGGTCCACGGTGGTCATCGGGCGGGACCGGCAGAGGCGGAAGTCGAGGGTCTTCTCCCAATACTCCCAGGCGGAGGCGTACTTGAAGCGGCACGGCTTCGAGACGGAGACGTACAAATAAAAGAAAAGCCAAAGGGCGACGGATGGCTCGTACACGGGCCGCCGCCGCTCTTTTCTTTTCGGGTGTACCGTGGGGTATTCAGGCCCCGCTTCCCGTGTGTTTTTTCCACTGGAAAAAACGCCCCCTTCACGGGGCGGGGGTATGAAGTTACTACCGTGTGAGCAAACGTCCACTGTAGGCCACCCACGGGCCTCACTGGGGCAAGCAGGACGGGCGCTGTTGGCGGCGTCCGTCCTGCTGCTCTGTGGTGTGCGTCAGGTGGGATTTTGGGCGAGGCAGCTGGCGTTGGTCCAGAGGCCGTTTGCCAGCTGGGCGTGGCCTGCCTTGTAGGTGGTCAAGGTGACCACGGTCCCCCGCTTTAGGGTGGCGACGGGCTTCAGCATTTCCGCCGTACCGGGGCCGATGGTCCGCCGGAGGACGGCCAGGGCGGCGGTGACGGTGGCCCTGCAGGGGAAGGCCGTGTCGGCGTCGATGGGCTTCGGCTCCGCCTCCGCGGGGGCGGGAGTAACCGGCACGGCGGTGATGGCGGCGATCATGGCGTCCCGGTCCGCATAGGCGGCGGGGTCCAGGCCCATGTCCTGGGCCAGCTTGCGGAGGGCGGCGTCGTCCCAGGCCGCCAGCTGGCCGGGGTCCAGGCGGCCTTCCTGCGGGGCCTCCTGGGCTTCCTTGGCTGCTTCCGCCTCCGGGGTGGGCTGCTGGGCCTCCTTGGCGGTGGCGGCCTCCTGGGGCTGCTCCTGGGCCTCCTGGGCGGCGGTGGTGTCGGTCTCCGGCTCCTGGGCCGGGGTCGTGGTCTTCTTTCTGGCCATTTGCGATTACCTCCTTCAGATTTTTGGCTTGCCCCGTCCGGCGGTGCTGCCGTGGCGGGGGTGGTTGCTTTAGATTGCGGGGCTGTCAACGGAACCTTCCGGCTCCTGCTGGGGGACATTGAAGTTTGCGGCCTTGGCCGCCTCGTAGGTGATCCCGCCCTGGCTGTGGTCTGACTTAGCCATGTTCAGATAGAACGAGCAGACGGTTCCATGGGCGGCCCAGGGGAGGCCGACCATGGCGGAGACCCATGGCAGCGACCCGGTGAAGCCGGAGCGTATGCAGTAGGCCGCCAGAAGCAGTCCGCCTACCGTTACCACCCACAGGAGGCCCCGGATGTCCGATATGAGCCGTTTTGAGAAATCCATCTTCTGCGGCTCCCGCTGCTTCCCCTTCTGTTTCCGGGCTGGCCGCCGGGGGGACTGATGAAAGCCGACTATGGCCATCCCTGCCAGAACCAGAAGCAGCCCTGCTATCAGCAGGAGCATCTTCTCTGTCCCGCTCATACCAGGCCGTTTTTCTGTGCGAAGCGGTAGAAGATCTGAGCGGCCTGCTCACGGGTCAGGAAGTCCTGCCACATCATATTGGGTTCACCGTCAACGGTGGTACCGTTACCAGCAAACAGGCCCACTCTGGCGGCCCACTCCCGAGCCTCCTGGCTCCAGCTTCCCTTGTCGTTGTCCTGCAGCTCCCGGCGGTACTGGCTCATGTACTCTTTCCACTGTTCGTAGCTCACTTCGTCGTCCTCTCCTTTCAGTCTTCTGGTCACTTCTGCGGCAATCTCGCTGTGCCTCTCGTATAGGTAGTCGCCGGGGCAGGCCTTGTTGGCAAACCATCTGTGAACGGTCATCACCATCTCCCCGGCCTTCGGGGCGTAGGACAGGGTCTTGTCCTTGTTCCCGAACCAGAGAAGCGTCTTCGCTCCGTTCCGACGGCAGATGTCCGTCACGAGGTCGAGGAGGGCCGCATACGCCTTCTCGGTCACGGCATAGGGGTGCTTGTCGTCACTGGCCGTCTCGATGGTCACGGCCCGGTTGTCGTTGGCGGAGCTGGAGCTGCACCAGGAGCGGTCCTTCTCCTCCACGCATAGACCGACGCTTCCGTCGTGCCCCACGACATAGTTGCAGGAGGCTTTCTTGCTGGATGGCTGGAAGACCTCGCACCCTCGCTTTGCGGTCACTTGGCCAACAAAGCAGTGGATGGTGATTCGGTCAATGGGCTTGTTCCGGGGGCTGTTGCGGTTCGGGCTGATCTGCGTGACTGTGGCAAGAGGGCTGTTACTCATTTTTGTCCCCCCAGTCCATGATTTCCTGCAGCTTATCAAATCCGAACATGGCCGCATACGCTACCATGCACCCCAGCACCACGAACGCCACGACGACGTACCAGGTGATGGGCAGGGCCTCGGTCTGAAAGTAGGCGAAGCCGGCGGCCAGGGTGAGGGCCTCCGCCACGATGATGGCGAGGGCGTTGGTGGGCAGCTTGTCCCAGGTGGCCTTCTTGACCACCTCCACGATGATGTTGGTCAGCGCCACCAGGACGCCGACAATGGTGATGATGACAGAAATCTCCATACAAAGCTCCTTTCAAGCGTCGGGGGTGTCGTCCCGCTCTTTCGATGATGACTTTAGGAAGTCATGCTCCCGGAGCCGGTCATCATAGACCCTGCTGATATTGGCGATGGCGTGGACGGCCCGGTTGTTCCGGTAGTTCTCATGCTCCCGGCAGTACCTCTCGTATTGGTCGATGTCGGCCAGGACGTCGATGAATTCTTCCTTTGTGTGCGGTATGTCCCGCAGCAGTTCGTTATTGAAGCGTAGAATGCGGGAGCGGTATTCGTCGGCGCTGCGTTCATCGTCCTTTCGGACGTGGTCGGCCAGGTCGGCCTTCACGGCCTTCAGCTCGTTCATGATTTCGGAGTTGATAGCCCTGCCTATGGCCTTCGCAATGGCGGACCACGGGTTGATTTTGATGGGGGCGATCTCTACTAGGGTCAGCAGCGCCAGCAGCAGGCCGCCCCCGCCGAGTAGGATTTCCTTTAGGTTCACACCAGCCCTCCCCCCTCGCTCGACGTGCCGTGTCCCATGAGGGCGGCGTAGCGGCTGCGGGTCGCTGCGATCTCTCCCTCCAGGACCAGGGCGTCGAATTGGGCGAGGACCTTCCGCTGCTCTGAAATGATATGTGCCATGCTGGCGCAGATGGCGCAGAGTTCCTCTATGGTTTGAAGGTTGCTCATGTAGCTTCTCCTTTCGGGCAGTACCTGGGGGCCTCTGGCGAGGCCCCCAGGCCCGGAGGCTTTACGCCTCGACCTGGACCTCCAGGTCCACCAGGATTTCCTGCACCTGGGCACGGAGCAGGGCGGGCACCTGATCCAGGGTCTTCTTGCCCTTGACGATCAGGGTGGCGTACACGACGGCCATGGTTTGCACCTCCTTCCTGAGTAGGATTTTCAGCACTGCCTCCCGGAGCTTACTCATATTCGGCCCCGCTCAGGAGCGCCTCGACTTCGGCCCGGAGATGGGCCGGAACGTCTTCTAAGGTCTTCTTTCCCTTGCGGATAAGGTCAGCGTAGATTTTAGCCATTGTCGGTCCCTCCCGTGGTAGTCACGCCAGCGGCCAGCTCGTAGACTTCGCACAGCGCCATCTGAAGGTCTGTGATCTGCGTGGCCAGGGCTTCGTTTTCCTCCTGGAGCTGCTTCCTGGACTTCTGCTTCTGCTTTTCCTTGACGGAATCCTCACGAATCCTGTTCAGTCCCATTACTGAAAACCTCCTTGAATGGATACGATGTAGCCGCCGGTATTGCTCTCTCCCCGCTCGACCTCAAGGAGGAAGTTGAAGGCAAAGCCTTCTTCGGCGGTATCGTTCTCAAAGACATAGTTGGCCCCGGCCTTGACGGCGGTGGTGCAGTCCTCCCAAACGGGGGTGGTGTCGTTGGCGTTGTTGGTGACCTTGACGGTGTATTCGGCGTCGGCGGGGATGGAGCCGATGACCGACAGGACGCAGACGGTGATGGCGGCGTCTGCTTCCATGGGTTCGGCGAGGGAGATGCTGGCCCCGGTGACGCTCTTTGTGAAGGTGAGGGTATGCTCCGTGGTGGCGGTGCCGTCGTTGGCGGATACCTTTAGGGTATGGGGGCCGTTCAGCAGCTGCATGAAGGCTTCCCCGGTCAGGTCGAAGGTGTTCTCTGCCTCCAGGGTGGCGGCAAAGGTCCGCTTCGTGGTATCGTCCACGCTTTCGGTCACGGTGACGGCGTTTTCCTCGGCGTCGTCCACGCTGTAGTCCACGGTGAAGCCGCTGCTCTTTGTCCCGAGGTCGCTGCCGCTGGTATTGTCGCAGGTGATGACCGGCGGGGTGTTGTTGTTGACGGTCCGGGTGGGCGAGGTCGTGTAGCCGCTGTAGGCGGTGTAGGCGTCATAGGCCCGGACCCGGTAGGCCAGGGAGGCCCAGCCCTTTGTCACGGCGTCGGTGTGGTTTAGGGCGTTTCCACGCCATACCTCTGTCCAGCCGCCGCCGTCCACCTGCCGCTCCAGGGCGTAGCCCTCCAGGTTGTTGTCCACGTCGCTGGCCGCCCCCCAGGTGACGGTGACGTTGCTGCCGCCGAGGATCTCGGTGGGAAGGGTGATGCTGGCCGGAGCGCCGGGAGCGGTGTTGTTGATTACGGTCTTTTGTTCGCTGGTGCGGTATGCGGAGTAGAGGCCCTGGGCGTCGTAGGCCCGGACCCGGTAGGTGACGCTGCTGGACCCGGCTGGCACGGTGTTGGTCGTGCTGGTGGCGGCTCCCTGGTATACCTGCACCCAGCTGCTCCCGCCGTCGACCGAGCGCTCCAGGCTGTAGCCCTCCAGGTTGCTCTCGGTGTCGGTGGAAGCGCCCCAGGAGATAGTGATCTGCTCTCCGCCCTTGATGGTGCTGGGGAGGGTGATGTTTCCGGGCGTAGTCGGGGCCGTGTTCGTTGTGACCGACCCGTCGTCAGAGACCAAGAGGTCAGAGGGGAGTACCAAAGCGGGGCGGATGCCATAGGTGCCAGAAGCGCTGCTGCTGTAGCAATTGCCGTTGGAGTAGACGTACCACACGTAGTTGGTGTCGCTGGTGTTCGGGGAGCGGAGCCACCAGTGGGTGGCGGAGTTGTTGAGGTATGCGATCCGCTTGTTGTTGGCCGAGGTGCCGGTGCCGTCGAGGAAGTAGTCCAGCTTCGCACCGTCGTTGGGGAAATACTGGTTGTCGCTGCTGTCCCAGCCGACTTCCTTGCCGGATAGCAGGAAAATCTTGCAGCTCAGGCCGTTGGTCCCATTTCGGTCGGTACCGCCGGAGCCGCCGTTCTGGCGGTAGGGGATTTTGACCTGTTTGATCTGCGACTGGATATCGTCGTCGAACAGGCCGAGGAAGGTACTGTTGAGGTAGGAGTGGATGGTGCTGCTCTCCAGCTTGTTTACGTTGGAGCTGTGCCACTGTCTGGTCTCATAGATGTCTTCCATCAGGAGCCAGGTGCCGTTGCAGCTGTCGTCGTAGATGCTGGAGGGCTTCCCCTGGTGGACGACGATGAAATCCCGCAGGGTGCCGTTGACCTTCAGCTTGACGGTGCTGCCAACGGCCTTGGTGCTGAGTTTGACGCTTGCCATGTGCGTTCCTCCTTAGTGATTACTCCCACGGGGGTATCCCGTTCGGCCTGGGGTCTGAAGGGGTGGCCGGGGGCGGGTTCCCCGCCGGTAGGGTCTGAAGGTGTTTGCGTGCCTGCCGGAGCCGCCGGAGCTGGCGGACCTTCGGGGAGGCGTTAATTTTGCGCCGGGGCTTTAGGTCCTCCCCGATGATAGCGCCGACCTCCTTAGCGAATTTCTGGCGGAGGGTGTAGGTGTTGCCGTGGGCGGCGTGGGCGTCCCAGGCGGTCCAGCTGTCCCGGATTTCCTCTTTTGTGATCTTCCCCTCCGGGTATGCCTTGCGCCAGTACTTGACCCGGCCCCTCATGCGGTTGATGCTGTCCCGGCGCAGCTTCTGGACAACGGCCCCGGAATCGGTAAGGTAGGCGTGAAAGCCGAGGAAGTCTATCCCGTTGCGAAGCGGGAAGATGGCGGTCTTGTTGTTCAGCTTTAGGCCGAGAGCCGCCGCTTCTGCCCGAAGGTCCCGGAGGTAGGTCTGAAGGGTTTCCTTGCTTTCGTGGATGATATAGAGGTCATCCATCTGCCGCCCGTAGTAGCGGACGCCGAGGTCCTGCTTGATGTGGTGGTCGAAGGCGTCCAGGTACATGAGGGCGAAAAGCTGGGAGGTCTGGTAGCCGAGCGGGAGGCCGTCGGTGGTGTCGATGTAGACGCAGAGCAGGTCGTAGATTTCCGGGTCCAGGCCTCGCTTTTCAAAGAGTGCCAGCAGCTTGCGCTTTAGGGTGTCGTGGTCTATTGAGGCAAAGAAGTGGTGGACGTCGGCCTTTAGGACCCAGCCGTCTGCGCTGCTGTGCTTGCGGTAGTAGTCGGTCATGGCCCATTTCAGCCGTCCGAGGCCGTCGTGGGTGCCTTTGCCCTTTTGGCTGGAATAGTTATCCCGGATGAAGCTGCGGGTGATGGCGTCGTAGAGAACATTGTCCGTTATGGCGTGGAGGACTACTTTGTCTACGAAGGCCGGGGCTTGGACCAGGCGCTTCTTTGGCTCATAAACGAAGAAGGTTTCAAACTTTCCGGGGCGGTAGGTCTTGGCCTCCAGCATTCGGGAGAGCTTGTCGGTGTTGCCCAGGACGCTTGCTTCATATTGCGCCGTTGCCGGTTTGGATCGCTTGCGCTTTCTGGCCTCCAAGAAGGCGTTGTAGAGGACCTCAAAGGCGCATAGCTCCTGATATGTCATGGGGTCCCTTCTTTTTGCTTCCTCCAGCCGGGGTGATAGGGAAGCTCCCGGCTGGCCGTCGTGCCTAACGCTGGCCGTCTTCCCCCGGCAGCCTGCTGCGCCCCGGTGGGGCGGCTGGCCTCAGCGTGATGTGTTTATCGTCGGCCCGTTGTGGGGCGTCCGAAAGGATATAGCTCCCTTTGATTAGATGGCGGCGCTGCGTTCTCCCTTCCGGGGTACTTGTCCGGGCCTTTCCATCAGAGCGGGGCGGATGCCATAGGTGTTAGAAGCGTTGTTGTTGTTGTAATTGCCGTTGGAGTTGACGTTCCACACGTTGTTGGTGTTGTTGGTGTTCGGGGAGCGGAGCCACCAGTTGGTGGCGGTGACGAGCTATACCCTAATACGAGGCGGGGTATCCCGCCGGGTATCCTATCGGCTGGCCTCCGTCCGATACTGGCGGATGGCCTCATGGACCAGGGCGATCTGCCGCCGGTCCGCTGCGGCCTGGGCTTCCTCTCGGAGCTTCCTGGCCCTGCCGCCGTCGTTCCTTCTCCAGGCTCCGGCCATATACTTCACGTCCTGTGTCTTCTTCGTCCAGATGCCGCCTTTGCGGGTGCTGATAATGCCTTCCTCCATGCAGACGGTGATATACTCCAGCAGGAGGGAGCAGCCGTCGAGGATGGCGTCTATCTTCCGAAGGCGTTGGTCGTACTCTGTGAGGAAGTGGGTGTTGTTGGCGGCGTGTACGTCCAGGAGGATCTGCTTGGCTATGAAGCGCATATCCTCCCCGTAGAGGCGGAAGGTGCTTTTCGTGAAGCCCTCCCGCCGGTTTCTTTCAAGGGCGGCTGCGACCTGGGAAGTGACCGTCTGGACCTCCCGTATATCCTGGAGGGCGGCGATCCGCTTTAGGATTTGCCGGACGTCGTTCTGGCTGACGTCGTCCGAGGCGATCTTCGTTGCCTGTTTGGTATATTTCAGAAGCTCCCTTGCTCTGACGCCTAACAGGAATTCCTTGTCGGCCATTGGCTCCCCCTTAGAATTCGATCCGGTTCTGCGCCTTGTTCCATACGCCGGTAACGGTAAGGCCGGTGAGGCTTTCGAAGGTGGCGCTGAAGGGGTTGCCGGATACGTCGGTGTTATACATCAGCTCCAGGAGGGTAAGGCGGGAATCCAGGGCCGTGGTAGCGCTCTGGAGGGCGGGGTGGGCCTCCGGGTCTGCGTTGTGGGTGTCGATCAGCTCTTGCGCTTCCTCCAGCAGCATCGGGAGGATGGTGGTGGTACAGAGGTCCATAACGTCCTCGGAGGTCATGAAGGCTTCGGGGGCGTAGTCCACAATGACGGTTGCCCCTTCGCCGACGGTGATCTCTACGTCAAAGCGCCGGGTGTCGATGCCGTCGGAGTAGGCGCTTACCCACTGCGGATAGTCGCCCAGGGTCCCGTAGTAGATCATGGCCTCGGCTCCGTCTCCCGCCTTTGCGAAGACGGCGAACTCATTGATCCAGAAGCCGTACTCCAGGCCGCCGTTAAGGTCGGAGCGGTATTCCACCGTCAGGTGAACGGTGTCCCCGTCTACGACGGGCATTGTGGAGGTTGCGGCGGCGACAGGCTCCACAAGGTCCGTCAGGTCGCCGGGGAACATCCCTTCCGGGCAAACGCCGGAGCCGACCATGATGCGGGAAATCTCCAGGGGTTCCCCGGTGCCGATGATTTCGGCGATCAGGTTGCGGCCCACCCTGGGGATGGTGCCGCCGTATACTCCAGCAGGGGTCTGATTGTTTTGCGTGTTCATGCTGTTTCCTCCTTCAGCGTGGGCAGTTTGGTTTGGGCCGTGGTCTGATATTTGCCGAAAAGTTTTGCCGTGGCCCTGGACGTGACCTTGGTGTCATAGTCTTGAAGCGTGGGGAGCCGTGTACGCATATAGCTGTGGGTCGCTCCCACCATACTGAGGGTTGCGGTGGAGGGCTGCGGAGGCAGCTCCAGGAGCGGGAGCTTCGTGGTCATGAGGCCCCGGCTCCGTATGGCTGAAACGTAGACGGCGGCGCTCCGGAGCTTAGGCTCCAGGTTTGGGAGCTGGGTGGTGGAGCGTGTGGCTCTGAAGGTCGGGGCCGGGTAGACCTTCGCCGGTTCCATGGTGGTGAAGGTGACAATATCGTCCAGCCAGCTGGAGAGCCGCTTGACGCTGGCCACCATGCGGCGGAAGCCCTGGAGGTTCTCCGGCGTGATGGCGGCGCTCCCGTCGCTGCCGACGTAGGCTCTGAAGTGGTGGGGGTCTCCTTCGTAGTCGTACCATTCTTCGATGTGTCCCGCTCCGAAGATGGTCTGAATGAGCCAGTTGACCGCCGACGGCGTTCCCAGCTTTGCGTAGAAGGGCAGGGTCCCTTTCACGAGGGTCCGCTTTACGTCAAGGGGGAAGCTGTCTTGATATGCCGGGGTCCGCAATTCCACGGCCAGAATATCCAGGATACGCTCATCCAGGGTGTCTATGGCCGACATGAGCCGTGTCTTGGCGGCGAGGGCCATAATGCGGCGCTTTTCCTCCCGGACGGCGTAGCCGACGGCTATAGTCTCCGGGTTGTATCTGAAGCCGTTGTTCAGAAGGTCGGTGATCTGGCCGTCGTATAGATCAGTCATCTTCCAGCCCTCCGTATGTGACAGACTTCTCCCCTAGCTGGGCCACCTCCGTGTCGGCCACCTGCTTAAAGGCGGGGGAGGTAATGGCCACCCGCTTTGCGCCTGCTTCCCGAATTCGGCGGACCAGCTCGGACGGATTGATGTCCCGCCCGATCTCCGTTGTCTGCCAGGTGATAAAGTCCGCTATGGCTGCGTCCACCTTCGCCTGGATTGCTGTGGCCTGGGCCTGATTGGACCGGGCTATGTAGTAGGTAAGCTCCAGGTCGAAGGTCTCGACGTCCGGGGCCTTCACGGTCACAAGGTCGGTCATGGGCCGTATCTCGTCATCGTCGAGGCTGTCCTGGATGGCCCCCAGGACAGCTTGACCCGGCAGGGTGCCGTCCTGCATGAGGATATATATGGTCACTTTCCCCGGCTCCGGCGTCGTGGGGCGGATGGAGCCGACGTCGGTGTTCCTTGTCTTTACCCAGTATGTATAGGCGTCCTGCGGTCCGGCAGTGCTGTACTTGGAGGGGGCGAGGTATATCCGTTCGGCGAGGCTTTCGTCATCCTCCAGGTCGGTCCCGCCCTCTGTCTTCGTGGTGTTCGTCACGCTCTGGACATAGGGCAGCGGGTCGGCGAGGATATTGATTTGTCCGGGCAGGAAGTTGTTCCCTTGGATACCCTGGGCCGTGCAGATGGCGTCAACGTCGGCGTACTGCGCCCAGGCGGGGATCTCGCTGTATTCCTCCGTCTGAAAATAGACGCCGTCGCCGTTGGTCACTCTGGTACCGGCGGGAATTCCGATGGCGTAGGAGCGGACCTCGGAGAGCGTGAAGCGGATCGTGGTCCGGGCCGCCGAGGGTTGCTGCCGGGTCACTCCCCGGTTGCCGCCCAGGCTGTCCAGAAACTCTCCATAGCTGTATTTCAGAAGGTCCTGCTTTCCGGCCCTGTCGACGTGCTGCTCCAGCTGGTAGAGGTCCAGGGCTATGGCGTACAGCTGTATTCGGTTCGGGTCGGCCTGTCCGAGGCTGATAGTCTTGCCGGTGACTTCCTTGTAGCGCTGCTCATAGTTTGCCACGAGGCGCTCCATCATGGCCTCCAGGGTGTCGTTCTCAATGAAGGAGACGTCCGGGAGGTCGAAGACTGATTTCAAGAGGTCATCCATCTGTTATCACCACCTTTGCGTGAAGTTTCCCCTGTTCGTCTGCCCGGAAGGTGACGTCGGTCACTCGGACGCGAGGTTCCCAGCGCTCCACGGCGTCCATGATCTCCACGGCCATCAGGTTCTGCGCCACAGGGGTTGGGTTGTCCAGGATGGCGGTATCAATGCCAAAAGTGCGGTGAAGTGGGCAAGTGCCGAGCGGGGTTGCCAGCAGGGTCCGCACGTTCCGCACGATTTCCCGGCGGGTGGCGTTGTCACCCTCTCCGTACTCGAAGGCGATTTCAATGTTGGAAAGGTCCACGGTCTGCCCCCCTTACAGGTATTCTTCCATGGTGACGCTGACCTTGGCCCGGACCAACTCTCCCCGGTTGTATACGGTTTCCCAGGTTTCGCTGGTGCTGGTGATGCGCCAGTAGTAGCGGCCAAGCCTCCGGCCTCCCAGGACAAGGGCGTTGACAGTTCCGCCTTCCACGAAGCGCTCCAGCTTCTCCAGGGTGGCCCTTGGCCGGACCCCCAGGGTGGCGTCCAGGTCCATGGTGAAGGTGATCTTCTGGAGTTCTGGCCGGAGGAATTCCGGCTGGTCCTTTAGGCCAATCCGGCTGTGTGTGGCCCATTGGGACCCTACGGTCCGCACCATGTTCTGAAGGGTAAAGACCTGCCTGTCGCTGACGGAAAAGACGATCTCTTTTCCCCAGTTGCCGATTGCCATGGGCTTTCCCTCCTTTAGTGCGGCGTACTGGTTTCCCCATGAACGCCGGTGTGGGTGTGTCTCTGCAGGCTGATGCCTCCGGCGGTCACATCGCCGGTAACGGTTTCGCTGCCGTTGACGCTCAGGTTCCCGTTGATGGTGACGTTTGGGGCGGTGACGGTTATTCCGGAGGGGGCGGTAATGGCCACGCTGCCGTCGGCCTTTAGGTCCACGGTCACGTCCCCGATATGGATGGTGTAGAGGCCGGTGTTGTGGTCATACCGCTCGTAGGCTTCCCCGTATTCCCGGTTGAAGTCCTTCCGGTATAGCCCTTCAAAGCCTTCCGGGGGGCGGTGGCCGTCGTGCCATACCGGGCCGAGGATGGTGGCGGCGCACGTCCCGTTGGATAGGTGGGCCACCATCACTTGGTCGCCGATCTTGGGCATCCAGTACTGATAGGCAAGAAAGCTGAAAAATGCGGTGGTGCTGTCTCCCTTGTCTTCATAGGTGATTTTCGCTGTCCCCTTGGGGTAGTCAAAGCTGGATATTTTCCCGATACGAAAGTAGCCCTTTTCGGCCAAGGTCATCCCCCCTCTGCGACGGTGCTGGCCACGGAGGTGGCGCTGGTGAGCCGGGGTTCCACCCGGCGCAGTTCCAGGGCCATCTTGTAGCCGCTCCCTACGGTGTGTGTGATCTGTTCGATGTAGTAGACCCCGTCGAGCTTCTTTAGGCCCTTGATTTCCACCAAGTCCGAGGCGATCAGGCCGGGTCGGGCCATCATGGAGATGCTCATGGTGACGGCTCCCCGGTTGGCGTTGTTTACCGCTGCCAGGGCGATTGAGGTCGCCTCTGTGAGATTGTCCGCCGGTTCGTTTACGGTGAGCAGCCGTGTGGGGTCCCCGGCCTCGACGGTGAAGGTCTTGTTTTTTTCGCTGTTGGTGTATTGGTATTTGACGCCGGTGTAAGTGCCGGTAGTGGAGGCGGCCCAACTCCAGCCGGGGTCGAAGTCCGCCGGGGTGAGGACCGCTTTGGGGGCCTTGCTCTCATAGTCGGCTTCCGAGAAAACCACCAGCTTGTCCCCGTAGATTTTGAGGGAGAGGCCGTACTTCTCCACCAAGCCGCAGTAGAAGTCGCAGTCGTTCTGGTTGTTCTGTTCCACCTTTTCGATTGCGACGTCTTCCGCCTCGAAGAACAGGTTGATTTCGGCCCTTCCGGCTATGATCTGCCCTATCTCCTGGAGCGTGGTGGTTTCATAGGTCTCTGTCCTGTCTTCCGTTTTGAAGCTGGTGTTAGCGGGGAGGGCCAGGGCCTCCAGGGTCATGCTGACCGGCCCTCCCTTGAAGCTGAAGTCGTCTACGCCGAAGCTCCCGCATGGGAATTTTTGGGCCTGCCCTTCCGCCGCCCAGTTTTCGGTCTGGATGGTAGGCACGAGCCGGTCCCCCTTCTCAGGGAACCAGGGGCCTATCCACTTCAAGTCCCTGTCGTTGCAGGTCAGGCTTACGCTGTCAGAGGTCCCGGAGGCTATGTCCTTGTACTGAAACGAATTTAGGTACGGGGCGATCTGCCCGGTGGCGTTCACGCCGTTGTAGAGTATGGAGACGGTAGCTCTCCGGGCTTCCATGGGTTATTTCCTCCATTCCGGTAAATCATCGGCTGCGGTACCTTCTTCGACCTCCGGCGTGGCTACGATGACGCCGCCGGGGAAGATTTGGTAGTCCAGAAGCCGGACGTTCTCTCTGGCCTCCATGAGCTGCTGCGCCCGGAGGGCGTTGCCGTACACACGGAGCGCTATGGTGTCCCAGGTATCCCCCTGGAGGGTCTTCACTGTCTGCATGGCTTACCCCCTAAAGTTGGTCCGTCTGGCGTCTTTCAGCCACTGCGCCGCCATCCGGTTGAATTCCTCCTGGGAGAGCTTTTCGGCTTCCAGGAGGTCCTCCCGGCTGGGGGCCTCCCCCTCGAAGTGGTAGACAGGGGAATAGGTGATATAGATGGGCGGGAGGTCATCGTCCGGGGGCGGGGCGTCTTCGCTCCCGCTGCCGCCCAGGGCGGCGAGGGCCTCGGCGATCCAGTTGGAAGGTGCCGCCAGGGCGTCGTCCACAAAGCCCTGCATCTGGTCCCACAGCTCTCCGAGCGGGATAATGGCCTCGCTTCCGGCTTCGCCTGCCTCCAGGAATGTCGGGGAGGTCACGACGCCGCCTTCCGCCAGTTGGGGGACTTCCAGCTTCTCCAGCTTCGATATTTCGACGCCGGGGATTAGGTTGATAGCGCTGATTGCCAGATTGATGGCGGAGATAAAGCCGTTAATGATTCCGATAGCTCCGCTCAAAACGGCGTTGACAGCGCCCCGCACGGCTCCGCTGATTGCGTCGCCCACTGCGGTTCCTATGCTGGTAAACAGGGAAACGATGGTATTCCACACTCCCTGGAAGAAGTCGCCCACTCCGGCAAAGACAGCTTTGATGCTCTCCCATGCCCCGGCGAACAGGTCGCCTAAGGCTCCGGGCAGGCTGGACAGCGCTCCCAGGATGGCGCTGATAATCTGCGGGATGGCCGCTACAATTCCGGCTATGATGGCGGGCATATTCTGCACCAGGGAGACCAGAAGGAATACGCCAGCCTCTACGATCTGCGGGACACAGGTACTAAGCGCCCCGGTTATCCCGGTGATGATCTGCGGGATGGCTGCGATTATGCCGGTAATGATGGCGGGGAGATTTTGTACCAGGGCCACTAGGAGTTGGACTCCGGCTTCAATGATGGCCGGGAGCGAGGTGGTAAGGGCGTCGGTGATCCCGGTGATGATTTGGGGGATGACTGCCACAATGCCGTTGATGATGGTAGGCAGGTCTTCCACCAG
>ERZ1673701.1748-NODE-1748-length-18475-cov-17.822258_pt1 | contig 18475 bp, 17 predicted proteins | sample MGYA00580231_ERZ1673701 | MGnify/ENA primary metagenome ERZ1673701 (study PRJEB41218, sample SAMN15661798) | gut metagenome | host: Homo sapiens | place: Canada: London | collected 2015-08-20/2019-03-30 | study: EMG produced TPA metagenomics assembly of...
CAGCACCGCCGGCAGCACCGCGCAGGGTGTTGTGGCTCATGCAGGCAAACTTGTAGTCAAACAGGGTATCCTCCCGCAGACGGCCGATGCACACAGCCATGCCGTTCTCGGTGTTGCGGTCCAGCTTGGGCTGTGGACGATCGGGCTCGGTAAAGTAGTGCAGGAACTGCTTGGGGGCGCTGGGCAGGTTCAGCTCCTGTGCGGGGCCGCGGAAGTTCGCCCATGCTTCCAGCATCTGCTCCTTGGTGGGCTTTTTGTCAAAGCTTACGAACACGGCTGCGGTGTGGCCGTCCGAGACAGGAACGCGGAAGCACTGTGCAGTGATGACCGGCTTCTCGGCGTTGACGATCTGATCGCCTTCAATATGTCCCCACAGCTTCAGCGGCTCGCGCTCGCTCTTTTCCTCCTCGCCGCCGATGTAGGGAATCACGTTGTCCACGATCTCAGGCATCCGGTCAAAGGTCTTGCCTGCACCGGAAATGGCCTGATAAGTGCACACCAGCGCCTTGCTCACGCCAAAGTCCTTCATCAGGGGATGCAGGGCGGGTACATAGCTCTGCAGGCTGCAATTGGACTTGACCGCGATGAAGCCGCGCTTGGTACCCAGACGCTTGCGCTGGGCGGGAATGATCTCGATATGGTCGGCGTTGATCTCGGGCACCACCATGGGAACATCCGGGGTGAAACGATGGGCACTGTTGTTGGAGACCACCGGGCACTCAGCCTTGGCGTATGCTTCCTCCAGTGCCTTGATCTCGTCCTTGGGCATATTGACAGCGCAGAAAACAAAATCCACCTGCGAAGCAACTTCCTCTACCTTGGAAGCGTCCAGAACGGTCATCTTCTTCACGCTCTCCGGCATGGGAGTGGTCATGGCCCAGCGGGAGCCTACTGCATCCTCATAGCTCTTGCCCGCACTGCGGCCGGATGCGGCCAGTACGGTCAGCTTGAACCAGGGATGATTTTCCAGCAGAGTCACAAAACGCTGACCCACCATGCCAGTTGCGCCTACGATACCCACTTTATACTGTCTTTCCATTTCCAGCACCTTTCCTTTCAAAAAACAAACAGCAAATCTTAGTATTGCGAAGAACACGGCTTGCAAACCGGACAGCGATGCAATATAATAGATACTGTTTATACAGATTCTATGATATCATTGATACGTTGTCCGTGTCAATCATCGGAAAGGCAAATGCACACTATGTTAAAAAAAGATTTTTGGTATGATTTACCCAAAGAGCTCATTGCACAGGAGCCAGCAGCCCCGCGGGACGCTGCACGGCTGATGGTTCTGAGCCAAAAGGACGACAGCATCCAGCACAAGGTGTTCCGCGACCTGCCGGAATTTCTGGAGCCGGGAGATCTTTTGGTGGTGAACAATTCCAAGGTGCTGCCCGCCCGCATCGTGGGCGTCAAGCAGCCCACCGGTGCCGTGTGTGAGCTGTTGCTGCTGCGGCAGGTGAAGGGCGACCAGTGGGAGTGCCTGGCAAAGCCCGGCAAGCGGATGCAGCCTGGTACGAAGGTGAGCTTTGGCGACGGCAGCCTGACTGCTGTGGTGGACGAGACCATGGAGGACGGCAACAAGTACGTTACATTCTATTATGATACCGAAACGCTTTATGAAAAGCTGGATGAATTTGGCAAGATGCCGCTGCCGCCCTACATCACAAAGCAGCTGGAGGATCAGAGCCAGTACCAGACCGTCTATGCCAAGGAGCTGGGCAGCGCAGCTGCTCCCACCGCCGGGCTGCACTTTACCCCGGAGCTGATGGACACCCTCCGCGCTATGGGCGTCGGCATTGCCGAGGTTACACTGCACGTTGGTCTGGGCACCTTCCGCCCTGTACAGGAGGACGAGATCAGCGACCACAAGATGCACAGCGAGTGGTACTCCATCAGCGAGGAGACCGCCCGCCGCATCCGCGAGACCAAGGCCGCGGGCCACCGGGTCATCGCTGTGGGCACCACCAGCTGCCGCACGCTGGAGGCTGCCGCTGCCAAGTATGGCGAGATCAAAGCTTGCAGCGGCAACACCTCCATCTTCCTGTACCCGGGGGTGAAGTTCAACTGCATCGACGGTCTGATCACTAACTTCCATCTGCCGGAGAGCACCCTGATCATGCTGGTGTCCGCTCTGTACGGCTACGAAAAGACTATGCACGCCTATGAGGTGGCCGTGGCAGAGAAGTACCGCTTCTTCTCTTTTGGCGATGCGATGCTTATTTTGTAATTACAACATAATGTTGCTACGATTATTCTGATAACTTGCAGGCTTGCGGCCTGCATCGAGGCTGCACGGCTGTTTTCCGTGCGCAGAAAGGAAAAGACCATGCCTTCTTTGACGACCTACACCCTGCTCAAGCAGGAACACAACGCCCGGCGGGGCGAGTTCAAAACCGTGCACGGTACGGTGCAGACCCCTGCCTTTCAGAACGTTGCCACCGCCGGTGCCATCAAGGGCGGCCTGTCGGCGCAGGATCTGAAAGATATCGGCGCGCAGGTCATGCTGTGCAACACCTACCATCTGCATCTGCGTCCCGGCGATAAGCTGGTAGCGGATATGGGTGGTCTGCACAAGTTTACCCGCTGGAATGGGCCTATCCTGACCGACAGCGGCGGATTTCAGGTGTTCAGTCTGGCAAAGCTGCGTAAGATCACTGAGGAGGGCGTGACCTTCGCCTCTCATCTGGACGGTCACCGCATCTTCATGGGGCCGGAGGAGAGCATGCAGATCCAGGCAAATCTGGGCTCTACCATCGCCATGGCCTTTGATGAATGTGTGGAGAACCCCGCCCAGCACGATTACTCCAAGGACAGTTGCGAGCGCACCACCCGCTGGCTGAAGCGCTGCAAGGCTGAAATGGCACGCCTGAAGCACGAGGGCATCTCTGTCAACCCGGATCAGCTGCTGTTCGGCATCAATCAGGGCTGCACCTATGCAGACCTGCGTGTGGAGCACATGAAGCAGATTGCAGAGCTGGAGTTGGACGGCTACGCCATCGGCGGTCTGGCTGTGGGCGAGCCCACCGAGGTGATGTATGAGATGATCAGTCAGGTGGAACCGCACATGCCCAAGGACAAGATCCGCTATCTGATGGGCGTCGGCACCCCCGGCAACATCATTGAGGCCGTAGCCCGTGGTGTGGATTTGTTTGACTGCGTTATGCCCAGCCGCAACGCCCGCCATGGTCACCTGAACACATGGAGTGGCATCATCAACATCAAAAACGCCAAGTATGAGCGGGATGAGCGTCCCATTGACCCCGCCTGCGGCTGCCCGGTGTGCCGCAACTATTCCCGCGCCTACATCCGGCACCTGCTCAAGGCAGACGAGATGTTGGGTATGCGCCTGACCGTGATGCACAATCTGTGGTTCTACAATCACCTGATGGAACGCATCCGGGATGAACTGGATGCCGGTACCTTTACCGCCTTCCACGACAGATACGTGAAGCTTCTGGATACCCGAATTTAAACTTTAGCCTTGCAACAAGGCCGATAAGAGGGTATAATAGCATTATCTGAATTTTTGAGAGGAGATTTTGCCCCATGCAATTTCTGACTACCACGTCCGAAGGCTATATCAGCCTGTTCTTCACGCTGGCACTGATGCTGGTCCTGCTGTACTTCATGATCTATCGTCCCCAGAAGAAGCAGGAAAAGAAGGATGCCGCTATGCGCAGCAGTCTGGAGATCGGCGATCAGGTCACTACCATCGGCGGTGTCATTGGCCGCGTTGTCGCTATCAAGGACGACACCTTTGTTCTGGAGACCGGCGCTGACCGCGTGAAGATCCGCTTCACCAAGTCTGCTATCTCTTCGGTCGAAAAGCTGAACATGGACAAGGCTCCTGCCGACAAGAAGTAAGCGTTTACACCGTGCATACATGAACCGCCTCCCTGCATAGACTATGTGCAGGGAGGCGGTTTTGTTATGTCTGAATCTCGAGGTTTCCCGGCGGAACTTCTTTCGTTTCTGCTTTTCGGGGCGTTGGGGGTAGCTGTAACAGCAGCAGCTTTGGCCGGTTTTGCGCAGCTGATGGCCGGGCAGGGCTGCTCCGGCAGCGTAGTGCCGATACTTGCCACAACAGCCGTATGCATGGGCAGTTTGCTGTGTGCACTGGCGGCAGCGTTCCGAAAAAAGGCGCGCGGTCTGTTGACAGGACTGCTTCAAAGTACCTTTCTGGCAGTGCCGCTGGTGCTTTCTGCTGTATGGAACGGCACAGCCTCCGAGTCTGCTGTGGTGTGCCGCATTCTGGCGGTACTGCTCTGCGGCTGCATTGGCGGGCTGCTTGGAGTCACCCTGCGTAGCCGCAGGCATACACTTCGTTGATCAATCTGGCAAATCGAATACATCAGAGGGGAAAACAGCGTATGTGGATCTATGAACAAACTAAACCGGAAGAAGCCTTGTCTTTGCTGCCGCAGACGGTCAGCCTGCCGGTGCAGAAAGCGGAGTCCGCTCTGCCGACTGCACCGGCAACCGCACCGGAAATCGTAGAGAAATTGCCGCAAAAAGAACCCTGCATCCCGTCAAAGCGGCACGCCACCCGAGATTGCTGGCTGCTGGCTGCGGCCTTTCTGCTGGGGTGCACGGCAGCCGGTGTATTGCAGGCCGTATGCGATGCCCGGCAGGCAGAACTGCTGCAGTATTATCTGGAGGCATGGCAAAGGCTGTTTGCACCGGGCAGCTTGCAGGGTACCGTACAGCTTTTCGGCATGGAATATCTGGCTCTCGGCCTTGTGGTCAGCCTGTTTCTGGTATTGGGGCTGTCTGCCCTTGGGCCAGTGATGATCTTTGGCAGCATGATGTTGTACGGTTTGGGCAGCGGGTTGCTTATGGTACAGCTTTGCGCCGCAGGCGGATGGAAAACGGTACTTCTGGCGCTGCTGTGGACAGGCCTGCCGGCGGCAGCAGCAAGCGGCTGTCTGTGCTTTTTCGGGGCTTGTGCTTTGCAGGTCAGCAGCCGGATCCACGCCTACTCCTTCCGCAGGCATCCCGGCGGACAAGCCCGCCCCGGGGTACAGGCACTGTTGGGACAATATCTGCTGACCATGGTGGTGCTGCTGCCGCTGTGCGGTGCGGCAGCAGGGCTTTCGTATCTGGGCAGCCGCCTGTGAACAGCATCCTTTTCTTGCGGGTTTTGGCACAGTGTGTTACAATAACAAAAGACCATAATAAATGAGGGATAGACATGAAACTAAAATCCGTCTATGTATGCTCCAATTGCGGAGAGACAAGCCCCCGCTGGATGGGGCGCTGCCCCAGCTGCGGCAGCTGGAACACCATGAACGAGGACGTTGTAGCCGAGGCACCCAAGGCGGGGACTCCTGCTGCCCGGCAGGCTGCTGCGGCACGGCAGGAGGGCGTGACCACCCTGACCGCCCGGCGGCTGTCAGAGATCAGCACCACGGAGGAAAAAAGCCGCATCCTGACCGGTATCTCGGAGCTGGACCGTGTATTGGGCGGCGGCATCGTGCTGGGCGGCGTGGTGCTTTTGAGCGGTGAGCCGGGCGTGGGTAAATCCACTATGCTGTTACAGCTGTGCGGCGCCATCTCCAACCAGCACAGCGTATTGTATATCACCGGCGAGGAGTCTGTCCGGCAGGTCAAGCTGCGTGCAGCGCGGCTGAAGGTACCGCAGGATAACATTTTTCTGGCGGCGGAAAATGACGTGGATGAGATTTGCGGTCTGATCGAAAAGGAAAAGCCGGACCTTGTGGTCATCGACTCTATCCAGACCATGCGCTGCATGGATATCTCGTCCTCGTCCGGCACAGTCAGTCAGGTGAAGGAAAGTGCCGCGCGGCTGCTGGCAGTCGCCAAAAAGCAGGAAATTCCAATGTTCATCGTGGGTCACGTGAACAAGGATGGTGCAATTGCAGGCCCCAAGGTCATGGAGCATATCGTGGATACGGTGCTCTACTTTGAGGGCGACAAGATGCTGCCGTATCGCATTCTGCGGGCAGCCAAAAACCGCTATGGCTCCACCAATGAGCTTGGCATGTTCGATATGACCGGCACAGGACTTGCCGAGATCGAAAACCCCTCCCAGATGCTGCTGGAGGGGCGTCCGCTGGGGGTCTCCGGCAACTGTGTAGCCTGCACCATGGAGGGCAGCCGTCCCATCCTGAGCGAGATTCAGGCGCTTGCCACCAAGACAAATTTCCCGGCACCCCGCCGCGCCTGCAGCGGATACGACTATAACCGCATGAACCTTTTGATCGCCGTGCTGGAAAAGCGGGCAGGGTACTTCTTTGGCAATCTGGATGTCTATGTCAATATCGTGGGCGGCATTGCACTGCGGGATACCGCCTGCGACCTTGCCGTTTGCCTGAGCATGGTCTCCTCGTTGCTGGACCGCCCGGTCAGCGATAAGCTTATCGCCATTGGCGAGGTAGGTCTGGGCGGGGAAGTGCGCAGCGTGCCCAATTTGGAACAGCGTCTGCACGAGGCAGAGCGTATCGGTTTTGAGCGGGCAGTTATCCCCAAGCACAGCCTTGCACACCTGAATGCCGCAGATTATCCCGGCATGAAGCTGGTCGGTGCGGCGTATATTGCAGATGCCATTAATGCGCTGAAAAATGACCGCCTGTGATGAAACGAGGAACCTATGTCGATTTATCTGGACGAAAGAAATCCCGGCAAGCACGCGCCCTTTGAGGATGCTGCCCCGGATATTGTGGAATATGTACGTTATCTTGAAGTGATCGCCGGCAAAAGCGCCAATACAGCGTTCAGTTATTACTGTGACCTACGCTCCTTCAGCCGCTTTATGAAGCGCCGCCGCGGGCTTGTGCCAACAGATACAGATTTTAAGGAGATCGACCCCAAAGGGCTGGATACAGCTTTCTGGGGCAGCATAACAAAAGAGGATATCTACGAGTATCTGTACTTTTTAAACCGGGAGTGCGGCAACAAAAAATCCTCTACCGCCCGGCGGCTGGCCAGCCTGCACGGCTTTTATGATTATCTGGTCAATCAGGTCAACCGCCTATCCGAGGACCCTACGGCGGCCATCCGTCCGCCCAAGCAGGATAAAGTATTGCCCAAGTACCTGACGGCAGAGCAGTCCATCTCGCTTTTGGAGAGCACCCAGACTCAGAGCGATTTCCCGGAGCGGGACTATTGCATGGTGGTGCTGTTTCTCAACTGCGGTATGCGTCTTGCAGAGCTGGTAGGTATGGACCTTGGAGACATTGACTTAGAGCAGCGACAGATCCGTCTGTTCGGCAAAGGCCATAAGGAACGCATGGTCTACTTGAACGATGCCTGTGTGGAGGCGTTGCAGTTGTATCTGCGCAAGCGCAATACTATGGAAGGGCTTTCACCCAAGGAAAAAGCCGTGTTCATTACGCGGATGCGCAAGGAGCGTATTTCAAACCGCAGGGTAGAACAGCTGATCTCCGGCGCAATGAAGGCCGCCGGACTGAAGGGCTTTTCCACCCATAAGCTGCGCCATACTGCCGCTACGTTGATGTATCAAACCGGCAATGTGGATATCCTTACCCTCAAGCAGCTTCTGGGTCACAGCAGCGTCGGAACAACGCAAATTTATACGCACCTACAAGAATTTCAGGTTCGCTCTGCCATTGAAGAAAATCCGCTGGGCAAGGTACTGCCCATAAAGGCCAAAAAAGCAAGCTTGGATACAACAGAAGCAGCAGGGGAGACATCTGCCGAAAATGCCCCGGCGGGAGAGGACGCTTCTGAACCGTCCGGCCCGATGGCTGCCTTTAAGGGCGCTGCACAGAATGGCTTTCGGGCAAATATTTCGGCAATGTCTATCGAAGAAACTGACGATTCATCAAGCGATACTTAAACCCGCACAAAACATCTAATAAGACGATTCAAGGACCTATGGCGCGATACGGCTTGACCGGATAACGTCATAGGTCCTTATAATTTGCATTATAAGCAGTCAGCAGCCATACAGGAGCGTCCTCAGGAGATTCTGCCAAAAACGTATTAAGCCATGTCAGCGCAAAAACCAACTGGAATGAACAAACGCAACCGCAAACTGTAAATTATAAGGCGCAGCATGAATCACTATAAAGCAAACGCAAAGAAGCTGCAAGAACAATCGAACCAACATGAATCAGAACCGAACCGATTCGACAGCGCACAACACAGGAACAACCTGTCTGTAAGTGTGTGACAAATAAAACAATAAAATATGATAAAAAGTGCAGAATGCGTAGAACGGTTGAACTAAGCCAAAAAATGAGCCAGCCGAGGCTGGAACTCCAAAAATCCGGGAAATGGGCTTTTTTCACTTCCCTAAGTTTCGCATAACGTGCATTATACGAAACATCAATAATCAAAAAAAACAGAAGCTGCCCTTCTCTCTTTCTGTCAGATTTCCAGCAGCTTCTGTGGATGTTGTTCTTTTTGTATGTGCCCGCTTCTGCACCATTGAACGCGTTACCAGTGTGTTCAAGCGTTCGACTTATGCCTGCGGTAGCCGTTCCAGTGCGTTACAAGTCATGCTATAAAAGCAGTATCGCTTTTTCTGCGTCGGTGATACGATGCTCATTCCGTCGGCAGCGGTTCTGTGCCGAAATATGCACAGATAGCTTCGTAATAAATGCGTGCCACAGCTTTGCAGCTCTCCTCGCTGCCAAAGCGCTCTACATCCTCGGCATTCGTTACAAAGCACTGCTCTGCCAACACTGCCGGACAATCCACATCTTCCAGCAGCGTAAAGCTGCGCTCAGGCCGTACCTGTGTGTATGTGTTCTCCACCAGCTGCTTCTGGTCGTTTTCCAGATAATAAATGTACCGCACTCCCCCACGTCCGCGCAGCTTTGCGCCGATGCTCTGCATTCCGCCGGCCAGCAGCCGGGCAAAATAAAAGCTCTCCTGATGCCATGTGCGCCCGGGCACTGCCGGATAGCATTCAAAGCCGGATGCCGTAGAGCCATTGGCTGCGGAGTTGCCGTGGATGGACAGCAGCAGCTGCGGGCTTTGGGCACTGGCGGTGGCTGCACGTTGGGCAGGTGTCGCGGTTTCATCAAAGCTTTCCCGGGTCTGCAACGGAATGTAATTAGAATCCTCTTCTAACCACTGAAGCAGCGCAGCAGCCGTTGCTGCTGTGACCTGTTTTTCCTCGACCACTCCCCTTGCGCCTGGGTCGCTGCCTCCATGTCCGGCGTCTATTGCCACCCGGTACGGCGGGTCGCCCACCACCGGACGAAAATCATCCTCTGCGGACGAGACTGCGGGTGCTGCGGGTGCGTTCAATTCCAGTGCCGCCTTCCATAAAAACAGGCCGAAACAGAGCATCAATGCCGCAAAAACAAGCAGTAGTCCATGCAAAATCCGACGCTGGGCTTTGCGGCGGTGCGTTTTGCGTTCACTATGCTTATTTGCGGGTCTGCGATGACTGGTTGGCATAAAGTTTTACTTCCTGTTCGTTTTACATTTATAATACGAGTATACTCGCCTTTTCCCTGCTCTGCAACAAAAAAAGACTGCCAATTTTTCAAAAGACAGTCTTTACTGGGTTATTTCAGTTCTACAACCGTTACACCGCTTTCGCCCTCGCCGTAATGACCAAGACGGAAGCTTTTGACCATGCGGTTGCCGCGCAGATGTTTATGGATGGCAGTGCGCAGTGCGCCGGTGCCGTTGCCGTGAATCAGATAGACCACCGTCTGTCCGTTCAGGATGGCGCGGTCAATAAAGGAGTCCACCTCCGACAGTGCCTCGTCCACCGTCAGCCCCAGCAGGTTGCACTCCATTTTGGCAGTACGCTGTACGCGCTCTACCCTGCCGTTGGGACGGTTGGTATCGCCTGTCAGGCGGGAATACCGCTGCTGCGCTTTGGTTTTTGGTGCAGTGGGTTCTTTTACCAGCTTTTCCGGCTGCTTCAGGCCCTTGAGGGGTACCTTGGTCTTAATGATACCGGCACGCACCAGCACATCGCCGTTTTTGTCCGGCAGCGCCAGAACGGTGGCCAGCTGGTTCAGCTCTGCAATGCAGACCTCCTGCCCTACCTTTACCTCCTTCAGCGGCAAAAACTCCTTAACGGGGTTATGCACCACCTCCGTACCGGCAAACAGCTTTTCGGTCTCCTTTTTGGCAATCTCGCGGGCGCGCTGCGCTTTCTGCTGGGCGCTCATGCGCTCATCTTTTTGCAGCTGGCGCAGCTCGTCAGTCAGCGCGTAGGCCTGCGTTTCCACCTGCTGTGCCAGCGTGCGTGCCTTGGCACGAGCGGCTTCCAATTCATTCTCGCCCTGCTGGATCAGCTCGTCCCGCTTTTTGCGGGCGGCTTCCAGCTGATGGGAGGCTTCGTTGCGTAGCTGCTCCACCTCGTTCTGGCTTTCTTTCAGTTGAAGTTTCAGATCATCCAGCTGACCCAGAACTGCATCCAGACGTTTATCCTCGGCAGACAGATGCTGTTGGGCAGCCTCAATGACGCGGTTGGGAATGCCAAGCTTTTCGCTGATCAGGAAAGCGTTGGACTTGCCCGGTACGCCCACACTCAGCTTATAGGTTGGGCGTAGGGTCTCCAAATCAAACTCGCAGCTGGCATTGACCACGCCCTTTGTTTCCAATGCAAAGACCTTCAGCTCTGCATAGTGGGTGGTCGCCATCAGCAGAACGCCACGGCGTCGCAGCTCCTCAATGATGGCAACTGCCAGCGCGGCGCCCTCGGCGGGATCGGTACCGGCACCCAGCTCGTCCAGCAGCACAAGGGTGTGCGGCATGGCCAGTTCCAGAATACCGGTGATCTTCTTCATGTGGCCGGAGAAGGTGGAAAGGCTCTGCTCAATGCTCTGCTCATCGCCGATATCTACCAAAAATTCATCAAATACGCAGATCTCGCTGCGCTCGTCTGCCGGGATCAGAAAACCGCACTGTGCCATAGCGCACAGCAGACCGGCGGTTTTCAGAGTGACCGTTTTACCGCCAGTGTTCGGGCCGGTGATGATAAGAGAATCGTATTCTCCACCCAGTGCAATATCCACAGGAACGCACTTTTGCGGATCAATCAGTGGGTGGCGGGCGCGGATCAGATTAAAAGAAGAATCTGTGCGCACAGCGGGCTTAAAGGCCTTCAGCTCCAGCGCAAGCCGCGCTTTCGCCAGTAAGATGTCGATTTCCAGCATGGCCTTGTAGCTGTACTGGAACTGCGGTTCAATGGCGGCTACCTGTGCGGTAAAGGCCACCAGAATGCGTTCGATCTCCTGCGCCTCCTGTGCACGGTACTGCAGGATGCGCGCATTGGCTTCCACCACAGCCTGCGGCTCCACGAACACCGTAGCGCCCGTAGAGGATACATCGTGGATGATGCCGCTGACCTCGCCGCGATACTCGCTCTTGACCGGCACAACGTACCGGCCGTTGCGCATAGAAACCACGCTTTCCTGCAAGTATTTAGAGGTATCCATATTGCGCACCATGCTTTCCAGCCGGTCGCGGATGCTGTTTTCGGTGGCGCGGATCTTCTTGCGCAGCTCTGCCAGAGTGCGGGAGGCGGTATCCGCCATGGCGTCCGGTGCCAGAATGGCACTTGAGATCTGCTGCTCAAGACCCGGTTCCGGTGCAAGTGCGTAAAACAGATCATCGGTCGGCAGCGCGTCATGCTCGGAGGAGCCGTACCAGCTGGTCAGGTGCTGAAAATTGCGCAGCGCACCGGCCACCATCAGCAGCTCGCCCATGGAAAGCACACCGCCCTTTACGGCACGGGCGGCAAGCTGACTGACTCCCTCCACTCCGCCAAAGCGCGGCGAGCCGTTTTTGATCAGCAGGGTGTTGATGGCATCTGTCTGCTCCAGTGCATAGCGCACCTCATCCGGGTCGCACTGCGGCTCAATAGCCAGCAGCATGGCACGGGCTTCCTTGCATACGCAGCCCTCTGCTGCACGGGCAATGATCTTATCCAGTTCTAATGTTTTTAAGTAGCTTGTTTCCATACTGTTCCTTTTTGGTCAGGGCAGCACACTTTTCAAAAAGGCATAGCTCTTCAGCGGCTTATCCAGATGCGTCAGGGCATAGTTTTCAGCCACTGTGGAAAGCTTTGCCAGACTGCCCACAGAGATCTTGAATGCAAATATTTTTTTGTCCTCTACTAAGCAGATGTGGCGCAGCGCAAACAACGCAGCCTTGTCCAGATTGCAGTTCTTGCCTGCCTTTGCCGCACAGGACGCGCAAAGCAGATGCCCTTCCTGTGCGTCCAGATAAAAGGCATCTCCTTCATCGTAGGTGCCGCAGTCCCGGCAGCAGACCAGCTGCGGCATAAAGCCGCACTCGCTCATGGTGCGCAGCTCAAATACTGCCTTGATCACCCGCAGGTCGGTGCGATGCTCGCTGATCATATACAGGCTGTTCAGCACTAGACGCAATTCCCGGGCCGCTTCCTCGCCGGTAGGCGAAAGCGCAGCAGCCAGCTCAGTAAGATACATGGCAAGGCTTACCCCTTCAATGGAGGAAGAAACGCCATGAAAGATATTCTGCACCTCGGCTTCCCGCACGGTATACATATTGCGTCCTGGCACCAGCGTAAACTCCGAATAGCAGAACAGCCCGCAGGCGCTGAACAGCTTGCTTTTCAGCCGCAGACTGTTTGCAGCCATTGCTGTAATGACACCCAGCTTTGGGGTGAGGATCGTCAGAATGCGATCTGCTTCTCTATAGCGGGTCTCCTTCAGTACCAGACCCATGGTCACAAATGGTTCCATCGTCTGTTTCTCCTGCCGGATGCTCGGCGGGCAGCTGCACCCGTTGTTTGTAATCGAGATAACGGAGAATATTCCCCGTGCAGGCAAAGGCCTGCCAGCTTGCAGCAGCATCCATTTTCAGCACTCCTTCCCTTTCCTGTACACAGGCTGCTTTTGTTATAGTGTCAGCCTGATTCTAGCACAGCATACAAGGGAAAACTGTCCTGCTTTGGCAGTGCTCAGCGGTTGGATGGATTCTGCTTGAAGCCGAAGTTATTCAGCAAAAATTCGTTGTCCCGCCAGTCGGATTTTACCTTGACCCAGCACTGCAAATTGACCCGGCAGCCCAGAAACTCCTCACAGTCGGCGCGGGCAGCACTGGCAATCTTTTTAAGCATGGCACCACCCTTGCCGATGACCATGCCCTTATGGCTCTCCCGCTCGCAGTAGATGTTCACATCAATGTCGATCAGGTCTGTGCCCGGGCGCTCCTTGAAGCGCTCCACCACCACTGCAATGCCGTGCGGGATCTCATCCCGCATAAAGAGCAGTGCCTTTTCGCGGATGACCTCGGCCACCAGCTCCTTTTCCGGCATATCGGTATAAGCGTCGTCATCAAAGTAATGGGGGCCTTCCACGGCATAGCGGCTCAAGGCATCGAACAGCTCCTCGCTGCCCTCCTTGTTGCGCACACTGATGGTGTAGATCTCGTCAAACACGCCCAGCGCCTTCAGCTCTGCCTTGCGGGCTTCCAAGTCGGCAGGATCTTTCACAAGGTCGGTCTTGTTGATGACCGCAATGGCCGGGCCGCTGCGCTGCAGCGCCTCCACCAGCACCATCTCGGATTCGTTCAGTGCACCGTAGGGTTCGAACAGCATCATGGAAACATCCACATCCGCAATGGAATCGCTGGCGGTCTTATCCATGCGTTTGCCCAGCTTATTGTGAGCTTTGTGCACACCGGGGGTATCCAGCAGCACATATTGCAGCGGCCCCCGGGTGATCACGCCGGTGATGCGGGTGCGGGTCGTCTGGGGCTTGGAGGTGACGATAGCCACCTTTTCGCCGACCAAGAGGTTCGTCAGGCTGGATTTGCCCACGTTCGGCCGTCCGATGACAGCAACGAATACAGAGGAGGTGTCGTAATGCTCCTGAACGGGTGTTGTAGTACTCAAAGTGAACTCCTGTCTTGTTTTTATGTTCTGTTGCAGTGAAGGAATATCATTCCGTGTAGCTGACCGTGCGGGGCAGACCCAGCTGCAGCAGCACAGCCTCTTCCTTTTCGCGCATGCGCATGGCTTCCAGACCGCCGTTTTCGTGGTCGTAGCCCAGCAGATGCAGCATGGAGTGAACGGTCAAAAAGGCTACCTCCCGCTGCAGCGGATGCCCATACAGATTCGCCTGCTCCATGGCACGCTCCATGCTAATGACAATATCGCCCAGCATCATGCAGCCGTTATTCTCATCGATATCATACTTGCCATTCTCGCCCAGAGGAAAGCTCAGCACATCGGTGGGCATGGGCTTGTTGCGGTACTGGTTATTCAGCTCGGCAATGGCAGCGTTGTCCACAAAGGTAACGCTGATCTCGGCGGGGCGGTCGAAATGCTCATATTCCAGCACGGCATTGCAGGCACGGCGGATGAGGATGCGGAGCCCAGAGGGCACCTTGACAGCTTTCTGGGAGTTGGTGATCAAAACTTTGTTGGACATATCGGTCCACTCCTTTCAAAGGGTTACTTAAAATTCTTTTTGTTTTCTTTATTTTCCGCTTCGGCAGCCGGATGGGCCGCACGCTCGTAAGCCTTAACGATTTCCTGCACCAGCCGGTGACGCACAACGTCCTTATCGGTAAAGTAGCACTGTGCAATGCCGTTCACATCCTTCAGCACCTTTAGCGCGTCCACCAGACCGCTGCGGGTGCTGCCCGGCAGATCGATCTGGGTCACATCGCCGGTAACGACCACCTTAGAGCCTACGCCCATACGGGTAAGGAACATTTTCATCTGCTCCGGGGTGGTGTTCTGCGCCTCGTCCAGAATGATAAAGGAATCATCCAGTGTGCGCCCGCGCATATAGGCTAGCGGAGCAACCTCAATGATCTGCTTTTCCACCAGACGCTCATAGGTCTCTGCGCCCAGCATATCAAACAGGCCGTCGTACAGCGGCCGCAGATAGGGGTCTACCTTCTGCTGGAGGTCACCGGGCAGAAAGCCCAGCTTCTCCCCTGCCTCCACCGCCGGGCGGGTCAGGATGATGCGGGAGACCTCCTTGGCCTTAAAGGCTTTTACCGCCATGGCCACAGCCAGATAGGTCTTTCCGGTACCCGCCGGGCCGACACCGAAGGTAATGGCATTGGAACGGATGGCGCTCAGGTATTCCTTCTGTCCCAGCGTTTTGGGACGGATCGGGCGTCCCTTGACCGTGACAGTAACAAAATCCTCTGTCAGCTCCTTTACCCGCTTCTCCGCGCCATCATGCGCCAGACTGATGCAGTAGTGCACGGTCTGATCCTCCAGCGGGGTGCGGTTCTCGATCAGAAGCAGCATTCCCTCCACGGCGCGGTTCGCAGCGGCCACGTTGGCAGGCTCGCCGGAAATGCGCAGCTGTGTACCGCGGCAGACAGCGGTGACTGAAAACTCTTTTTCCAACAAGCGAATATTCCGATCACAGTTGCCAAAAACAGCCGCTGCGATCTCTACACTATCCAGTTCAATACACTTTTCCGCCATGGAGCTCCTCCCGAATTGCAGAATTTGATGACTATATTGTACCACCAAAATCTTCAGAAGAAAACTATGAAAAGTGCACAAAATATTTTCCTACATTCCATCGGTTTTTCCATACGAACTGTGTCTTAAAGCTTTTTGATGACTTTTTTCTGAAAACGCTTGACAAAGTATATCGGTTGACGATATAAAGGCGTCCGATAGAATCCATGGAGTATTTCAGTATGGAAAACCTTGCATTGACCGAATCGACCTATTATATCCTGTTGTCTCTTTACCATCCGCAGCACGGCTATGGCATCATGCAACAGACGGAGCAGCTTTCCGGCGGCAGAGTCCATCTTGCCGCTGGGACACTGTATGGTGCCTTGACCTCTCTGTGCGAAAAAGGCTGGATCCGTCCCCTGCCCGCTGAGAGTGGCAGCCGCAAAAAGGAATACCAGCTTACCGCAGAGGGTGTACAAATCTTAAAGCATGAGCTTGCCCGCTTGCAGCAGCTTGTGGCAAATGGTGAGAGCATCCTGAAGGAGGAAACCTTATGAGGGAAAAGAAAACCGTTTTCAAGCTTTTCTTTGTGTGGGATTTTGAAAAAGAAGAGCGCTGGCTGAACGAGATGGCGCAGGAGGGCTGGGTACTGGACAATACCGGTTTTTCCTTTTATACCTTTGTGCGCTGCGAACCGGGCGAGTATATCATCCGCTTGGAGATGAACCCCAGCAGCGATTATCGCGCCTTTGTAAAGGAACTGGGTGCAGAATATATCGGTGGCTGTGTCAACTGGGTGTACTTCCGTCGGAAAGCGGAGCTTGGCAGCTTTGAGCTGCTCTCGGATATCGACTCCCGTCTGACGCATCTGAGCCGCATCAATCGGATGCTTTCCCTGATCTGTCTGGCAAACCTGATTCTTGGTATAACGAACTCTTTAAATCAGGCTCGCTGCGGCTGGCTGAACCTGTTGTGCGCAGCAATGCTCTCCTATGCACTGGGGCGTATCCACGGCATGAAAGTAGCGCTGGAAAAGGAACGCAGTTTGCACGAATGATTTGTCAAGCCCTTCTTTGACACAACCACAGAGAAAAAGCTGGCGTATCTTTGGATAAAAAGACAATGGCAAACCGATCTCCATCGTGATACAATAGCAAGCGTTGTGTGCCGCCGCCCGGCGGCCGTTTATACTGCTTGAAAATAAAGGAGAAGGAACCATGGAACAGCTTTTTCTGATGCCCGGTGAAGAACGATACGAGCGCTTCAAGGATGGCAACGGTGTTCCTAAGGTGCACTACTCCTACTGTTCTATGCGCGGCGCATTCTTTGACTGCGAGAGCCGCAGTCTTGAGGAAGCTCAGCGCCTGTGTGAAAACTGGCTTGTGGGACAGGATCGCTGCTACCGCAACTAACATAGAACCTTAAAACCCCTGCCGTATTTGCAGACCTTTTTGCAAAACGGCAGGGGTTATTTTTATATAGGTTTTACTGCCACACCTGCGCACAGACAAGCTCCAGTACACTGCCGGCAATACAGCGGGATTTATCCGAAATCAGGAAACAGTTGGAAAGTTCCTCCCGCCGGGGGTCGATATCTGCGATCTTAAAGCCCGGTGTGACCGGATAGCCGCTGCGCAGCAATCCGCGCAGAATACCGGAAATTTGTGCTGTGACTGGGATATCTTTCCCCTCCGGGGTGCGGATGGTAGCAATAGCTTCACCCTTCTCTACCAAATCGCCAATTTTACGCACATTCATAAAAACACCGCCAGCCTGTGCATGGATCACCCGCTCTGCACCGTACCCGCCAATAATGCCGGGGATGCCGGTATTGGGGATAGCGCTTCCCTCCCGAATGATCCGTCCAAGCCGGTGGCCACGTTTGGTCTCCACCACGGCATCCACGTCCTGCCCGGCCACAAAGCCGGGGCCAAGGGCAATGGTCAGCGATGCCATATTCCGGCGGGTGCCAAGGTTGCGCTTAGCCAGAATGGCGTCTACCACGACATCAGGCTTTGCCCGGGCAATACAGGCTCCCTCCGGGTCAATGAGCACCGGAACAGCGCTCTGCGCCCAGACAGACTGCGCCTGCTCTAATGTTTCAATGCGGACAGCACGCAGTCCTTCGACAGTGGCTTCGCCTTCATAGACTGCTTCGCACAGAGCCACCTGACGGCGGATGGCCGCGGGCTGTGTCGTTTCCAGTACCAGCACCCGCAGCCCGGCGCTCCACAACCGGTGGATGGTTCCAGTGGCAAGGTCGCCGCCGCCGCGCACGATAATTAAGGCATCCTTTTTCATTTTGCTTCCTCCCCGGGGAAAAGTGTCTGCAACAACACCTCCATGGAGCCGCCACAAGCAGCAATGGCCGCATCCTCGTTTTTGCCGTCAGCCGAAAGCTGCATGCATTGCAGAACAGGCGCTGCCTGTGCCAACAGCTTCTGAGCAGCCTGTACCGTGTAATGCTCCATAATACCGCCGCCCACACTGCCAACTGTACTGCCATCGGGCATAATGAGCATCTTTGCGCCCACATCCCGCGGAGTGGAGCCGTGCCGCGCAACGATGGTAGCCAATACCGCCGGGGTGCGGGCTTTTTCTGCCTGCGTCATCGCATCCAGCAATGTGACGGGATAGCCATCGGTCTGTGGGCGGGCATTCTTGACCTGCACGATCTGCGCCAGAATGGAAAGCGCGATCTCCGCAGCGGTCTGCGCCCCAATGGCAAGGCCAATGGGCGCGCAGACCGCATTGATTCTCTGGTTGTCCAGCCCTTTCTCCAGCAGCTGACGGCGCACCAGTGCGGCACGGCCACGGCTGCCCATCATGCCCACATAGGCCGCAGGTTTTTGCAAAATCTGAGTAAGGCAATCCAAATCAAAGGCGTGGGAGCGGGTCAGCACTGCAAAATAGGTCTCTGCCCCGCCGGGCACATTTTGAAGTGCCTGCGCAAAAGGAGCGCAGAGCACTGTATCCGCTCCGGCGGCGCGCAGCTGCTGGGCAAATTCCTCCCGGTCGTCTATGGCAAGCACCGGCAGGCCGAGAAGCTTTGCCTGCTTTACAAGAGCAGCCGCCACATGACCGCCGCCGCAG
>ERZ1673701.1769-NODE-1769-length-18340-cov-8.631064_pt1 | contig 18340 bp, 20 predicted proteins | sample MGYA00580231_ERZ1673701 | MGnify/ENA primary metagenome ERZ1673701 (study PRJEB41218, sample SAMN15661798) | gut metagenome | host: Homo sapiens | place: Canada: London | collected 2015-08-20/2019-03-30 | study: EMG produced TPA metagenomics assembly of...
GGGACTTGAACCCACGACCTCTTGCTCCCTAAGCAAGCGCGCTACCAAACTGCGCTACGCCTCGCCGACCGACGAACAAAAGTTTAACTCAAAACTGCGTTGATGTCAAGTTTTTTAAGCCATCATCAGTCGTTATTTTCTTCATTGTATAAAAAATTGAAATAAATTATTCTCGAAAAAACGCTTTTTGCGCTGTTTGATGATATAATACTTCTATGTGCGAAGAAATATTGAAGGTCAAAGAGCTTAAAAAGCATTTCGGTTCCGTCAAAGCCGTTGACGGGATAAGTTTTTCCGCCAAAAAAGGCGGCTTGATTGCTCTGCTGGGACACAACGGCGCCGGAAAGAGCACGACAATCAACATAATATGCACCCTTATGAAAAAGGATTCGGGCTGCGTGGAGGTATGCGGCGCTGACGTGGATTTGAAGCCCGATTCGGTGCGCGAAAGCATAGGCGTTGTTTTTCAGGATTCGGTTTTGGACAAATCGCTTTCCGTAATGGACAATCTTATGCTCAGGTCTTTTTTCTACGGCTTTGACAAAACGCGCGCAAGGGAGCGTCTGCAGGCTCTCGACTGCACTCTGGATTTGAAGGAAATTTTTTCGCGTCCCTACGGAAAGCTTTCGGGCGGGCAGCGGCGCAGAGCGGATATAGCCCGCGCGCTTATAAATACTCCCGCTTTGCTTATTCTGGACGAGCCTACGACGGGGCTTGACCCGCAGTCGCGTCTTTCGGTGTGGCAGACCGTTGAAAGGCTGCGCGAGGAAACGGGCATGACCGTGCTTTTAACCACTCATTATATGGAGGAGGCTGAACGCGCGGACGATATAATTATTATGGACGGCGGCAAAATCGCGGCGCAAGGCACTCCGATAGCTTTGAAAAACCGCTATTCGCGCGATTGCGTGAAGCTGTATATCGAGCGCTCTGACGCCAACGACGCGCGGCTTGAAGGCTGGGACGCGGTTTACGACAACGATTGCTACCGCGTGGCCGTGCGGGACAGCGCGCAAGCAAAAGCCTTTCTAAACAAATTCGACGATATAACGGACGATTTCGAGGTAATAAAGGGCAGTATGGACGACGTATTTCTTGCCGTTACGGGGAAAGCCCCCTCAGAGGAGAAAATATGAGCAGAAATTTTTACGCGCTTTTCAGTCTGACTAAGAGAGGAATCAAACTGTTTCTGAAGGACAGGGCGGGAGTATTCTTTTCCTTGCTTGCGCCTCTAATCGTGCTTTTGCTGTACGTCCTTTTTCTTGCCGACGTTCAGCTTCAGTCGCTTCGGAGCTATCTTGTGGACTTGCCCGTTTCTGACGAGCTTGCGGGCGCTTTTGTGGACGGCTGGATGCTTGCCGGAGCCGTTTCCGTCGCGTGTATAACTGTTCCTTTTTCCGCGCAGAGCATAATGATAAAGGATAAAGAGACGGGGAGTCTTGCGGATATGCTGGTTTCTCCCGTCAGCCGTCGGATAATACAACTGAGCTATCTGACAGCCGTTTTTGTCGTGTCCTCGTGCATTTGCTTGGTGGTGCTCGCGGTTGCTTTCGTGTATCTGGCGATTACCGGCTGGTATCTGTCGGCGGCGGACGCGTTTGCTCTTGCGGGATTGTTGATTTTTTCGGTGCTGTCGGCTTCTGTATTGTCCAATATAATATGCTCGTTTATATCCACGCAGGGAGCGCACGGCGCGTTTACGGGTATTTTAAGCGCGGCGATAGGCTTTCTCGTGGGCGCGTATATGCCGCTTTCCATGTTTCCGACCGGAGTGCAGTACGGCGTCCTTATTCTGCCCGGTACTTATTCTGCGGGAGCGTTCCGCAATCTTTTCATGCGGGGCGCATTGAATGAAATTTCGGCGCTGTCTATGCCTGCGGGCGAAGGGCTTGCCGAAGGCTTTTCGCTTACGCTTGATTTTTTCGGCAGCCCCATAGGACTGTCTTGGCAGCTTTGGTTGTTTGCTGCGACAACGCTTGTCGTCGCTGCGGCTGCCTTTGCGGTGCGGCTGATGCTTAAGAAAAAAACATACGATTTTGCTTCGGTCGGAAAGAAAAAAAAGAATTGAATGCAATGCTTTTTACAATTTTATTACATTTGCGGGCAAGGTATATTACAAACGTATATTACAATCTGTTTGTAACAAAATTGTAAAAGGAGAATTTCTTTTTTATGCAGTACGTTTATGCCGTCGCGGCTTTTCTCGGCGGCTTGGGCGCCTTTCTCGTGGGCGTAAAGCTTTTGAGCGAAAGCATGGAAAAGCTTGCCAACAAGCGATTGAAAAATCTTTTCAACAAAACCTCCAAAAACGGTTTTGCGGGCGTTGGCATCGGACTTGTGTCCACTATGGTGGTGCAAAGCTCGTCGCTTACCACCGTTATGGTTGTCGGACTTGTGAACGCGGGTATAATGTCCCTTTATCAGGCGACGACCATAATCATGGGAGCAAACATCGGCACGACCGTGACTGCTCAGATTGCTGCGCTTCAGACCTTCGATTTCATCTCGTTGGCTATGGCTTTGACCTGCGTAGGCGCTTTCACAGCAATGTTTGCCAAGCGCGACGGAACAAAGGCGGCTGCAAATCTGATGTGCGGACTTGGACTAATTTTCATGGGCATGCAGTTTATGTCCGACTCGATGAAGTTTTTCCGCGACAGCGAGGTTGTGACCAATGCGTTTGCCAGTGTGCAGAATCCATTTCTTCTGCTGCTTATCGGCGTGGTAGTGACGGGAATAATCCAAAGCAGCTCGGCGGTTACGTCCATAATCATTTCTATGGCGGCGGCAGGTATAGTGATAGGCTCGGGAGGCAATTCGGTGCTGTACGTGGTGCTCGGCACCAACATAGGCACCTGCGTCACCGCGCTGATGTCGTCGATAGGGGCGGGCACGAATGCGCGCCGGGCGGCGTTGATACATCTTTTGTTCAACTTTTTCGGCGCGTTTTTGTTTATGATTTTGCTCCTGTGCTGGCCGAGCTTCATGGAGGTGACCTTTCAACGGTGGTTTCCTTCCATGCCGGCCACGCAGATTGCAATGTTTCACACCCTGTTCAACGTGACTTGCACCGCGCTGTTTCTGCCTTTTGCAAAGCTATTCGTCAAAATTTCGGTTTTTATCGTCAGAGACAAAAAGCAAAAGACGAAGGAAGCCTCCTCTCAGACCTACCTGGACGAGCGTCTGCTCAACACTCCCGCAGTGGCAATGAATCAGACGGTCAAGGAAACTGTCCGTATGTGCGGGCTGTCGATGAGCGGCTTGGCGACGGCTTTCGAGGCGTTTATCGCCAAAGACGCGGCGCGGAAAAACAGCGTCAGGGAAATTTGCGGCGAAGTAGAGTCTGTCAACAAAAGCATACAGGATTTTCTTGTGGCATTGTCGGTGCGGGACGTGACCTACGCGGATGAAAAGACGATAGCCGCGTTCCATTACGTCTTGAACGACATTATGCGTATTTCCGAGCTGGCGGACAACATAACCAAATATACCGACAGCGTAGTTGCGGACAGACTCGTGTTTTCCGACGAGGTTGTGGGCGCGCTTAAAGCTATGTTTGACAAAATAAACGAGCTTTACGAGCAGACGGTGGAGTGTTTTTCTCAGAAAAACCGCATTTTGCTTGTCCGCGTGGACGAAACGGAGGAGGAAATCGACAGGGCGAGGAAGCAGCTTATCGCCAACCATATCCGCAGGCTCAACGAGGGGAAATGTCAGCCGTCGTCCAGCGGGGTGTTTATCAACCTGGTAGGCAATCTGGAACGCGCCGCAGACCACCTGACTTACATCGCCCACTCGATAGAAATGTGAGGTAAGAAAATGAAAGGAACCGTATTTTTGCTGGAGGACGACAAAAGCATTTGCGAGCTTGTGCGCTGCGCTCTGGAAATGGCGGATATCGACATAGTGTGCTTCAACACAGTTGCGGATTTTTACGAGGCTCTCGGTCGCCAGACGCCTGCGGTGGCGCTTCTGGATATCATGCTTCCCGACGGCAGCGGGCTTGACGTGCTGAAAAAATTGAAGCAGAGCTATCCCGGCGTTTCCTGCATCATGCTGAGCGCTTTGGGGCAGGAGTCGGACAAGGTAAAGGGTTTGAACCTCGGAGCCGACGACTATATTTCCAAGCCCTTCGGGGTGCTGGAGCTTACCGCCCGCGTCAACGTGGCTTTGCGCAAGCATTCCGTCAGCGACGTGCTCGTTTGCGGCAATATACGCCTCGACGAAGTTTCGATGTCCGTCACGCTTGACGGCAGACCGATAGAACTCAACAACAAGGAATTTCAACTGCTCAGATTTCTGATGCGCAACGAGGGCAGGGCGCTCAGCCGCGACGCCATTCTTGACGCCGTGTGGGGCTATGACGAGGGAGAAACGCGCACGGTAGACAATCACATCGCGCGCCTGAGAAAGCTCGGCATACGCAATATCGAAACGGTTTTCGGCGTGGGCTACAAGCTGGGAAAAACCGAAGTGCTGAAATGAGAAAAAGAATTTTGTGGGTGTCGCTTTTGATAACCATAGTCGGCTTGCTTGTATATTCGCTGGTTTCTACCGAAATTTACTATGCAAATTCGGTCGATTACGGAAAAGAACACTTGGTCGTCTTTATGAATTTTTACGACAGAGAGCTGTATCCGCCCGACAAAACGGGAGCGGAGGAGTTTTCGCGCGCGTTAGACGGCGCCCGCGTTACCTTTATGTCCTTGGACGGCAGCGTTCTGGCGGACAGCAACGCGGACGACGTGACGCAAAATCATTCCGACAGGGAGGAGGTAGTCGCCGCAATAACGGACGGACAGGGCTTTGCCGTCAGAAGAAGCAGAACTCTCGGCGAAAACACCATTTATTTCTGTCGCAGATTTGACGATTTGCTGGTAAGAATTTCCATAAGCACAGCCTCCCAGTGGGCGGTGTTTGCCGACGCTGTGCCCACGCTGATATGGTTTGCCATAGCCGACGTCGCCGTTTGTCTGCTTTTCACGTGGCTTGCCACAGGCTTCTTTCTCAAGCCCGTCGAGCGGCTTACGGAGCAGGCGGCAAAGACGGGCAACACCGACATAAAGACGCGCTATGCGGAGCTAAAGCCTCTTGCCGATATCATGTCGGATATGAACAGGCGAATAGACGAAAAGATCAACAAAATAGACAGCGACAGAAAGCTCGAAAATCTGATTCTGGACAATATGGAGCACGGAATAGTTATTTTCCGCGACAAATCGGATATTGTGCTTATCAACCGCACTGCGACAAAGCTGTTGGATTATTACGAAGGGGAAAATTATATCGCGTTGTTTTACAACGACGAGGAGGTGTCCGAGGTCATCGCCGGCCGCGAAAACGCGCTGCTTTACCGTATGTTCGGCGGGAGGGACTATGCCTTGCGCTTCAATCCTACGGAGGAGGCAAACGTGCTGCTGATAACGGACGTTACCGAAATCAAGCGCGCTGAACGCTCGAAAAACGACTTCATCGCCAACGTAACTCATGAAATGAACACGCCCTTGACCAGTATAAGCGGCTTTGCGGAGCTGATAAAAAACGGGCTGCCGCCGGAAAAATGCGCCAAAAGCGCGGACATAATCATAGAACAGAGCAGGCGGCTGTCGGATTTGATAAAAAGCATAATCAATTTTTCCGCTTTGGACAACGACGAACTGCCCGATTATGAAATAAATTTCTCCCTTCTGCTTAGCGAGGCGCTGGATTCCTTTGCGCCCGCAATAGCGGAAAAGAACATCACTCTTTCAAAGGATATCGCGCCCGACGTGAAAATCATGTCGCGCAGCGAGCGGTTGACGGAGGTCGTCAACAACCTGGTGAGCAACGCCATACGCTACAACAGGCAGAACGGAAGCATTTTCGTTATGCTTACGCAAGAAAAACTGCTTGTCTCCGATACGGGGATAGGCATAAGCGAAGAAAATTTGCCTCGAGTGTTCGACAGATTTTACACTGTGGATACGTCGCACGGCGGCAAGGGAGGCGGCTTCGGCTTGGGGCTTGCTATAGTGAAAAAGCTTTGCCGCAGGGCGGGCTGGAGGCTCGGCGTGGAAAGCAGGCTGGGCGAAGGCACGAGCTTTGAAATAGATTTTTCGTCGGCGCATGAAAAAGAGCATTGAAAAAGGGACGGTTTTCCGTCCCTTTAATCTTTTTTGCTTTCTCCTTCGGGGTAAACGAGTTTTACGAGATTTCTTTTTGCGAGAAAATAAACCGGCACGCCCACGGCGTAAAGAACGACGCTCTGCCCGAGCAGCATCCAGAGCACGTTTATCCAATAAACCGCTTCTCCGCCCAGCAGCATCCAGACAAGCGGCAGCCCGAAAGCGTTTATCAGCACGGGAGGAAGCGCGGCAAGAAACGGATTTTTTATGCGGGAGGTTATCAGTCCCGCAATCAGCGTGCACAGCGTACCGAACACGAGGTCGGACCACCCCCACACGCTCATAAAATTGGACAGAAGACAGCCTATCGTCAGTCCCGCAACCGAAAAAGGAAACAGCGACGGCAGAATAGTCATAGCCTCCGCAATGCGGAACTGCACGGCGCCGAAGCTCATAAATTGAAAAATGTATACGAGAGCCAGATAAACGCAGGCTATTATTGCATTGTAGCAGACATATCTTGTAACGCTCAGCTTCATAACGCAGTCAATTCTGAACTTTTTTTTGGGTTTTGTCAACTTAATACATAAAAAAAGACGTCGTGCGCAAACTAAAAGCAGTTAGGAGGCTGAAAATGAAAAATGTTTGGTCGATAATAGCGTTGATTCTGGTTATCATCGGCGGTCTCAACTGGATGGTTGTCGGTATATTCAACTTTAATGTTGTGGACTGGATTTTTGCGATGGTGCCCTGGCTCGCAACTGTCGTGTACATTCTCGTGGGACTTGCCGCAATCTATATGATAGTGTGGCTTTGCTTCGCGGGCTCCGCAAGGAGAGCGAAAAAGGATTATTCTTACTCCAACAACGCTTAAAAAATACGACCGTAAAAGGTCGTATTTTTTTATATCCAAACGCTTGACATAATTGAGGAAAAGGCGTATATTCTGTTTAAGATAAAGTTCTTTGGGGCAAGGTGAAATTCCTTACCGATGGTGACAGTCCATGAACGCTTTTTTAAGCGCCGAGCGGGTGGAACTCCCGCACCGACGGTAAAGTCCGGATGGGAAAAGGCTTTTTTTCATACCTTTTTTTCGCCCCGCTTTAAATAGATTTAAAGGGGTATTTTTTATGGAAGCAAAAAAACACGCGAAAATCGTTTCTGCCGACGCCGACGAGGGAGTTTTAGAGACAGGCAAGACCGAGACAAACGACACGGGCATCCGACCCGCGCGTTCCAAGGGCAGGAGCGCCGCGCTGACTCTGGCAAAGCTTGCGATACTTTCGGCAATTTCCTACATTTTGTATATGTTCGTGAAATTTCCGCTGCCCATGCTGTTTCCGTCTTTTCTGGACATGCAGATATCCGACCTGCCGGCGCTTATCGGCGGCTTTGCAATGGGGCCGTGGTACGGCTGCATCATCATTGTCGTCAAATGCGTGCTTAAAATGCCCTTTACCGGCACGGCGTGCGTGGGGGAATTGGGCGACATAATTATGGGAATAGCATTCGTTTTGCCCGCGTCGTATATATACAAGTATCACAAGACGAAAAAAGGCGCCCTTTTGAGCCTTGCCGTCGGAGTGCTGTCGTCTACGGCTGCGGCAATGCTGGTCAACAGATTCGTGCTTATTCCGTTTTATCTTCAGGCAATGTTCGGCGGAAGCTGGGAGCCGCTGCTGGGCATGGTGTCAAGCATTTATCCCGACGCGACAGCCGCCAATTTTTACGACTTTTATATTTTTCTCGGCGTTCTGCCCTTCAACCTTTTGCGCTGTCTGATTTGCGCCGTAATCACGTTTTTTACCTACAAGGGGACCTCGCGGCTGCTTCATTATTAAATTTCGACGCGGAGCTTTCCGCGTCTTTTTTTGCGCTTTTTAGGGCTGCGGTTGCTTTTCTCAAGCCGTTGTGCTATACTTTTCCGATGAGACGACTGGACGAAAAAGAGTTTTCGCATTGTTTCCGGGTGCGGATTCTCACGGCGGAGGACAAAGAAAGGGTTTACGCCCTGTGTCTGACAAATCCCGATTATTACGAGGCTTGCGGAAAGACTCCCGACCTTTTTTCTGTAGAAAGAGACATGACCTTGCTGCCGTCGGATAAAACTGCGGACAGCAAATATTTCGTCGGTTTTTTTTCGGGAAAAAAGCTGATTGCCGTACTCGATTTAATTGACGGTTATCCCGACGCAAGCGCCGCTTACATCGGATTGTTTATGACGGACGGCGGTTTAAAGCGTCGTGGCGTTGGCTCGAAAATCATCCGCGGTCTGTGCTCGTATCTCAAAAGCGCGGGAATATGTGCTTTAAGGCTTGCTTGTTTGAAAAAGAACGTGGCGGGCAGCTCGTTCTGGGCGAAAAACGGGTTCGATGCTTTGTATGAAACCGAGCACGATTTCGGCTTGGCTTATGTTTTGGAAAAGGATTTGAAAATTGAAACAGACGGTTTTTTACAGTAAAAACGAAAGACAGACGGAGAAAATCGGCAGGAGGCTTGCCCGTACTCTTGACGGAGGGCAGACGGTTTTGCTCGAGGGCGAGCTGGGCGCGGGAAAAACGCGCTTTGCCAAAGGCATAGCCTTCGGGCTGGGCGTCAAAGACATTGTCACTAGCCCGACCTTTGCGCTGCACAATCGCTATCGCGGCAAAAAGCTGTTTCTCAACCATTTCGATTTTTATCGCTTAAACGACGGCGAGGAGGCGCGCGCCGTAGGCTTGGACGAATTTTTCGGTGAGACGGACGGCGTGTGCGTGGTGGAGTGGGGGCAAAACGCGACCGGAATTTTGCCCGAGCATTTTGTAAGGGTGTCGATATTTAAAACAAACGAGGGCAGGAGAATTGAAATCGAAAGAGTTTAACGCTTTGATATTGGACGCGTCTACAGACAACCTTTACGTAATAGTTTTGAAAAAAGGCGAGATATTCGGCGGCAAAAGCTGCGATTGCTTAAAAAAACACAGCGAGACAATTATGACCGAAATTGACTGTGTTCTGAAGGAAAGCGGTCTCATGCTTAGCGATATCGACGCGTTTGTGTGCGGAGTGGGCTGCGGAAGCTTTACGGGGCTGCGCGTTGCGATAAGCACGGTCAAGGGCTTGAACGCGCCGCTTGGAAAAAGACTTGTTTCCGTCAACACTCTGGAAGCTGCCGCATACAATAGTGTCGGGCTGTCGGACGTGATTATGGACGCGGGCGGCGGCAGATTTTATCACGCGAGGTACATGGACGGCAGGGAGCTTGTCGCTCCGCGACTGATTGACGAAATTCAGGCAAAACAGCTCGAGGCTGGCGGAAGCCGCATGCTTTTCGACAAAGAACGGGATTTGACAGACAATCTTGCAGGGGTTGCGGCACGCAAAATTTCAAACGGGGAGTTTGTCGACGATTTGACGCCGCTTTATTTGAGAAAGTGTCAGGCGGAGGAGCTAAGGGACGCGGGAAAGCTATGACTGTGGAAAGGATAGACAAGGAAAGAATAGAGGAAATGCTGCTTGTCGAGCAAAGCTGCTTCGAGGACGAAGCGTGGACGAAAGCCATGCTGTGCGAGGGGCTTGAGTGTCCGGGCGCGGTATATTTCGGCGCGCTCCGAGACGATAGGCTTCTCGGCTATCTTGCGCTGCTTGTATCCTTTGAATTCGCCGACATAGCGACGGTGGGAGTGGTTCCCGAATTTCAGCGCAGGGGAATCGGAAAAAAGCTTGTGGAGCACGCGACGGAGTATGCGCGCGGCAAGTATGTAGAAAAGATATTTCTCGAGGTAAACGAGCAGAATGCGCCCGCAATTTCTCTTTACGAAAAATGCGGCTTTGTAAAAGCGGGCATAAGAAAAAATTATTACGACACGCGGAGATTTTCCAGCAGAGACGCGATAGTTATGACAAAAACTCTTTGAGCGGCATAAACTGGAAAAGAATGAATACGATAAATTTCACAAAAGAGGGCGTTGGCGACAATGTCCTCTTTTTGCATGGCTGGGGCGCGGACAAGGAAAGCTTCCGCTGCATTTCAGACAGGCTTATGCGAAGCTTTTGCACCGTGCGCATAGATTTTCCGGGCTTCGGTCAAAGCCCTCCGCCGCCCTTCGAGGGCTGGGGAGTGGAGGAGTACGCCGACAATCTCGCGGCGTTTGTGCGCTTAAGAGGGCTTGAGGGCGCGTCTGTTGTGGCGCACAGCTTCGGCGGCAGAGTGGCGATTGTTCTGTGCGCGAAATATCCCGAGCTTGTCGGCAAGCTGGTTCTGGTTGACAGCGGCGGCATGCGCAGGTTCAGCTTTAAGCGAAGCCTGAGCGTTTTCAGATTTAAGACGGCAAAATGTCTTGTCGGCTTCGGACTTAAAAGTCCCGAATGTCTCAAAAAATACGGAAGCGCGGATTTCAAAGCTCTTGGCGCAGGGATGCGCAACACTTTCAAAAAGGTGGTAAAGCAGGATTTGTCAAGTTTTGCAAAAAAAATCCGCTGTCCCACCCTGATTGTCTGGGGAGACCGCGACGGCGAAACCCCGATGTGGATGGCAAAAAAGCTGAAAAGACTGATTTCGGGCAGCGGACTTGCCGTGCTCGGAAACGCGGGACATTTCAGCTTTGCGGACGACCCGATCACGTTTACCGCCGCCGTCAGATATTTTCTGGAGGAGGGTTGAAAGATGTTCTGGCATTTTGCCGCTCGGACTGCTTGCGCGGCGCTTAGCCTGCCTGCGGCGCTGTTCGCGCTGCGCTTTTTTCAACAGACGGGCTACAACGTCGCGCGGGGTTATTTGCGAATTGCTTTGTCGCGCTGCTTTATCTGCGCCGTTGTTTGCTGCGCGCTTATTATTCCCGTCGGGATTTTGTGGGGTAGGTATTCCGACGCGCTGCTTGCGGGCTGCTGCGCCGCGTCGGCAATTACGGCGCTTACAGTCCGCGTAAAGGTTCCGTTGAGATTTACAAGGCGCGCGACGAGGCTGTTTGTCCTGACATGCGTCGCTATGCTTGCCGCGTTCCTGTTTTTGCCCTGTTACGTTTTGCCGCCTCTGCCTTTTTTTGCCGTGCCGCTGTGCTCTCTCCTGCTTTTGCCGGTGGAAAAAGCCGTGAACATGAAATACATAAAAAGAGCCGAGCGCAAATTGTCGCAGGCGGCGTATCTTAAGATAGCTGTGACGGGTTCTTTCGGAAAAACATCTGTCAAAAATATTCTGACGGAAATGCTGTCCACGAAATATAAGGCGTACTGCACGCCCAAGTCCTTCAACACGCCGCTGGGGATTGCTTCATACGTAAACAACGACCTGCCCTGCGACGCGCAGGCGGTGGTGTTTGAAATGGGGGCGAAGAAAAGGGGGGATATAGACTTCCTTTGCAAAATGGTCAGACCGCGCTACGGCATACTTACGGGCATAGAAAAACAGCACATGTCAACCTTCGGTTCAGTAGACAATGTGGTGTCTGCAAAGGGCGAGCTTTTGAAGCATATTCCGCGCGACGGACTTTGCGTCCTTAACTCGGACAACGTCTACACACGCCGTCTCGATTGCTCGGTGTGTCCGACAAAAACTGCGGGTACGACGGGAGACGTCGTCGTTTCCGACGTAAAGGTTTCGACTGCGGGCACGTCCTTTACGCTGAAATTGGGGGAAAAAGAAAAGAGAGTGACCACCCGTTTGCTGGGCGCGTTCAACGCCGCCAACATCGCCCTTGCGGCAGCCCTCGCGCTGGAGCTTGACATATCGGCGGAGGACATTTTCGACACGGCGGAAAACTTAAAGCCCGTGCCGCACCGTCTGGAGCTTCTGGAGGGCGCAAACGGCTCGGCAATCATAGACGACAGCTACAACGCCAATATTTCGGGCGTGCGCGGCGCGCTGGAGGTTTTGTCCTGCTTTTCGGGAAAGAGATACGTTGTCACTCAGGGCATCGTGGAACTCGGTCGCGAGCAGTTCGAGGTCAATTTCGGCTTGGGCAAGGAGCTTGCAAAGGTGTGCGACGCAATCGTTACGCTTGGACAGAACTGCAAGGCGCTGAGTCAGGGGGCGCGCGCGGCAAACGCGTCGGCGGAGGTGCTGTTCGTCGACACAGTGGAGGAGGCGGTGTCGGTTCTTGCGCCCGGACTCGGCGCAGGCGACGTAATTTTGTTTCAGAACGACTTGCCCGACAGTATGATTTAAAAAGGAGCGGTTATGAAAATTGCATTGATTTACGGCGGCAAAAGCTGCGAGCACGATATTTCTATTATTACGGCGTGTCAGGTTGCGCCTGCGCTTAAAAATCACGAGCTTTACAGGATTTATGCCGACAGGCAAAACAGGTGGTGGCTGCTCGAGGGCGATTTCACCCCGCGCCAGCATTTGTTTTTGAAGCCCAAAAAGAGAGCGTTTTTTAAAACGGGCGAAAGCAATCTGTATTTCAAAAACGGTCTGTTCGTCAAAAAAATTCCGATAGACGCCGCAGTTTTAGCCTTTCACGGCGTAAACGGAGAGGACGGCACGGCTCAGGGCGTGCTGGAGCTTGCGGGCGTGCCTTACACGTCGGCGGGAGTGGCGTCCAGCGGCGTATGTATGGATAAGCTGCTGATGAAAAGCTGCTTCGAGGGGATAGGCGTGCCCGTGCTTTTCGGCATGGAGCTAAGGTCTTGCGACGACGACAACGCGAGAAAGGACGTCGCCGACCTTGTGGGCTTTCCTCTTATCGTTAAGCCCGCAAATCTGGGCTCGAGCATAGGCATATCCGTTTGTCACGACGAGGCGGAGTTTTCCGGCGCGCTGGAAACGGCGTTTTCCTTTGACGACAGAGTGCTGGTCGAGCAGGCGCTGACGGATTTTTACGAGGTAAATTGCTCGGCTATGATGTCCGACGGAGAAATTTTGGTAAGCGAGCTGGAAAAGCCCTGCGCAAAGGACGAAATTTTGAGCTTTGCCGATAAGTATGTCAGAGGAGAGAAAAATCGCGCCTTTCGCGAGTTTCCTTTCGATTGCGAGCTGAAGGAGGAAATCAGATACACGGCGCACAAGATTTACAGAAGGTTAAACCTTAGCGGAGTTGTGCGCACTGACTTTCTTGTCGACCGTTATACGGGCGCGTTTTACGTGAACGAGGTAAACACTCTGCCCGGCTCGCTCGCGTATTATTTCTGGAAGGATTTGTTTACGCCGGAGCAGTTTGCGGACACTCTGATAAAAGAGGCGGCGGAAAGAAAATCGGCGCGCGACAAGCTGACCTTTGCTTATGACAGTCAGGTTTTAAAGGGGGCTTACGGCGCAAAAAATCAGAAATCGTAAACTGCTCCTGCTGAGACGGAAAAAAAGCGTTAAATGAAAAGGTTTTTTGTTTGCCTTTCAAGGAGCTTTTCTTTGAAAAAACGAAAGCGAAATTAAAGTGAGTGTTTTATCGATTAAATGAGTTTTAGTCGGTTTGAACAAAAATAAAATGCCGGCAAAAGATGCCGGCATTTTGTCGTCAATGGAAAAATCCGAGACTGATAAGCAGAGCGTTGTTTACTTCTTTCATCACGTCCTCGGGCAATTCTCCGATTTTTTCCTTAAGTCTGGTTTTGTCGATGGTGCGGATTTGCTCGAGCAGCACGACACTGTCCTTAGGCAGGCAGTATTTTTCGCTCGGCAGCTCGATGTGCGTGGGGAGCTTTGCTTTCGTCAGCCGCGAGGTTGTGGCTGCGGCAATCACGGTAGGGCTGTATTTGTTGCCAATATCGTTTTGCAAAACCAAAACGGGGCGAATACCGCCCTGTTCGCTGCCCACAACGGGGCTTAAATCCGCATAATACAGTTCTCCTCTTTTTATCACGGTGTTCACTTCCTTTTGAAAAGCCAACTCTCCTGATTTACATTATGAAAAAAAGGGTATTTTAGTGTATGTAGGCTTTTCGTATTTTATTTGATTTCAGTATTGACCGTAAGCGCGGGTTTTAAACATGCGGGTGTTAAATAAGCGGCTTTGGTTGACTATTTTTTTTCGAGGGGCTATAATTAAAAAAATTGTCAGTTCGAGGTGCCGACGCTTGCAAAATCTGCTGTTCAAAATTTTCGACTTCGACAAGCCGTTTCTCAACTTCAACGGGAGAGTAGGCTCCAGCCCCGCCGTAGAAATCTGGGGATTGGGAATAACTTATTATGCGCTGATTATCGTCACGGGCATGATTCTTGCCATAGTGATTTTTTCGCAGCTGCTCAAAAAGCACGGCAAGGACCCTTATGACAGTCTGGACTACGCGCTGTTCATTTTGCCTTTTGCCATTCTCGGCGCGAGGATTTATTTTTTCGCCTTTCCGTACGACGGCTACAAGCAGGAATGGAGCGACTTTTTCAGATTCCGCGACGGAGGCTTGGGGATTTACGGCGGCGTGATTTTCGGTTATATTACCATGTATATTGTGGCGAAAATCAAAAAACAGGACCCTGTGGAAATCTCCGACTATATAGCGCCGGGTCTGCTGCTCGCGCAGTCCATAGGGCGTTGGGGAAATTTCGTCAATCAGGAGGCATACGGCAACCTGATAACCAATCCCGCGCATCAATGGTTTCCGCTTGCTGTTCACGTGGGAGACAACTGGTATCAGGCTACCTTTTTTTACGAATCCGTGTGCACGCTCGCGGGCTTTGTGCTGGTCATGCTGATTTTGCGCAGCAAGCGCTTCCGAAAGGGGCTTGCGGTTGCGTTTTACGGGATTTATTACGGAATCGTGCGTCTTGTTATCGAGGGCTTGCGCTCCGACAGCCTTTATTTGTGGCTGGGGGACTTCAACACGGGCATCAAAATTTCTCAGCTCGTGTCGTGGATTGCCATCACCTTGGGCGTTTATCGCGTGTGCAATGCCTATATGCCGGAAATCCAGACGATGTTCGACAAGCTTATGGCAAGGATGGGAGTCACCACCGCGCACGCGGCTGCGACAGCCGAAGCGGGCGCGGCGGAAAAAGGCGGGATGCCGTTTGACAGAGTGTTTTTGTATCTGACCGGCGAGCCTTTTGTCAAAAGAAAAGCCGACGACGGCGAAAAGGAAGAGAAGCCCGAAGAAAATTCGTCGGATGAGAACGAAACATCCGTCAAAGAGGGGACAGGCGAGGTTGAGCCTCAAAAGCCGCCGGAACGAAAGCGCCGCAAAACCGACAAAAACAAGGAAAACGAAAAACAAGAGGATACGGAAAAATGAAAAACAGAAATCTCACCCTGCTCACGGACTATTATGAGCTAACCATGATGTACGGCTATTTCAAAAAACAAATGACAAAGACGCAAAGCGTGTTCGATTTGTTTTTCAGAGCAAACAACGAGAGCAATTATTGCATTGCGGCAGGATTGGAACAGGCGGTTCAATACATCGAAAATCTTCGTTTTGAAAAAACGCAGCTGGATTATCTGCGCTCAACGGGCGATTTTGACGAGGATTTTTTGAATTATCTGGAAAATTTCCGTTTTTCCGGAGATATTTACGCGCTGGAGGAGGGAACTGTGGTTTTTCCCGGCGAGCCTCTGATGATAATCAAAGCGCCTCTGATAGAAGCCCAGCTCATGGAGTCGGCTCTTTTGAATATCGTCAATTTTCAGACGCTTATCGCCACCAAAGCCAGCCGCGTCGCTTATGTCGCGCAGCCCGGAAAGGTCAGCGAGTTCGGTCTGCGCCGCGCGCAGGCTCCCGACGCCGCCGTTTACGGCGCAAGAGCCGCTTTGATAGGCGGGTGCAGCTCGACGAGCAACGTGCTTGCCGCGCAGATGTGCGATACGTTTGCTACCGGCACGCACGCGCACAGCTGGATTATGGCTTTCGACAGCGAACTTGAGGCTTTCAGGGCTTACGCAGAAATTTATCCGGAAAGCTGCCTTTTGCTGGTTGACACCTACGACACGCTCAACGGCGTCAAAAACGCCATTACGGTTTTCAAGGAAATGAGAGCAAAGGGACTTAAGCCCAAAGGAATACGCCTCGACTCCGGAGACCTTGCTTACCTGAGCAAAAAAGCGCGTGAAATGCTTGACGAAGCCGGCTTTGAGGACGCTATGATTTTTGCCAGCGGCGATCTCGACGAATATACTATCCAGTCACTTAAATTGCAGGGAGCGCGTATAGACTGCTACGGCGTGGGCACCAAGCTTATCACAAGCCATTCCAATCCAAGCCTCGGCGGCGTTTACAAAATCTGCGAGGTTGAGGAAAGAGGCGTTATGACGCCCAAAATGAAAATCAGCGACAACCCCGCAAAGGTGACCAATCCCGGAGAAAAGAGGATTTACAGACTCATTTCCAAAAGCAACGGCAAAGCTATAGCCGACGTAATATGTCTTGCGGACGAAAAAATAGACGAAAGCAAGCCTTATACGCTTGTACACCCCGAGTATCGCTGGAAGACAAAGGAGGTCAAAAATTTCCGTGTCAAAGAGCTGTACAAAAAAATTTACGAAAAGGGCGAGCTTGTTTACGAACTGCCCGACCTGAAAACTATTCAGCGCCGCAAAGCCGAGAGCCTCGACGAGTTCTGGGACGAATACAAGCGTCTTGAAAAGCCGCATATTTACAAGGTGGACTTGTCGGAAAAGCTTTACGGACTAAAACAAAAGCTCATCGGAGAGCTTGTGGGGAAAAAGGAAAAATAAGATATGAATTTCAAAAGAGTAAGAAAGGGGTACGACCCCGTTCAGGTGGAAGCGTTTATTCAGGCAAGAGAAAATCAGAACAATGCGATCATTGAAAATCAGCAAAAAATCATAGACGCGCAGGCGGATGAAATCAGGCAGCTTCGTCAGGGAATTGAAACGGCGACTGTCGGCGGCGCAATGCTTGCGGATGAGTCCCGCCGCGCCGCCTTGAACAAAAAGTGCGAAATTTTCTCACAAACGGTGGATTTGTTCGAGCGTCTGATAAAGAGCAAGCTGCCTGAAGACCGGGCGGAGAAGCTTGAAACGATGGCGGAGGAAATTTCCGTTATGCGGCAGGCAGTCGTGCCCGTTTGCAATGCTGCCGCGGCGGATACCGCGCGGGAAACTGTGGAAGAAGCCGCGCCGAAAGAGACTGAAGGAAAACATCTTCTGGAATTCGAAGAAATCATGAAAGGCGATTTTACGCTGGAAAATATGCTCGAGGACTTAAAAGAGCTTTAAGTAAAATGAATTTTTTTCAGACGGTTTACGATATAGTTAAGGATATCCCTAAGGGCAAGGTTGTTAGCTACGGCACGGTCGCGCGGCTTGCGGGCAACCCTCGCATGGCGAGGCAGGTGGGCTGGGCGCTCCACGTAAACCCTTTCGAGGGAGTTGTGCCCTGTCACCGGGTTGTCATGAAGGACGGCTCCTTGAGCAGAGGTTTCGCTTTCGGAGGGGAGGAGGTTCAACGTGCGCTTCTCGAAAAGGAAGGCGTAGGCTTTGACGAGCAAGGGCGAGTGAGAAAAGAGTTTTTTGTCTGAACACGATGAAAAAGCTGCCGCTAAGGTTAGTTTCTTTAACGATTTAGTCAGTATAAAAGACTAACGGAAAATTTCGTTAGTCTTTTTTCATGGCGAAGAAAGGACTTCGCTTGTAAATTATAACCCGTTATACTTTCTTTATAAACTTACATTTTGGATAATTGGAACAACCCCAAAAATCTCCATGTTTTCCGTTCCGTAAAACTAAGCTTCCACCACATCTTGGACAAATACCAAGTTCCAAATTGCGCTGTTGTTCTCTTATATTGTAAATGTGTTCTTTGTTTGTTATCTCTGATCTGCTTGCCAACAGAGCCTCATAAGCCATTTTCATTTGATGTATTGATAAAACATTTTCACCATGTTGGAGCGTGTTTCTTAATGCCGATAATGGTATTACGTTATTTGCTTCAATATGATGTGTATTATTTTGGACAAAGACAACCACAGAGTGAACAGGTAATTTACCGATAATCTTTTTTATATTGTAAACATGTGTTGCATTTTGCTTGAGCGGATTATATAACTTGTTTTTAACGTTGCCGTATGCTAAAACTTGAGTCCATTCTCGCTGATTTTCTGAACCGTAAATTTCGCCTGAATAGTTTTTTGTTTCAATTACAAACACTCCACGTTTATTTATAATAATATGGTCTATTTGAGAAGTCTTCCCTTCATTTGCTAAGATTAGATTATTAATAACATATTGTTCATTTTCGATTGTTTTGCCGATTATTCGTTTGACTCTATTCTCACCACGTTTACCGCGAGCCACTGGCCTGTTTAAATATATGGCAAAAAATACAATTAAAACAATGTATTAATAATACAAAATATTTGTGAAAAGAAA
>ERZ1673701.1792-NODE-1792-length-18218-cov-17.774542_pt1 | contig 18218 bp, 26 predicted proteins | sample MGYA00580231_ERZ1673701 | MGnify/ENA primary metagenome ERZ1673701 (study PRJEB41218, sample SAMN15661798) | gut metagenome | host: Homo sapiens | place: Canada: London | collected 2015-08-20/2019-03-30 | study: EMG produced TPA metagenomics assembly of...
CCCAAAACGCAAAATTTTTCAAAAAAATTTGAGAGCCGCCAAAAAGCAGCTCTCAAGGGGTGAATGTTCGGTTATTTCATCCGCGATAAGCGGAAAGCGGACAGCTTTCCCGCCGCCACCAGCAGCACCGGCAGGGCGTAAGCGATGTACTGCGCCGCGCCGCCGTAGGCGATGAGCAGATTATAGATAGCGTGGAGGGTGATGGCTGCGCCCAGCAGACCGCAGGTGCCTGCGATCTTCAGCCACGTCCGCTGCCACGTGTATGCAAGCCCACCGCCCACGATCAGACCACAAAGCACGTGCATGGCTCCCGTGCCGAAGCCACGGAAGAAGATGAAGGAGAAGCGGTCCGCACCGTTCTGGATGAGATAGCAGACGTTTTCAAAGGTGGCGAAGGCAAGGGCAACTGTTATTGCCGCAGCCTTGATTTTCTCTCCCTCCGGCTCGAATACCAGAAGATAGAACACCAGCGGCAGCAGCTTCATCATTTCCTCCACCACCGGCGCGATCTCCGCCGTGGCGGCAAGGGCATCCGCCTGACATACCGCCGCGAGGAAGGTATTGATGTAGGCCGAGAGCAGACACACCCCCATCCCGGCAATGCAGAACAGGAAGAAGCGGAGCTGCCGCCTGCCCATGCACAAGGCGGCTACCAGTAGGGGAGACACCATGCACAGGAAGATATTTTCGATGTAGGTCATGCCGCCACCGCCTTTCTCGTGGCGGGCAGCAGCCCCAATATGGCAAGAGTCAGCAGCATATCACACCAGAAGGTGGGGCTTGTCAGAGAGGTATCCGGCCAGAAGCAGCCCACCGTCCAGAGCAGATACTCCGCGAACGCAAAGCAGATCACGCCGATGTGGAAATACCGTATATTCCGCGCCGCGCCTGTCTGCGTTTTCGCATAGACAAGCCCACGAATGGCGCAGAAGGAGAGCCATATCATCATGCCGCACCAGATCAGGTTGGAGAGAATGTCCCCGAAGATGCAGTAGAACGCCAGCAGCGGAAGGCCGAACGCAGGCGCAAGCCACGCCCTTCGGCAGCGGAAGCTACGCTCGTCCTGACTGGTGAGCGTGGCCTGCAAGATTCGCAGGAAGATCACGCTGGCCACCCAGCCGAACTCCGAGACATAAAAGACCCTCGGCGTGGTATCGAACAGCAGCAGATACAGCGTCCAGTAGAGCGCACCGAGGGCAAAGCAGCCATAGAAGCACAGCAGCAAAAAATACGCCTGCCTGCGACTTTTGCGGTAGGCGATACCCGAAAGCAGCGCGCCGATGAACGTAGTCAGTAATTGCAGCAGGTTCTCAATCAGCTCCATGAATCCCCTCGCTTTCTTTGTTCTGATCGTCCTCCCGGTCCATCTGCCGCAGCCGGAAGCACAGAACGGTCACGCACACGCCGAGCAAAAACGCCAGCAGCCCGATGACGATGTATCCCAAGGCAGCGCCGCCGTGAAAGATGCTTGCCGCCGTTTCAAAGCCGGAATAATTGCCTGTCTGGATGCTTGCGGCAATACCGGGCATGGCAAGGCAAACGCCCACCAGCAGTGCAAGGCACGCCGCCACAGCGGAAGCCATGGTGATCGTATTGCGCCGCCGCCGTTTCTCCCGCTCAATATTGGCGATGCGCCGCTTTGCCTCTGCGACGCGCTCTTCATGACTCCGCATTTGTGATTCCCTCCCGTTCCAGCAGCCGTCGCAGGCTCTCTTTTCCGCGATACACCATGTTGGTGATCTGCTTCACCGTTTTTCCCGTGACCTCCGCCGCCTGCGCGTAGCTCATATCCTCGAAGTATGTCAGATATAGAACCTCCCGATAGTCCGGGTTCATTTCGCTCATGCAGAAATGCAGAATGCGGTTTCGCTCCTCCGTCCGGATGACCTCCTCCGCCAGCAGCCGTCCGTCCGGCTCGCCGGTCAGCGCATCGAGGCTGAACAAGGTCTTTCGTTTGCTCTTATGGCGCAGCGCCATGTGCCGCGCCGCCTTATAGAGATACGCCTTGAAGCCGCCGTCCCGGATGCGGGGCTTTTTGGTGAACAGATAGGCGAAAACATCCAGCATCAGCTCCTCCGCCTCGTGAACGTCGTGCAGATAGCCGTCAATATACAGGGTCAGGGGGTCGCCGTATTTTTTCATCAGGGCATTAAGCCCTTCGTCATCGCCGCTCAGATATTGGCGGTACAAGCTCTCATCGCAGGTCATAGCGTTCACTTCCTTTTTGCGGATGCTAAAATGCAGAGGGGTATCCGTCAGGTACTTGTCCTGTCGGGATCGCGGTGCTGTTCCTGAAAGCGCGGGTCGGACGGCTTTTCCGCATTTTCCGGGATCGCCCATGAGCGCCCGAACCGGGACTCGCTGGGGATCCGCCCCTCGGCACAATATTGGTTGACCCGCCGCTCTGACACGCCCCAACGGTAGGACGCCTCCCGAATGGAGATATAGCCCTTGATCCCGTTCATACCGCACCTCCGCATGGATAATACTCAACACGATACATTATATACGAATATCCGAAGAAATACAAGGCGTCTGGTGAAGTGGGCAGCGAAAAGTTACGGATAGGAGCGACATTTTTTTGAAAAAGTCCTCCAAAACTGGCCAAAACGCCCTGTTCGGATTGTAGTATGGGTAGAGGGAGAAATACGGGGGTACGAAGTGGTCAGCAAGCACAGCGAGCGAGTACCCGCTTGCTGATTTTGCGCTGTTCAGGTCCCCTGCCCGAACAGTCAAAATTGCTTGCTGGGGCGCGGGTCTCCGGTGGAGACCTCAAAGCGTGAAACGCTTTGAAGCGCTGACCGAGCCGACAGGCGAGACCCCAGACCCTTATGAGAAACGGAGGCTGCCCATGGCGAACCGAAAGCGGAACATTCAGATGAAGTTCTATTTTTACGGCTCGGCAATATAGATTGGCAAGAAAACAGAAAAGGATTACGCTAACGGCGGCAGCCAAAATGCTTGGCGTTTCGCAGCCGACATTGAGTGCGTGGGAGGGCGAGAGGAAGAACCCTTCTGTGGAATCCCTGATTCAGATGTCCGAGCTTTACGGCGTGAGCGTGGACTTTCTTCTGGGCCTTCCGGAAGCTCGATATCATCGGGCAGATATGCTTCAGCCGATTCCGCCGGAAGCTCTGCCGGCTTTTCATGATACACCCGTCTTCTCAAGCCGATATGGCTGGGCAATGGTGAATGCGATAGAAGGAGAGCTTCTCTTCGCAAGCGGGATGCGTCTGTCGCTGGCAGATGCAGCCGAAGTGTATGTTCTGCCTCCGGCCTTTGCAACACCCGGCGCGGCAGTATCCATGCCGTTGAGAAGGGATGAGCTTATCGGGTACGACTGCGTATGGGTAGAGCCAATCTCCATGGACGCCGCCCTGCGAGATGAGCTTCGCGGCTGGTATTATATTAAAAGACGCTTTGTGGAAAACGAGGTGGGGCAGCGCTTCTACTTTGATTTTTACGGTGCAAAATGGCTTGCCTTTGCAAACGGACCGGGAAATATATGAATGAGGTCCATCTTGATGCGCGAAGTGAAATCAGAATAAGAACGTCCGCCCGTTTCTGCCCTTGAGGCGTGGAGCGGGCTTTCGTTCATTTTCTGGGCTGGTCTCGTTGCACTTTTGTGACACTTTCCCTGCACTTTCGCGGGGGAAATCCAAGACGATCCCTGGTATGCTACGGACATGGTTGATACACAACCAAACAATAAAAAAGGAAAGTAAAATAGCATGAAAAAGAAAACTGTTTGGAGCTTTATGCTGGCACTGGCATTGATGGTATCTGCCATCGGCGCATCAACCGCAGCCTTGGCGGCTGCGCCTGACACGGCAGAGCCTGCATCTGCCATCGCGACCGAGAACGAGGACGCCATCTGGGAGCAGATCGAGGCGGTGGAAGAGAAGAGCGACGCCATCTTCCAAAGAAACGCAGCACTATGGGAAAAGCTGGACGAAATCTGCAACGCCCTGCCTGACGACTACGACTTCACAGACTTTGACGAAGCAGCGTTTATCCGCAGCAGCAACGCTCTGACGGAAGCGGAGAAGGAAACGCTTCTGGCGGACATCAAGGAGCTGAACAGCCTTGACGCTGAGATGGAGGCACTGTACGCTCAGCTGCCCGACTGCGACAATATGCCGCTCTATGAAAAGGCACTGGAAAAGGCAGACCCCAAGGTGCTGGATGAGATCGACACCCTGGAACAGGAGTATGACCGCGTCTGTGAAAAGCACGCCGACCTGTGGGACAAGGTAGATGAAGCATACTTCGATCTGCCGGACGACTACGACTTCGACAACTACGATGAGGCAGCCTTCATCCGCAGCCTGAGCTTCCTGACCGACGCGGAAAAGGACGCGCTGATCGCTGACTACACCCGTCTTACGGAGATCGACAGTCGGCTGTGCGAGCTGTACAATTCCATCTGGGGCAACACCGGTTGCGAAAGCGGTATCTGCCCCCTTTGACGGAAAGGCGGTTTTCTGATAGTATAAAATCAACATCATGCCGATGCTGCGCCTACGCGCAGCATTTGGCGCTGCTTGCAAGGAGGACGCATGGGACATTCCATCTATTTGGCGGACGATGAAAAGAGCATCCGGGAGCTGCTCCATAGCTTCCTCGCAAGCGACGGATATACCGTGCGCTCCTTTGAAAGCGGCGACGCGCTGCTGGAGGCATTTCATCAGGAGCCTGCGGAACTGGTAATACTGGACATTATGATGCCCGGCACAGACGGACTTGCCGTGTGCCGGGAGCTTCGCTCTGTTTCCGATATTCCCATCATCCTGCTCACGGCCAAGGACAGCGAGCTGGACTATGTCATGGGCATCAGCCAGGGTAGCGACGATTATCTCACCAAGCCCTTTCGTCCAACGATATTACTGATGAAGGTGAAGGCGCTGCTGCGCCGTGTGGAGATGGATCGAGGAAAAACAGCGGCGGCGGAGGATGAGCTGCATTACGGGGATATCCGCTATTCCGCTACGGAAAACGCCGTCTTTTGCGGAAACACGATCGTGGCGCTGACCCAGACCGAGCTGCGGCTGCTCAGCTATATGATGAAGCAGCCGGAAAAGGCCTATTCCCGCGAGGAGCTGCTCAGCGCGGTGTGGGGCTTTGACTCGGAGGTGGAGACCCGCGTGACCGATGAAACGCTGCGCCGTATCCGAAAAAAGCTGCTGCAAGCGGGCAGCACCGTCAGCGTAAGCACCATCTGGGGCTTTGGTTATAAGCTGAAGGGGGCGGAGCGCACATGAAAAACGTCAAGCTGCGGATCGTGTATCTGATCCTTTGCTCGGCTCTGCTGCTCTTTGCCCTGTTCATGCTGGCGGTGAACCTCATTATACCAGCACACTTTGTGCGTGAGGCAAAAAAGGCGCTCATCAGCGAGGCCGAGTATCAAAACCGCACCATCCCCTATACCGACGACGAAGCTTTTTTTGACGATGAATGGAATGACGCTGAGGAACACTTCCTTACGCCAAGCATCGTATTTTTAGAGCTGGATAATGCCAATCAATCAAGCGGTTGGAACAGGGACGCATATCGTCTGGAGAAAAAGCTGCTGGAATACTGTGCCGGACGGGATATCACACTCGATCAGTGCTACACCTTCAAAACGGACAGGCATCATCTGATCTTCATGTCTGCGCAGGAGGATTACGGCGATGGAGAGGAACCCTACTCCTATATCATGTACATAGACATCGGTCCCATCACGCGCTATATCGTAACGCTTAACTGGGTGTTCTTTGCGGTACTGCTGGCGATCTCCTCCGTCATGTGCCTACTGGGGTTCCGCTTCGGCAGAGATATTGAAAAGGAGGCGGAGCGGCAGCAAACCTTCTTCCAGAATGCCTCCCACGAGCTGAAAACGCCGCTGATGGCGATACAGGGCTATGCGGAGGGCATACAGGCGGGCGTGATGGACGCGGGCGGCGCGGCGGACGTGATCCTGGAAGAAAGCGACCGCATGACGGAGTTGGTGGAGGAGCTCTTGGACATCTCGAAAATCGATATGGGGCGGCAGCGGCTTGCCCTTTCCGAAACGGATATTCGGGAACTGCTCTACGACAGCATACGCGCCGTGGAGCCGGCAGCCGCCGGCGGTATCGCCATCGTGCCGGATTTCCCCGAGGAGCCCGTTATGGTCAGCTGCGACGATACCCGGCTGCGCCGAGCAGTCACCAATATCCTATCCAACGGATTGCGCTATGCCCGCAGTGAGCTGCGCCTGACCTGCCGCACGGACAAGCGGCATGTGACGATACGGATACAGGATGACGGGGACGGCATCGCCGAGGAAGATCTTCCCCACATCTTTGACCGCTTCTACATGGGGCGGAGCGGAAAATCCGGCATCGGCCTTGCCTTGACCAAGGAGATCGTTCACCTGCATAGAGGGACGATCCGCGCGTATAACGGGGACACCGGCGCCGTTTTCGAGATATCCATTCCGGTGAGCAGATAAGAAGATTACCGCTCTGCCTTTGGGCACCTTTCTTGAAAAAGGACGGACTTAGAAAAGACTTTTGTTGGTACCGGGTGGAGAGTTTCCTGTGATTTTCTCTTGTGCCGACATTGTTAGAATGGAGTACATCTATGGGCTGCAAACCAAAAAAATATCTGCATATTCATGACTGGAACTACTGGTGGGGCTATTACCGCTGCGGCCAGGACTGGGAGCCTTTCCACGCGGCTGAGTTTTCTCTTTCCGAGGACGAGGCGGGAGAGGCGCCCTTTTTCCACTTTGATTTCCATAACCTCTCCGCACTTCACCAGACCATTCGGGACGGTGAGTTTGTGGAGCCGGATAACCCGGATCATCCGCACTTTCTGGAGCAGGCAAGGCGGCTCAGAAGCGGTGAACAGGACTGGTTCGTCGGGGCGTTGTACTATCCGCTTTTTTCGCCGGAGATGCATTTCTGCAACGCCTCCATCCGGTGCGGCGTCCCGCTGACACAGCTGCTTTCCCCGTCTGTACCGACCTATTACGGGGTGATCTTTCTCCGGGAGGAGCGCCCCCTCGCTCCGGAGGTGCTGACGCATTGGGCGGAGACTCTGTCCCAGCCCCTATTCGGCCAGCCGTTTTCCTGCACGCTTGCACAAGTTCCCAGCCGGCAGGAGGCGATGGAGCAGTTTGAGAATGAGATGCGGCTAACGCGATGAAATGTACGATATCGCTTACCACTGATTTCCCGTTGAAAAGCAGCTGAGAGGGAGGCATTTTTTATGGAATTAAGACTCACGGAGCAGGAGGCTCTGACGCTGTATCGAATCATTCTGCGGTGGGATGAATTAGGCAGCTTGACCACAGAGGATGACGAGGAACGTCAGCTGCTATGGGATCTATCCTGTACGCTGGAAAAGGAACTGGAGCCGGTGGATGAAGATGTAAGATGCAGACTGCTTTGACTGCGTAAGCTCCCACCGGATTGAAGCTTTTGCTGCGCTGCTGTTTCTTTTGGCGCTGACAGATTTTGAACTGCCGGAAAGACGCCGGTATCGCGGGATGATATTGACAAAAGGGGAAATGATGCTATAATATCTGCGAATGATTCGCATATTGGAGGGCGGCTGATGTCAGGCTATAATACAAAACAGCGAAGAGCCCTGCTTGCTTTTTTGGGGGAGCACCCGGACGAGCTGCTGACTGCACGCCAGATGGCGGACGCGCTGGCAGAGAAGCAGATCAGTCTCAGCGCTGTGTATCGAAACCTTGCGCAGCTGGAGGCGGAAGAAAAGGTGCGCCGCAGCGCCAAAAGCGGGTCGCACGAAGCATTTTATCAGTATCTTGACGCCAAGGGCTGCAAGGGCGCGCTGCACATGAGCTGTGTGAAGTGCGGCAAAACCTTTCACATGGCCGACAGCAACGCAGCCCTGTTTGCAAAGCACTTGGCGCAGAGCGAGCAATTCACGCTGGACGCAGCCGACACGATCCTCTATGGAACCTGTTCGGACTGCAAGGGAAAATAACGAACAGAAGGGAGGACAGACCATGACAAAGAAGCCTTGCTTTATGACGCGCCTGCTGGCAGCCGTGCTGGCCGTTGTCATGCTGTCCTCGGCGATCTACATTGCGGTCGAAGCCAACCACGACTGCTCCGGCGACGACTGCGCCATCTGCCGCCAAATCAGCATCTGCGAGAATCTGCTGAAATCTCTGGGGCTTGCCGGTGCTGCCGCAGCGATCACTGCTGCGTTTACATATACCATGTGCAGGGCGATCCTGCCCTGCGCAGAGACGATCGGCACACTGACGCTTGTTGCTCTCAAGGTAAAGCTTTCGAATTAAAAACAGGACTTTTACAAGGGCGAAGTCTATCCGTTTTCGGATAGGCTCTTGCGGTTTTGCCGCTGCCCTTGTATTTTTGCGCCTATTTTTCAATAATTCGGAGGTTTTATCTATATGATGAAGAAAATTATCACCCTGGTTCTTGCGCTGGCCATGGCGGTCAGTCTGTTCACCGGCTGCGGCAAAAAGAACAACGCAGAGACGGGCGAGAGCGATCCTAATAAACTGAGCGTTGTCACCACCATTTTCCCAGAATACGACTGGGTCAGAGAAATTCTCGGCGGCAAGGCTGAGAGCACCGACCTAACCATGTTGCTGGACAACGGTGTTGACCTGCACAGCTATCAGCCCACGGCGGATGACATCGTCAAGATTTCCGACTGCGACCTCTTCATCTATGTGGGCGGCGAGTCCGATGAATGGGTGAAGAACGTCCTGAAAAACGCCGTCAACAAGAAGATGAAGGTCATCAACCTGCTGGAGGTGCTGGGCGATTCCGTGAAAACGGAGGAGACCGTTGAGGGGATGCAGGAAGCAGAGCACGCCCATGACCACAGCAAGGAGGTTTCCACCTTTGAAGATCATGAGGTTCAGGACAGAAGTCTGTCCGACTGGGAGGGCAGTTGGCAGTCTGCCTACCCCTTTGCGCTGGACGGAACGCTGGACGATGCCTTTGCAGCGATGGCAGAGGAAGGCGAGATGACCGCCGACGAGTATAAGACTTACTATCAGAACGGCTACAAAACGGACATTACCAATATTGACATTGCGGGCGACCACATTGCGTTCACCTATGAGGACGGCAAAAAGGTCGGCTCTGACTACAAGTATATCGGTTATTACATTCAGAACTGGTCTACCGGCACCAAGGCGGCCATGTATCGCTTTGAAGCGGTAGACAGAACCTCCGGCGCACCGGTCTACATCGAATTCAACGACCACATGATCGAATCAGCTGCGCCCGAGCATTTCCACATCAGAATGAGCAACGAGAGCTTTGACGCCATCGTTGATCCGGAAAAGTCGTGGCCAACCTTCTTCCCGGCTGACATGACCGGTGAGGATCTCTGCGAGCACATGGAGGGCCACGGCCATGACCATGGGGAGGAAAAGGACGAGCACGTCTGGCTGTCTTTGAAGAACGCCAAAACGCTGGTCGGCGCGATTGCCGATGCCTTGCAGGAGCTTGATCCCGATAACAAGGATACCTACGCCGCCAACGCCTCCGCCTATATCGAAAAGCTTTCCGCGCTGGATGGCGCGTACCAGTCTGCCGTGGACGGCGCGGCGAGCAAGACCGTTCTGTTCGGCGACCGTTTCCCCTTCCGCTATCTGGCGGATGATTACGGTCTGCGCTACTATGCCGCCTTTGCGGGCTGCTCCGCCGAAACCGAGGCCAGCTTTGAAATTGTTTCGTTCCTTGCAAAGAAGGTGGACGAGCTGGGACTTCCCTGCGTGCTGACCATTGAGGGCAAGAACCACAAGCTCGCGGAAACCATCGTCCGGAGCACCGCCGGGAAGAACCAGAAGGTGCTGACCATGGACTCCATGCAGTCCATGACCTCCGAGGATGTGGCAAACGGCACTACCTACCTCTCTGTCATGGAGCAGAACCTTTCCGTGCTGAAAGAGGCACTGAGTTAAGGAGGCAGAATGATGGCTCAGCTCACTTGTCAAAAGCTCTGCGTCGGCTACGATGGGAAGCCCGTTCTGCAAGACTTGAGTTTCCAAGTCTTTGCGGGCGACTATCTCTGCATCGTAGGAGAAAACGGCTCCGGCAAGAGTACCCTTATGAAAACGATCCTCGGCTTGCAGCCGCCCATCAGCGGCAGAATTTTGACGGGCGACGGGCTGAGGAAAAATGAGATCGGTTACCTGCCGCAGCAGACCGTTGTCCAAAAGGACTTCCCGGCATCCGTGAGAGAGATCGTTCTCTCCGGATGCCAGGGGCACTGCGGCAGCCGCCCCTTTTACAGCAAAGAAGAAAAGAAACTGGCGGCGGACGCCATGGAGAAAATGCAGATCACGCCCCTTGCCAAACGCTGCTACCGGACGCTCTCCGGCGGTCAGCAGCAGCGGGTGTTGCTCGCCCGCGCCCTGTGCGCCACCCGGAAAATGCTGCTTTTGGATGAACCGGTCTCCGGGCTTGACCCCAAGGTGACAGCGGAAATGTATGCACTCATTCAAAAGCTCAATTACGAAGATGGCATCACTGTTGTGATGATCTCCCATGACCTGAACGCGGCGCTGCAATACGCCAGCCATATCCTGCACATCGGAGACACGGTGTTCTTCGGCACCAAGGCGGCCTACCTGAACGAGTTCCCACAGGCATGGCAGAAAGGCGGTGAGGTGAAATGACGGCGATCCTTGAAAAAATCGCGTTCTACTGGACCTATCCCTTTGTCCGCTACGCACTCATAGTCGGCGTGTTGATCGCGCTGTGCTCGTCGCTTTTGGGCGTGACGCTGGTGCTGAAACGGTTTTCCTTCATCGGCGACGGGCTTTCCCATGTGGCCTTCGGCGCGATGGCTATTGCCGCTGTGCTGGGGCTGACAGACGATATGCCCCTGACGCTGGGCGCCACGGTGGTCTGTGCCGTTCTGCTGCTCCGCACGGGGCAGAACACGAAGATCAAGGGCGATGCCGCCATCGCCATGATCTCAGTAGGAGCGCTGGCCATCGGGTATCTGCTGATGAACCTCTTCTCCACCTCGTCCAACCTCTCCGGCGATGTGTGCAGCACGCTGTTCGGCTCCACCTCCATCCTGACGCTGTCAAAAAGCGAGGTCTGGCTGTGTGCGGGACTGTCCGTGGTGGTCGTGGCGGCGTTTCTGCTCTATTACAACAAGATCTTTGCCGTGACCTTTGACGAAGACTTTGCCAAGGCGGTGGGCACAAAGGCTGATCTGTACAATCTGCTGATCGCCGTCATCGTTGCTGTGGTCATCGTGCTGGCGATGAATCTGGTCGGCTCGCTGCTGATCTCCGCGCTGGTGATCTTCCCGGCGCTGTCCGCCATGCGCCTCTTTCAGAATTTCCGGTCCGTGACGGTCTGCTCCGCCGTACTGTCGGTGAGCTGCGCGGCGCTGGGGATTCTTGTCTCCATTCTGGCGGGGACGCCGGTGGGTTCCACCATCGTGGCGGCGGATATTCTGGCATTTTTGGTTTGTTCGGCCCTTGGCCGCGCAAGGGGAGGGGAAACGGGATGAAACGGATTTTCTGTCTGCTGCTGGCTGTCTGCATGATGGCATCCCTCTGCGCCTGCGGGAAAGGCCGCGAAAAGGACGCAGGAAATGATACGCTTTCTTCCAATGAAGAAGCGTCTGCACCGACAGAGAGCATTCCAACGCCGAAAGAACAGGAAACGCCGGGGGAATCTAAGCCGTCGCACCCCTCTGCCGGCAAAGTGGATGTGGATCTGACGGTGCTCAGCAGCACCATGGTCTATTCCGAGGTCTACAATATGCTCTACAATGACCCGGCGCATTACCTCGGCAAGACCGTCAAGGCAAGGGGGACGTTTTCTATCTATCAGCTCGTGACAGACGGCGTTTTACAGCCTGACCCGGTGTCCTACGCCTGCATCATTTCAGACGCGGCCGCCTGCTGCGCCGAGGGGATGGAATTTGTGCTGGAGGGGGATCTCACCTACCCGGACGATTACCCGGAGCTGGGGACGGAGATCACCGTCATCGGCGAATTTCAGTCCTATGAAGAAAACGGGATGACACGGTACCATCTGGTGAACGCAAGGCTGGCGTGATACTGCGATAACGCTGACTACATAGTAAGCGTGACGATTTCAGGGAGCAAAGTATTCCGGCGCAGCCTGACTGCAATTTATAAGAGCCGGACAAAGGACGTCATTTATCCCGCTGCAGAAAAATTCTCATGAGGAGAGCAGTGTGTTGAATTTGAGATGACTCCTTAAAGAATAGGCAGACTTAACATAAACTTTATTCCTGTTATGATAACATAATCTATGAATACCCTGCTCTGGACGGAACACTTCTGCAAGGAACCAGACAGGCTGCAAAAACAGAAATGATCAACGATGGAGAATATGCATGACTTTTGAAATTCACAGCGATATCACAAATCGATCTATGACCGTAGCTGCCCGCGCGATGCGAAAGGCGCTGCGGCGAAAGAGAAGCATTATTTGGGCCATCTTCGGCTGGACCGTCTTTTTCATCAACGCTCTGCTGCTGATCCCATTTGACGGAGAGCCTTTTGCGCTTGATGTCAGAACGGTGACTTCCCTGCTGGTAGAGGTGATGCTGCTGTCCGTTTTGCTGTTTCAGGACCGATTCAATGGCATGATCGCCCGCAAAAACGCGCTGGCGGGCACAAAGGAATATCATGTCGCATTCGGCGAGGATTCCTATACTGTCGTTACGGCGGCCACCACCTCCACCTTCCGCTACGAGCTGATCGACGCACTGGCTGAGTCGCAGGACTACATCATCCTTCTGATGAAAAAACGCTATGCGCAGCCTCTGGACAAGCGTACTCTTACCGGCGGGACGGTGGAGGAATTCAAACGATTTCTTGAGGAGAAGACCGGAAAGACGTTCCGGCGTGTGAAATGAACGAATTTACTATAACGCCCTTTCGCGGGCCGCATTTGCTTCTGCTTTTGCTTACGGCAGCGGCGGTGCTGCTCATATTCTTGCTGCTGCGCGGAAAACCGGAAGCACGGCGCTCCCGGTATCTGATCGGCGTTTGCTTTTTTAATCTCGCGCTGTTTGCCGGCTACAAGCTCTCACTGTCCCTGGACGCAGCGTATATCCGCGCGTACTATCCCAATGGCTTCAACATTTTCAATGAGCTGCCGCTGCACCTGTGCAACATCAATCTGTTTCTGATCCCGCTGGGCGTGTGGAAGAGAAACCGCTCGATCATGGGCTTTTCCTTCTTTGTAGCGCCCCTTGGCGCACTGATGGCGCTGCTCTTCCCAGAGCCTCTGTTCTCCGGCTTTTCGCTGTTCCTGCCACGGATTTTTGGCTACTATGTGACGCATGCTCTCCTTGTTGTCTGTGGCCTGAGTCTGGCGACGCTGGGCTTTTACCGCCCCGACCCCAAGGATATCCCGCGGATCCTCAAGACCTTTGGTTTGCTTGCCGTAGGCGCGCACCTTATCAATCTCCTTTTACGCCTCACGCTCTGCCCAGAGGCGAACTACTTCTTCACCTACGGCGCGGAGATCGGTGTGCTCAAGCTGTTTTGGCGTATCATCCCGGCGCCGCTGCTTTACGGGCTGCCGGCACCGCTGATCCTTGCAGGCTATATGTACGCAGTCTGTGCGTTGTCCCGCCTGACGCAAAGGGCGGAAGAAGCGCCTTTTTCATAGATTGGATAAGTTCCGCAGCAAAAAACAGGAGGATAAGGCATTGCTGGATAGAAATGTAAGAGGAATCGGAATCGCTCTGTGCTTATTGACTCTCTTTATCTTCCTGACCGGGTGCGGTTCATTGAAGGACGACACGCTTCTGACCGTCAACGCAGTGATCACGGAAGTCGATGCAGGAAAGCAAACCATAACGGTAAAGGACGATGCCGATGAAAGCACTTTAGGTGAAGAGTGTTTGATCGACTGTCCGTCTACTCCTATGGTCTATTGCGACTTTGCCACGCAGAAGGTTACAAGGATTTCTTTTGAGGAATTGCAGGTCAATGATAAGGTTATTGTGAGTATCAGAAGCTCGGAAATGGAGAAATTCCGAAGCGGCAGCGGAGGGGAAAATACAATCAAGGTCGAACAATTGCAGCTGTATACGCAAAGAGCTGCCGAATGAGCCGCGGCTGTCCAACGCTGCATCGAGGCTTCGAGGTCGAGCCGGAGAGCATGAAGTGGGTCATCCAGCACACCAACGCTAACATGGTCGAAACGGGCTTCTTCGAGACCTGCAGCACCTCTTATGCCAATAGCATGGCACCGTGGATAATCTTGTGAGGATACGCATATGAGCAATCAAAATAAACAGCTGTACATCGTAATCAGCCAGACCGGAACACTTCTGTCCCGGATTCTTAAACAAATCACCGGCGCAGAATATAACCACGCCTCCATCAGCCTGTCCAGAGATTTAGAGAGGATGTACTCTTTTGGACGCAGGCATCCCTATAATCCGTTTTGGGGCGGCTTCGTGATAGAGTCGCCCCGTACCGGTACCTTCAAGCGTTTTTCCGAAACCAAGGTGCTGGTTCTGAGCGTGAGTGTCACAGAAGAACAACACGCAGAGCTCAAAGAAATGCTCGATGTGATGTGGAAGCGGAGGAGGAAGTACAGTTACAACTATATTGGCTTATGTCTGGCATACTTCCATGTTGTCTGGAAGCAGGAGGGCTGCTATTATTGCTCAGAGTTTGTCGGAGAGCTTCTCACAAAAAGTCGGGTTGACGGCACGGAACAGTTACGTTCCTCTATCATACAGCCGATGCAGTTCCTTAGAGTGCCGCACACACTGCTCTACTGCGGAAAACTTCGCGAATATGTGTGCAACCCCTGTTCCGAGGGCATATGTGAAGATGCAACGAACCGCACAGTGCATAGGCGACTGCCATAACAGCAGATAAGGGAGCGCGTGGTCGAGTATCTGCAAAGGTGTGGTTTTGATCCGCCGACGTGACTTCTGCTTTTTGCCGTCATAATGGATATTCGTCCTGGATATGTTGACCACAGGGGTTGTGTTCCTCATACACAAGCCCTGTGGTCATTGAATATCTTTGGAGGCTTAGGGACGATCATTTCAACCGTGTGTACCTGCTTTCTTGGCCGGCACCATGGAGTTGGACCAGATTCCTGTAGAAATACTTGGTCAGATAAGATGGGCTGCCGCGACTTTGGCGTTGCTTACTGTGCCCCGGTCCCTTTTTCCGCGCTGCTTCTATTACAAAGAAAGCAAAAAACAGCGGCACAGAGAGTTTGCTCTGTGCCGCTGTATGCTTTATACATTGTATAAACCCCTTACTTGCTATCTGCTCTTTTGCCCTGCCTGAGTGAACGGCAGACGACATAGCCTGCTGGAGCGATCATGATCAGAATAAAAATGCTGATCAGTTCATTCACTTCGGATGGCGCAAAGCCCTGCAGCATAGTAATGAGGTTGTTTGCGAAATGCACGAGGATGGGAAACAGCAGGTTCCTTTTCTTCTCGTAAAGGATTCCTGCGGCAATGCCCATAAGGGTGGCATAGGCAGCCTGCACGATATTCAGGTGATAAACGCCGAAGAGTACAGATGATATTAGAATCGCGGCCCAAGCGGGGGTGAATTTCCGCATGGAGCGAAGCACAATGCCGCGGAATAGAATTTCTTCTACAATAGGTGCAGCAATCACCGCAATCATAAATGTTCCAAATGCATTTCCGCCGGCAATATTTTCAGCACCGGCGTTCATTGCCTCAACGCTTTTTTGAAGTGAGGGAAGCTGTTCTGCCAGCATGATCCAAAGACCGGAGATTCCGCAAATGCCAAATCCCACGACCAGACTGCCGAGCACATCTTTGAAATTTGTCGCTGTGCGCGGTTCACTTATCTCTTTCCTCCAAAGCAGCTTATAGAGCGTGAAGAATACGAGGATAAGAACAGCGTAGATCAAAATCTCGCCCCAATATGAGTAGTTCATAAATTGCTGCGGGGAGATATGAAAAACATCCAAAACGAACCTTTCCACAAGGAAATACAACAGATTGGACAGCAAAAAATGCAGTGCGATTGCAAGAATGGGAATAGCGAAATATCTTTTTTTCATCATACGGTCAATTTTTTCTCCTGTCTGTATTTTCGAGGGGACTGCAGCAGTATAACAGATTTAACTTAAAGTCTTCGTTAAGGGGCGAAGCTGTGATTTTTCGGAAGCGGCATCGCAAAAGGACACCGTTCATCTTCCCTGTCGAACCTTTTGACCTTTCTCTAAAGGATGTTTTCCTCATAGTTGGTGACATACTGAATTTGGCATTAGGCTCCTTGCGTTCTGCAAAGCTTTTGAAGTTCAAACAGAAAATACCCACAGCCAAAGCGACTGTGGGTATGATCAAATCGGATTGTACGAGCTGACGCTACCTTGCCAATCTCTGCAGGTTCGTAGTTGCGCTCTCCTTCTGTAAAAGCCCAACATTCTGCCCGGTGTATCCGCACTTGCCAATACGCCCAAAGGGGGCTTGAAGGGGAGATTCTTAACGCGCAGAAGGAGGAAGGCCGTCCGTCTCTGGCGCCTTGAGAAGAAAATGGCTTTTGTGAAAGTCAAGCAGGCCCTCATCCCGCATTTTTCCGAGCTCCAGCGACAGCCCGCTGCGTTCCACGCCAAGGTAATCCGCAAGCTGCTGGCGGGAGAACGGAATGTCGAATTCATAGCCGCCCCGGCGCTGTGCCTCGGCGGAAAAATAGGACATGAGCTTTGCCCGGGTGGTGCGCTGGCCCATATGGGTGAGCTTTTCATTGAGCCGCAGGTTCTTCTCCGCCAGTTCGCCCAGCAGGTTGCGAATGATCTGGCTATGGTGGGAGCAGGCGGAGGGGCACACGTTCAAAACGCGTCTTATATGCAGAAACATCACCGTCACCGCGCTCTCTGCCTCTACGCTCACGTTCAGCACCGCTCCCGGCGCGCAGGCGAACACCTCCGCGAAGGTCTGCCCCGGCCCGATTTTAGAGAGGATGCTGCGGTTTCCCCAGATGTCCTCCTGCACGACGAGGGCGCTGCCCGCCAGCACAAGGCCCACTTCCTCCACCGACTCCCCGGCGCGGAGCAGGTGGGCACCTTTGGGAAAGGTGTCGATCCTCGCCTCAAGGCAGGAGAGCATGACGGCAAGCTCCTCGTCGGAAATGCCGGAGAAAAGCGCCGCCGTATGAAGCACCGGGAAAAATTCTTTCATAAAGAGTCCTCTTTCGTTGAAAATTCAACCGACTTGTTGCTTTTAGTATAGTACAATGAGCGCACAAAAGCAACAGGAGGACCGAACATGAAACGACGGATCATCGAGATCGACGAAAATAAGTGCAACGGCTGCGGCGCCTGCGCCGAGGCCTGTCACGAGGGCGCCATCGCCATGGTGGACGGCAAGGCGCAGCTCATGCGGGACGACTACTGCGACGGTTTGGGCGACTGCCTGCCCGCCTGCCCCACCGGGGCCATCACCTTTGTGGAGCGGGAGGCGGCGGCCTATGACGAGCAGGCCGTCATGGAAAATAAGCAGCGGAAAATGCAAAAAGAGGGCGTGACCCTGCCCTGCGGCTGCCCCGGCAGCCAGTCCCGGAATATTCAGCGTCAGGATGCGCCCACCGTGGAAACGCCGCAAGCCCAGCAGACGAGCTGCCTTTCCCAGTGGCCGGTGCAGATCAAGTTAGTGCCGGTGAATGCGCCCTATTTCGACGGGGCGCGGCTGCTGATTGCCGCCGACTGCACCGCCTACGCCTACGCCGCTTTTCACGAGAGGTTCATCAAGGGACACATCACGCTGGTGGGCTGCCCCAAGCTGGACGGCGTGGACTATTCCGAAAAGCTGACGGAGATCATCCGGAATAACGACATCAAGAGCGTCACCGTCGTCCGCATGGAGGTGCCCTGCTGCGGCGGGCTGGAGCTGGCGGCGAAAAAGGCACTCCAGCAGAGCGGGAAGTTCATCCCGTGGCAGGTGGTCACCGTCACGGTGGACGGCCGGCTGGTGGAAGAATAACAAAATCATTAGAAAAAGAAAGGAAGAAGCACGATGAAGTATGTATGCACCGTTTGCGGTTGGGAGTACGACGAGAGCGCAGGGTTTCCCGAGGGCGGCATCGCCCCCGGTACGCCCTGGAGCGAGGTGCCGGAGGATTTTGAGTGCCCCCTGTGCGGCGTGGGTAAGGACAGCTTCGAGGAGACGTGAGCTTTCTGCAAAAGGAGTAAAGACGATGAGTTATGAAAACTGGAAGGACA
>ERZ1673701.1808-NODE-1808-length-18062-cov-5.632199_pt1 | contig 18062 bp, 16 predicted proteins | sample MGYA00580231_ERZ1673701 | MGnify/ENA primary metagenome ERZ1673701 (study PRJEB41218, sample SAMN15661798) | gut metagenome | host: Homo sapiens | place: Canada: London | collected 2015-08-20/2019-03-30 | study: EMG produced TPA metagenomics assembly of...
AAGAACTTATGAAAAGTTACGACAATACCGAGATAATATTCCCGACGATGAAGCCGCTCGAGCTTCCGAAGAAAGAAAATACAAAGGTCGAAGCCGCTCCCGCAGCGCCTGTTGCGGAGGAGAAGATCGACTTCTCCAACGTCGAGATTGAGCCGCTGTTCAAGGACTATGTGGACTTCGAGACGTTCTCCAAGTCCGACTTCCGCGCCGTCAAGGTCAAGTCCTGCGAAGCGGTCAAAAAGTCCAAAAAACTCCTGAAATTCGTGCTGGATGACGGTTCTGGAGCGGACAGAGTGATCCTTTCCGGCATTCACGATTACTACGAGCCGGAGGAATTGGTCGGAAAAACGTGCGTCGCCATCACAAATCTGCCGCCAAGACCCATGATGGGAATTGCGTCTGAGGGTATGCTTATTTCCGCTGTCCACCACGAAAACGGCGAGGAAAAGCTGCATCTTCTGATGCTCGACCCGCACATTCCGGCGGGCGCGAAAATGTATTAAATTCCCAATTTGACACGTTTTTGACACACTTTCGGAATTCAATATGACACAATATGAAGCTGGAATGCACAGATGCCCTGTGCATTCCAGTTTTTCTTATCCGAAAAGTTTGATTTTTGCACTCATGTTTTGTACCGAATTTTTGAGGGTGTCCTCTGTGATATGCGTATAAATATCCAGAGTTGTACTGATCTCGGCATGTCCCATAATTGTTTGGATTGCCTTGTGATTGGACTCGACTTCAAACATCCGCGTACAAAACGTATGCCGCAGACTATGAACGGAAAAGTGTGGAAGCAATAGCGGTGGTCGCTGATCTTCTTCGGCTAGCTTCAATTCCTCCGCGTTGTAGTCTCGGATGATTCGTTCAATCGCGCGATTCAGGCTGTGGGGATTCAGCAGATCCCCATAGCGATTCCGAAAGATAAAATCTGTGTAACCGTCAATTGTTGGACTGGGTGTATCGTAGAGCGTGTCCAAAATAGCAATCAGTCCAGCCAGTTCAGCCAAGACTTCTGGGCACATTGGGATGAGGCGAATGCTGCTTGCTGTCTTTGGCGTTGAGATCAGGAAACGGCATTTTCCGTCAATCTTTCGATATAGCAGATTGTGATTGACAGAAATAAGCTCGTTTTCAAAATCAATGTCTTTCCGTGTCAGACCGACGCATTCTGCGATACGCATTCCGGTGCCAAGAAGCGTTACAAAAATCGGCGTCCAGTGGTGATAGACTGGACTCTGATTGACGTAATTTAGAAAAGCCTGCTGCTGCGCCAGTGTTAGTGCGACGCGTTTTTTGCAGTCCTTTTCTTTCAGTGCCCGATAAACACCCTTGCTCGGATTTTTGCGGATCAGATCGTCATCAACTGCCATTTCCAAGGTCGGATGCACCAGATTGTTGATACTGTCCAAGGAATTTGTACGAAAACCGTTTGCAAGAAGATCTCCATAGAGTTTCTTGATGTCGCTGGTCTTGATGTTGATAAGAGACTGGTGCGCAAGCGGTGTGGGCCTTATGTATTTATTCCACAGGTACAGATAGTTTTCTCTGGTGCTGGTCTTAATCTTGGTTTTTGTGGCAATATAAGTTCCAAACATATCATTGAGCGTGATTTTAGAGGCTTCCTGCGTGCGGATGCCGTCATCTTTGTCATGTTCAATTCTTCGTTCCAACTCACGCAGCTCAGCCAAATCAGAGGCATAGAGCCATTTTCGTTCGCCGCAGATCGTGTAAGAGTAGCAGTAGCGGCCATCAGATCGATAGGTTTCCCCCTTCCCTAACTTCCGACCCTTTGCGTCTTTTTTGCAACTTGCCATAGAAGATCACCTTCTCTTGTTTGTTGTGGAGGTTCTATCAACAGGCGATTTTGTAGACATACTCCTTGATGCGCTGTACACTCCAAAGAACACGGCTGTTTGTGACGATACGCGCGTGCGCGAGATCCCCAATCTGAATGGCGGTATAGCGTCCGCAGCAAAGAAGTTTGCAAAGCGTTGGCGTATCGACGGTAAGAAGTTGTTCGGTATTGAGAGCAGAGCTTGTAGCTGTTGTGTTATCCAACATAATAAAACCCCCTATATTTTCTTTTACGGATCAATGACGCGAAATTCAACAAATTGTGCCATCCGACAGTCCGTTCCTGCGCTCCGATCAAGAGCGCGTATTGCAGTCGCTGCTGTGCAGCGTTAAGCCGTGGGTACGCTCATGTCGTCGCATACTGTCCGCGGCTGCTGTATCTCCCTGCCAGGTGGGTGTTCAATTGTCAAGGTGCATTGCTTGAGGGTCTTTACACTTAAAAAATAGGGGCAGTTTCGACTTTTTCTGCGCAAGTGAGAAAAAATATTTTATATGCTATGATTTGTGGCAGATCAAACAAACAGGAGGAAAAATATATTATGGTCTACACAAAACAGGAAAAGCAGGAAATCGAACGGGTGCTGGCAGTGTTTGCGAAGTATCTGAACCAAAGAAACCACTGTGACATTGCGTGGTCAAACAAGCTGGGGTACTTGCTTCTGGATTATCATACCTATGTAGACGATGTAACGCCTATCGGCACGGCAGCAGATCTTTGCAGGGAGATGCTGGACTATATGATGATAGATTCGGTTACGAAGTCAAAATCGGGACACCTCTTAAAGGAAATCGACGCCGTGGAAAAAGCGGAGATCCAGCGTCTGTGGCAGCCGTATTTTGAGCAGCTTCCGGAGTATGAATATCTCCGGGAAGAACTGACATCCGCGTGGCCGTAAGCCGCTCGTTCCTTGACAACCACAATATCTTGTGGTAAAGTTGCCTTGTAATTGAGATTTGTGCATACTGCTTGCGGCGCACTTACCGCAGCATTCGGAGTATTCCGACTTGCACACGCATTGTTAGGCTTTTACGATTTCCGGTAGAATTGTCATGTCCGCAGGACAGGTTTCTGCCGGATTTCTTTTTTGGGCGCAACGCCCACAGATTGCGGGAATGACCGCGACGCAGAAGAAGCTGCGCCGCAGGATATTCCCGCTATTTTTTTGCCCAAATGCCGAAAGGCTTTGAGGATATATTTTTACGAAAGGCGGTAACCAAATGAAAACACGAAAAAAATGGCGTCCCGGAGGACGGCAGCGGCAGTCTGCGGCGTATCATCGCAAAGCGGTTCACGAGCGGAAGCGTGTGGTACGGCTGCGGGTGTGGAAGAAGGGAGAAAAGAATGGTGTTGTGGCTGAAGTATGAGCCGCAGGAGTTGGTAGACACGAGCAATCTGAGTAGCGAAGAATGGCTGTCCTACCGACGGCGTGGCATCGGCGGCAGCGACGCTGCGGCGATCCTCGGCATTTCGCCCTGGCGGACAGCGCGGGATCTGTACTATGACAAGCTGAGCGTCGTAAAGGCAGACATGGATGAGAACTGGGTCGCGCTGGAAATGGGACATCTGCTGGAAAACTTGGTCGCGCGGATTTTCGCAAAGAAAACCGGGCTGCGCATCTTTCAGCGGAAGGTCATGTTTCAGCACCCGCTGTATCCGTGGATGCTGGCAGATCTGGACTACCTTGCGGAGCTTCCGGACGGCAGCAATGCCATTTTGGAGATCAAAACGACAAATTATAATGCCAGAGAAAACTGGTGGTACAACGGCGAGGAGATCGTTCCGGTGTACTACGAATCTCAGGGTCGGCATTATATGTCAGTCATGAATCTGGACAGGGTCTACTTCTGCTGCCTGTATGGAAACAATGAGGATGAGGTCATCATCCGGCATCTGGACCGGGACTACGCCTACGAGTCGGAGCTGATCGCGCTGGAGGATGCGTTCTGGAACGACCATGTGCAGAAGCACCAGCCACCGGACTATACGGAAAGCGGCGACCTTATCTTGCAGAGTTTGCAGAGATGGAAAGGCATTGACCGGAGAGATTTGCCGCCGGCAGCGTTCGGCGCACCGCAGGTCACGCAGATCCACCAGTATTTGCAGCTTCAGGAGGAGAAAAACGCGCTTGCAAAACAGGTCACACAGCTGGATACGCAGATGCAGCAGCTCAAAGGCTTGCTTGTCAGCGAACTGGATGGTAAAGACTGCGCGACCTGCGCGGACGGTGAACAAAGCTACGTTATCTCCTACAATCCCATTCGCAGGCAGGGCATCTCCAAGGATAATCTGGTTCGCTTGCGGGAGGTTTATCCGGAGATCTACGAGCAGTTTGTAGAAACGTCGGAGTCCAGACGGTTCAGCATCAAAATTGCGGCGCAGCCAGCCGCATAAGTGAGGTGAAAAAACGAATGATTGCAGTATATGACAAGCTCATCTACTTCAATGAAGCCAGCAAATACACCATTCTTCGGATGCGCACGGATGATCCCTCCGTACCGGAAGAAGCCCGTTCCCAATACACGTTCCGAGACCGGATGCTTCGGTTCACCGCTGTCGGCTATGGACTGCCGCAGACGGATTCCGTCAAGTTGGAGATCGAGGGAGACTGGAAAGAGGGCAAGTACGGTCTGCAGCTCCATGTGGAGCACTGGCACGAGCTTGTGCCGCCGACAACGGAAGGACTTCTGAGCTATCTTTCGTCGGGTCTGCTCAAAGGCATCGGGGAAAGCACGGCCAGAAGCATTGTCCAGCGGTTCGGCACAGATGCGCTCGATGTGCTGGAATACCATCCGGAGAAACTGTTGGAGATCCGCGGCATCACGGAGCAGAAGCTGGAGGAGATCAAGACGTGCTACGCGGAAAGCCGCGCCATGCGGGACATTATGGAGCTGCTGACACCGTTTCAGGTCACGCCAGTGACGGCGATGAAGATCTATCAGCACTTTGGGCCTGCCTGTACGGATATTCTGCGGAAAAGCCCGTTTCGCCTCTGCGAAATATCCGGATTTGGATTCAGGCGCGTCGATACGATCATCCGCAAGTCCGGCGGCGACCCGCACGACCCGGTTCGTATCCACGGCGCGATGATCTGTGCGCTGGAAAACGCGCGGCAGCACGGGCATCTGTATCTGGAGGTCAATGCCTTGATCACAGAATCCATGCAATTTCTCAACGAGACGATCCCGCTTCCCCAAATGCAGGTCAGGCGTGCGGAGGTAGAGCAGAAATTGCAGCAGATGGCAGAAGACAACGAGATCGTTTCTGATGGCGGCCGATTGTACCTTCCGCATATTTTCATGCAGGAGGTAGAGACTGCGGCAAAGGCGGCAGCCATGCTCATGGAACACACGGCAAAAATTGATGTGACGCTTCCACTGGAGCAGGTCAAGCAAAAACTCGGCTTGCACTTAACAAAGCGGCAGAGCCGCGGCGTTGAGGTGGCGATGGAGCGGAATCTCTCTATCATCACGGGCGGTCCCGGTACCGGCAAGACGACAGTTCTGAAAGCTATCATCGAGGTCTACCGGATTTTGCACCCCAAAAACCGCATCGTCCTCGCCGCGCCGACCGGCAAGGCCAGCCGACGCATGGCGCAGAGCACCGGGATGCTGGATGCACTGACGCTGCACAGTCTGCTTGGCTTGCAGGGCGATTTTTGCAGCAAGGACAAGCAGGATCAGCCGCTGCCGGTTGACTTTCTGATCGTGGATGAGGCGTCCATGGTGGATATGTGGCTGGCGCATCAGCTGTTTACGCGCCTGCGGAGAGGGACAAAACTCCTGCTGTTGGGCGACGTCGATCAGCTGGAGAGCGTCGGTGCAGGCAACGTGTTCGCGGAGCTGATTGGAAGCGGCATCGTACCGGTGACGGTTCTCGATGAGATCTTCCGGCAATCCAAGGACAGCCTGATCGCCTACAATGCCAAATTCATCAACGAGGAAAACAGCAGCCTGTTCTATGGTCCGGATTTTCAGTTCGTCAAGGCAGAAAATCAGGAAGAAGCCGCAGCGCAGATCCAGGAGCTCTATCTGCGGGAATTGCAGGATACGTCCATTGGACAGCTTCAGATCATCTCGCCCTATCGGACGGACGGAGAAGCGTCCTCCAACGGACTGAACGCGCTGATTCGCGAGACGGTCAATCCGCATACGGAAAAGATTCCGGAGCTGGCGTTCGGAGAGCGTATCTTTCGCCTGCACGACCGCGTGATGCAGACCAAAAACAATTACAATCTGGAAGGTTATGATTCCGCGTGCGGGCAAAAATTCAAGGGTGTGTTCAACGGCGACATTGGGAGCATTTGCAAGATCCTACCCGATAAGCTGTGCGTGGATTTTGATGGGCGCATCGTGGAGTATTCCAAAACGCAGCTCGGCGATCTGGAACTGGCGTATGCCATTACGATCCACAAATCCATGGGATCGGAGTACGAAACGGTCATCATCCCCATGTTGATGGCGCACCGCATTTTGCTGACGAAGAATCTGATCTATACCGCCGTGACACGCGCAAAGAAGCGTGTCATTCTGGTTGGTCAGAAGCGTGCGCTGTTCCTGGCGATCCACTCCGGCAGAAAGGTCAAACGGAACACCTGCCTTGCCGAACGGATCTTAAAGTACAATCAGGTATTCAGACAAAAGGCTCTGCCGCAGGGCGCGACAGAGCAGAAATTGAAAAAAGCCGGTTAAGTTGAGATGAATGTGCAGAATTTGCGCAGTCATCTCTTATTTTATTTATGAAAGGGGTTCTATGAAATGAATGACAACAAATCCACCGTGATGAACAACGCCGCCGTACAGCAGCTCCGCAAGGTGCCGGGCTTTGACCCGATGAAGCTCCTGCGCAAAACAATTTCTATCAAAACCGGGCACCCGGTTTGGAAGCTGGATCTCCGCTATAAGCGGCTCTGGTTCCGTCTGGCCTGCCCGAACGGAAGGATGCTCCTGAAGCCGCTGCGCATCAGCGACCAGCTGGCAATTATCGAGGCGCAGGTCTATTTCAGCAAGGACGATCCGGTTCCCGCCGCCAGCTTTACCTCCGAACAGCGCCGGGAGAATGTCCCCGGCGGGGAATTTCTCCGCGCCGCGCAGGAGGACGCGCTCAACATGGCGCTGGAAAACGCCGGTTTCGGCATCCAGTTCTGCGACGTGAGCCGCGACTACGGCGGCGAGCTGTTTGGGTCGGAAGTACCAGTCCAGACAGAAGCCGCAGAAGCAGATGAAGCAGCGGTGGAAGCGCCCACCATGGTGGAAACAGGGCCGACCACAGAAACCGATTCCGTGCCCGCTGAACAACCCGTCGTGGAAACAACTGCGCCAGTTGCAGAAGAACGGGAGAATATCACTATGCAGGAGGAAACGCCTGACCTTCATGTCGTGCCGCCCCAGCAGGAAGAAGCCGCGGAAGAAGTTGCAGAACAGCCACAGGCCGCGTCCTATACGGCAGATATGGATGTCAGCGAGATCACGCAGCGTATGACGGTGGACGAAGCCAAGGCCGTTGTGGTGCAGATCGGCACCTGCCGCGGCTGGACGCTCGAACAGGTCGCGCAACGCCGCCCGGCGAGCCTGAAATGGTATCTCTACGGCTGCGATCAGGCGGACAATATTCTCAAAGCGGCAGCGTCCGTCCTGCTGGACAATTTGCAGCAGAAAGCCGGATGAAGCGTCAAGTTTGGATGAAAGGGTGTGGCCGTTATCAAAGCCGGTTCTTCGCAGTTTCCGTTCCACATTACAGACATTGCAGCGCTGCTGCGGCTCAATATCCGCAGGCGCGGCCCGGACTTTCTGTATGTGGACTGCCCGCTTTGCGGCGATCATCGCGGCAAGCTCTATCTGAAAACGTCACGGGACGTATGGCACTGTAATTACTGTCAGGAATCCGGCGGGATGCTGGCGCTCTACGCAAAGGTCTATGGTATCAGCAATGCGGACGCCTATCGGGAGATCTGCGAAGCGCTCCAGACCGGAGATTACGGGCCGGAGTACCAGAGCTACCAGAACCGGCAGCCGCAGGAAATTGCGCAGTCGGCCAGAGCACCCCGGCAGGCAATCCACCAGACATTTTCGATGCTGTTTTCCATGCTGTCGCTGACGCCGAAGCACCGTGCGCATCTGCGCGAGGTGCGCGGCCTGACGGACGACCAGATCGAACGGTTCGGCTTCAAAAGCACCCCGCCGCCTTATCTCTGCAAGAGTCTGACGGTGCGGCTTTTGAAGCAGGGGTGTACCCTGCAGGGCGTCCCCGGTTTTTATCTGGCAGAGGACGACAGATGGACAGTACGCTTTGGAACACGCACGGCTGGGATCTTGATCCCGGCCAAAAGCGCGGACGGACTGGTCTGCGGCGCACAGATCCGGCTGGACATCCCCATCCGGGAGGAAAATGCGCCCGCCGATAAGGAGGGCACGAAGTACCTCTGGCTGTCGTCGAGCAGCAAGCCGATGGGAACGTCCTCGGAAAGCCCTATCCACTTTGTTGGCGATCCGTGTTCCAGAGTGGTCTATGTGACGGAGGGGTTACTCAAGGCTGACATTTGCCATGCCTTGATGAACCGTACCTTTGCAGCAACTGCCGGAGCGAACAACGTGTCCAAGCTGGATGAGCTGTTTGCGTTCCTCAAAAAGAACGGCACAGAGGAGATCATTGAGGCGCAGGACATGGACAAGTATCGGAATGTTCACGTTGAGAAAGGTGCCTCCAAGATCTATCTGATGGCACGAAAGCACGGCCTGCAATGCCGCCGGCTGACATGGAATCCCAACTATAAGGGGTTAGATGACTGGCAGCTTGCGCTCCGGAAGAACGCTGGGAAAGCACCGAAAACAATGACGTTCCGGGAGCGGTATCTGCATGGTGTGTGCGAGGTTTCCGAGATAGACGCCTGCGTGGAACGATGGCACAAGGCACAGCCGGATGGTGTGCCCTTACAGGCATACCTTGGCTTGCTGGACGAAGAATATCACGCTTTCCTGCAGCCCGGCGGCAACGCACAACTGGCAGAACTTTTGAACGCACAGCGTAAGCAGCTCGGCTGCCGCATTTATCAGCTGGAATTTACGGACACGGAGAAAACGAAACCGTTCGCGTTCTCCGGGATCGACGCGCTTCACAAGGCAGGCTTTCAGCAGCCACCCGCAAGCGAGTACCGGCTGGTGCGTGATGAAGCGATATTTTGCCCAAAAGATGAGCCGGACTTGGCTGTGCTGGAGCGTGTATTTGACCACTATAACGGCAAGCTGCCCGCAGACTATCCGGGGCGCTGCGTTGCACCGTCCGATGTACTGGAACTGTACGACGCAGAAAAGCGGCGGTATTACTATCGGGATATGAAGCAGTTCGTGCCGGTGGCGTTTTCTCCGCTGCTGGCGCGGCCAATACAAAAATGAAGGGAGACAGCATATGAGAAAAATTACGGTTCTGGATTTCGCAAATCAGATCGGCGTTCTCAGCGACGAGGTTCCGGTTGTCGTGAAAACGGACAGAAAGGTCATTGGACGCTTCCGCTGCTTATACGAAATACCGGAAACGGCGATGCCGGGCGTGCTCGAAGCGAAGATCGACCATGTCATTCTGCGATCCGACGAGATCACGATTCAGGTCAAGCTGAAAGCAGTCACGACCTGAATCGCTACTGACGCGGATAAGGAAAAATAACGAAAGGAAGAAAAATCATGAGTTTTTTCTATGAGATATTAAACGACGGAACACCCTACCGCAGAAAGAAGCTGCGCGTAAAGAGGTTGATCCTGACGATTGCGGCTGCGCTGTTTATGCTGATTACGCTGCTTTGCAGCTTCGCAATTATTCCATCCGGTTACACCGGTGTGAGAACGACTTTTGGACAGATCGATACAGTGGCAGTTTCCAATGGGTTTATTGTAAAGATCCCATATGTGCAGAGCATCAAGCGCGTCAACAACAAGCAGCAGGAAGTATCCTATACGGATCAAATTTGGGGCGAGAGTTCAGAGCGCACAGTCGTTTATGCCGCGGGCGTGACGGTTACATACCGGAGCAACCCGGACTACTCCGCATGGATCTATGCGAATGTGTCCGACTACAAACAAAACGCTTTGCCGCAAACGCTGCTTTCGTCGGCAATCAAGGCGGCAATGGTGTCATTGCCCTCCGACGAGGTAACAAATCGAGCCAAAATCGAACCGATTGCGCGGCAGCAGCTGCAAACGGCGATCGACCAGAAATACGGTGGGAATCCGGTCATCAGCATTGTTGCTGTGAATATCGATGATATGGATTTTGAGGAATCGTATAATCAGGCGATTGCAGAAAAACAAATTGCGCAGATGGTGTTTGAGAAGCAGCAGATTCAAAATGAAACCGCCGTCAGCGCAGCCGAAGCAAAGGCAAAGGAGCAGTTGATCGCGGCAGAAGCCGATGCGAAGCAGAAGCTTGTTGCATCCAAGGCAGAGGCCGATTCTGTCCGTTCACTTGCCGAGGCGCAGGCAGAAGCGAACCGCAAGCTGGCGCAAAGCGTTACGGATATCCTGATCGAGTATGAGAAGATTGAAAAGTGGGATGGCCGCCTGCCGACTGTTTCGGGCAGCGGCGCGCTTGTTTGCATGGATGGGATTACTGGTGAGTAACGCACAGACAGAAAGCAAATCTGCACTTCTGCAGCTTCGCACATTCTGTCAGGATCTTGGCGCGCACGTCCGCGAAGTGCAGGACGGCGCCAGCTTTACGGCAATGCTCTGGGAGGACGCAGACAGCATGAGTGAAAATGCTGCCGCTGAGATCCAGAGGAAAATTAAACGAAAGACCGCAGAATATCCGGGATTCGTATGCTACTGCTTCGACGCATTCAGCACGCTGATCTACCGGGTATAACACATGGATGGGCGCAGCAGGATCGCTGCGCCCATTTTCTATCGGAAAGGAGTTTTATCATGGGCGTATTTTCAGAGCTTGATCTGGAAAACCAGCAGACAGAATTGGACGGACACGATTCCAAAACGGCAGAAATGCAGACCTTGCAGGCAAAGCTGATCCAGCAGCACGAGCAGAAAAAAGCTGCCGCCGCTGCGGAAGTGACGAGCAAGGAGCCTGCGGCGGAGCCGGTTGCCAAAACGGAAGCAGAGCCGGAAGATCCTGCGGCAGCGGAAACAGAACGACGCCGCCAGCACGAGGAAGCGGAAGCCAAGCGGAAAGCAGAATGGGAGCGGCAGCAGGCGGAAAAACGTGCCGCCGAACAGACTGCGCTTGCAAAAATTGAGCAGATGAGCGAGACGGAGCTGATCAAAGCATCAATGGAACGCATGAAAAAAGAAACCGAGCGGCTGACGCGGCGGAACCTCAAGGAGTGTGTTTCCGAGTATGTGCAGACGCTCTGCCTCAGCGATCCCGCGTTCGCGCGGATGGTCATGCACCCGCACAAGAGCATGGCACATTGTCTGCAATACATCAACCGGAAAGCACGGGAGTATCTGCTCGCAGAAATGGAGGACAACGGTACAGAACCGCAGCCAAACGGCATTTACGGCGGCGATGTGCCGGAGGACACCTGCTACGACTGGGCAGAAGAATACTACTGGGATGCGAACGCAAAAGAAGACGAGGTTATGAAAGAAACATTCGTTCCGAAGCCTTATCTGAGCCCAGGACCGGCAAAAACCAAGCGTCAGCCCAAAAAGGGGAAGACAAAAGCTGAGACAAAGACTGCAAAACCGGAGCAGGTCATTCAAATGCTGCAGCCGGAGAAAGCGCCCGATGAAGAACAGTTTTCTATGTTTGATCAGATGGGAGGCATGGCCGGATGATCGCTTATAAAGGAATGTGCCCAGGTATGGTCTGCCTTGGCTATCAGCTAAAGAAGGGCTTGAATGTAACGGAACAGGCAAATTGTCAGGCAAACGGTTTCCACTGCGCAGCAAATCCGATGGACTGCCTGCGCTATTATGGGGATTTTCAGAACTCGGAATACTATCTGGTTCGTCCGTGCGGCGATCTGGATGAGGATGCGGTAGATTCCAGAATCTCCTGCACGCAGCTCTGGGTGCTCCGAAAGCTGGAGCCACAGGAGTTTTTCCTGCATGCGCTTGCGTATATGGCAGACCATCCGCAGATGCCGGATGGCTGTGATGTCAAAAGAGAACGTGCGCAGGCATGGAATGGCTACGCCGTCGTGCGCGGCAAGCACCCGCGGGCAAAGGGTAAGCTCGGAGATATTCTGGCATTTGCCAGAGAAGCTGTGAACGGGCCGAAGATCGAGCATCTTTCGCTGTGCGTGATCGACGGCAAGGAGCGTCTGCCGGATGTCTGGTATGATGACAATTTTGAAGAATGTGAGGCGGTATAAACGAATGAAGCGAAAAGAATTAGAAAAATTGCCTGTTCTGCGGGCAACGACCGCGATGCTCGAACAGGCGGAAAAAGAACCGATGGTACAGACCGGATATTTCCGAAAAGAACTGCGCTATGAACACGAGTACTACGCCAGATGCAAGCGGTTTGATCGGATTCTGAAGGTCGCAATCTATCTGACAAAAAATCTGGCTGCCGGCGGCAGAAAGCCAGTGTATGAGCTGTTTCTTGACTATGATGCGCAGGATTTCCTGACATACAGCTTTATGGAAAAGAAGTGGCGTACCGCGATGCTCCGCAATTTACCACAGCAGGGATTTGGCATCTCTGACGCGCAGATCTCATCCCGTGATTCCGCTGTGATCGGTCAGTATCTGCATTCCAAATGGGAGGCGATTGCGTCGATCCGGGAGTTTCAGGAAGGAATTCGGGAAAAGCAGCTTCTTGCCCGGCACAAGAAAGAAACCGATCCGTGGGATGCGGCAATGGCGCTCATGTCTCCGCTTCCGAAGGACTGGGACAGATGGGTCAGCAAGGTCGGCATTGAGCAGAATTATATGTTCTATCAATACCGGCGCGGCGGCGCCAAAACCGGCTATTGCAGCTACTGTGACCGAGAGGTTCCGATTCGGAAGCCAAAGCACAATGCGTTTACCAGATGCCCCAGATGCAGAAAATCGGTGCAGTTCAAATCCTTTGGCAAGATGGGCCGGCTGCGCACAGGGCGAAATATCCTGTATCTGATGCAGCCCTATCCGGGCGGCTTTGTGGTCAGAGAGTTCTGGGCGGAGCGTTCTTACAGTAAGGAAACATACCGAAATGTCAAGGTGTTTTACCACGAACTCCGCCGCGCGATCTTTGACGCGGACGCAAAACCGGTGCAGGCATTTTACTGGGGTGTTTATAAGCAGCGCACATCGCGTTGGATCAAAGGCTGCAACTGCAGCGAGGGATATTACCCGGATGAAAGCGGTCGCGTGTATGGGAAAACGATCCCGTACCTTGCCAAAACCTGCTTGCAGCGGACCGGTCTCCCGGAACTGATTCATGCAAACATGAAGACGGACCCGGAAAAATATCTTGTCGTACTGAAAAGGATGCCAAATTTGGAGCAGCTGACAAAAGCCGGTCTGTTCCGGCTTGCAGTGGAATGTACGAAGGATTATTACAAATTGAGTTCAATTTTTCAGACAACACCCGTGCAGAGAGGTCTTGCACCAAAACTCGGCCTGAACCGGCTGGAACTTGCACGGCTGCGGAAGAATCAGGGCGGGCGTGCATTTCTGGAATGGCTGCAATTTGAAAAGCAGACAGGAAAGCCGATCTCAGATTTTGCGATCCAGTGGATGTGCAAGGAACATATTGACCCGCAGCAGCTGCAATTCATTGCAGATCGGATGCGCTATGGGCAGATCCAGCATTACCTGAACAGGCAGATGCAGGAACTGAATTTGAGCAGCAAACGTGTCATTGAACTGTGGCGGGACTACCTTTCCATGGCATTCCGCTTCGGTTATGACACAAACGACCCCATCGTGTATCGTGTACGCAAACTTCAGCAGCGGCATGACGAATTGGCCGCCCGCGGAGAGGAAAAGCAGTTGACCCTTCGTGCCGGAGAGCTCCTTCAGACATATCCGCATATAGAACAGAATCTGCAGGCGATCCGGAAAAAGTTCGCGTTTACAGGAAAACAGTTCCAGATTCAGGTTCCAGATAAGCTGGAAGATATTTTCATGGACAGCCGGAAGCTCTGCCACTGCATTGCCAGCAGTGATGTCTACTGGGAGCGTATGGAGCGCAGGGAAAGCTATCTGCTGTTTCTGAGAAAGACAGCCGAACCGGACAACCCCTATTATACCGTAGAGGCAGAGCCGGGCGGCACGGTACGGCAGGTCCGCACCCAGTATAATCGCCAGAATGACGATATTGGCGAGGTGCGCGCATTCCTGAAGATCTGGCAGAAGCAGCTTGCCAAGCGGCTGACGCAGAAAGACAAGCAGCTTGCGGCCGACAGCCACGAGCTGCGCATCAAAGAACTGGTGCAGCTGCGAAATGATCAGGTCACGATTCACACGGGCGACCTTGCAGGTCGTCTGCTTGTGGATGTGCTGACAGAGGATCTGATGGAAGCGGCATAACAAAAACGGAGTGGGAGCGCGGCAGCGCTTCCACTCCCATAGAAAGGACTGAAAACATGGATCATATCACAGAGGCGTTTTACAACGTCATGTATCAATACAGGCTGGCCTTTACGCCGGACGGTGTGCAGGCGAACCTCAATCAGTGGCGGCAGCAGAAAACGTCGCTTCTGGAGCTGCTGCGCCGGCACCCAAACTGGCGGGAAGAAGAATTGGCCGTTGTGTTCGATCTGTCCGAGCAGCGGCAGCTCGACCGGGCCTGCGTGGATGAAACAAAGTTTGAAATGTTGACGCTCGCGGAGGAAGCAGGGCTGACCGGCGAACGGCTGGAAGAATTTCAGGACGCGCTGGACGCTGCGACAGCGGACTATGCTACCGTTCCGGATGAATCCCGGCTGCCGGTGATCCGGAACCGCGGACATATCAAGTGCGACGTTGGCATGAAGGCAAGCCGCATCATCAATCGGCTGTGCGCAAAATTCGGCATCGACCAATATGAAACAGTGCGGGAGCTTGGCCACGGGGATACGCTTCATACTGCGCGGGTCAAGCCCTACAACGCAGTTTTTGCACGGCTGGCTGACGCGCTCAATCCGGTGCGGATCAGCAAGACCGGCGTACTGTCTGTCCATCCATGCGACTTCTTGGAAATGTCAGCGAAGAAAAACGCATGGCATTCCTGTCACTGTTTAGCAGACGGCGGATGGCGGGCCGGCTGTCAGTCTTATATGGGCGACGGCGTGAGCATGGTATTCTTTACGGTCGACGATGGCGTCAAAGAGCAGTTCTACCGCGCGCCGAGACTGACGCGGCAGATTTTCTGCTATCGGGACGGTGTGCTGCTGCAATCAAGGTTGTATCCGCAGAATGATGACGATGTGCGAAAGCTCTACCGGAGCATGGTGCAAAGCGTGATCGCAAGATGCCTTGGTCTGCCGAATCTCTGGAAAACGAATACGACACTTACGGAAATCCGACCTTATTGGACAACCGTGCAGGGCAGCCTGCATTACACGGATTATGAGAACGGCTATGCCGCGCTTTCGCTAATGAAGGGCTACGGAAACTACGGTCATCTGGAAATTGGAAGCGCGGCGCGCTGCGTTGGCTGCGGTCGGCCCTATGATCGACACAACTCAACGCACTGCGGCGAATGTGAAGACATGTGTGTTTGCAAGGCGTGCGGAAGTGTGGTTCCGAAAAACAGCGGCCATTTTTTAGACGGCGACGGATTTTACTGCGCGGAGTGTATGCAGCCGTGCAGCTGCTGTGGGAAACTGCTTCCGAGAGAAGCGCTGCGAACGGTGATCGACCGGCGCGGACGGACAAATCAGCTTTGTCCAGCTTGCGAAGAAGCAGAACTGGCAAATTGCCGTACCTGTGCGGCGCGTAGTTGTTGTAAGGATTTGCGCGGCTTACTGTTTTGCAAGAGAAGCCGCTATACACAAGTAGAATTGGAGGGGCAATATGCGTAATTTATATGAGCAGTGCTTAAAGCTGACGCAGTTTGCGGCGATGGAGTTTGAAGAGATTTTTCAGTTTTCACAGGAACGTCTCAAGCAGGCGTTAGAAACAGAGTTGATTGAGAACGGATATGCCGTGCGGAAGCAACGAGGCTTTTTGTACGCGGAAGGGACGGTGCCTGTCCTGCTGGTTGCGCATTTGGACACTGTCCATCGCACCCAACCGGAAACGATCTGCTATTCCGCAGACGGCACGGTCATGATGTCGCCGCAGGGAATTGGCGGCGATGACCGGGCTGGCGTGTATATGATCCTGCGTCTGATCCAGAGCTGTCATTGTCACGTTCTGTTCTGTGAGGATGAGGAAACCGGCGGACACGGGGCACGTGCCTTTACAAAGTCCGGAATCAAACCGGACGTCAATTATATCGTGGAGCTGGATCGCACGGGCAGCAACGACGCGGTATTCTATCAATGCCGCAACCGGCAGTTCGAGCGACATATCAACAGCTTTGGATTCCAGACAGCGTTCGGAAGCTTCAGCGACATTTCCATTCTGGCACCGCATCTGAATCTTGCCGCGGTCAACCTCAGCACCGGCTATTACCATGCACACCAGCCGGGAGAATATGTCCGGTTGGACAAGGTGGAGGAATTGATCGGCCGTGTGGAGAAGCTCCTGCAAAAGAAAACGGAACGGTTTCCCTATGCTTCGAAGCCTATGGCGCGGAAGCTAAACGAACCAGACGGTTTACGGCGAAAGCAGCTCACGGCGCTGTGTAATATGCATATTGTCCGGATCAATCATCAGAATGTTGCGGACGGCCGCGGATATTTTATGGACGAGCACGGCGGCGTGTATCTTTATCTCGACGAACACGACCGTATGGTGCATATCGACAGCGCCGAGGCTTTCTGCAAGGACGGCACGGCGGCAGCGTATCAGAAGAATAACGCACAAACGTTTATCACGATTGAAATGGAGGAAGCCATGCGTCTGCTGGGGCAGGAACGCGCGGCTGGATAATATGCCGCTCACCCTGCAAACAGGCATCTGTCCGCTTGCAGGGTGGGCATACTTCTGATATAATAATTAAAAACTACGGCAAAGGAGGCAGAATGATGATAAACGGATGGATCATGAGCGGAGATACTGCAGTTGCGTCTTTTTATGGCAGAATTGTGACACCGATTCTGCCGGAGCGATGCCCGCTTTGCTTCCAAAAGGGTGGAGACCTCGAAATGTGGCTGGAATCAAGAGCCATTGACCGACACCGCACAAACAGCAGAATACTGAAGCGGATTCTTCGCCTTGGCGATACATCCGATCTGAACACGGCGCTCCATGTGCACGGCGCGACGATCACAGATAATTACTGGGTCAAGACAGCGGATGAAGCTAATCTTACATGGGCGGACGTTGGCTTCCGCGAGAATTATTTTGCCGACCTCGCGCTCAGCGGCCGGTTCAGCAGCATCGCAAAGAATTACACGCCAAAGGAGCTGCGCACGGCAACACCGGAGCTGACGAACATCGGCAGCTATGAAAAGTGCTGGCGGCAGCAGGATGGCCATTGGGTCATGGTGAAAAGCGGAACGCTGGAGGAACATTTTTCCGAGATTTTCACGGCAGCACTCGGCAAGCAACTCGGCTTTGATATGGCAGAGTATGCGCTGGATGGCGCATATGTCGTTTCAAAGGATTTTACGGAGGGACGGCTGAATTTTGAGCCGATGGCGAATCTGGTGCAGGATAACGAGGACTATGACTTCAATTACGATGTCCTGCAAAATTTGAATCCAGCGCTTTTGAAATCGTATCTGGATATTCTGTTCATGGACGCGCTGGTATTCAACGTTGACCGTCATACACAGAACTATGGTCTGCTCCGCTCCCGTGAGACGGGCAAAATTCTTTCGATGGCGCCGAACTTTGATAATAACATGGCGCTGATCTCCAGAGGCTATGCGAGCGACCTGAGTAACATCGCAAATCCGCTCATCGGGCAGTTTCAGGAGCTGCTGCGGGAGAAAAATATCCAGTATCCTGTTCCGAAGCTGACAAAAGGAACTTTGGAGCATATCGTGAACGAAACCATGCCAGACGCAGAGATCCGCAGAGATTATGTTGTCCAGTTCGTATGGCAGAATTATAAGCGCCTGCGCACAATGTAAGCAGGAACCGAACCGACAGCACACTTCTAAATGTGTGCTGTCGGTTTTTTTGTATAAAGAAAACCACCGGCAATGCCGGTGGTTCCAAAAAGCTTTAGC
>ERZ1673701.1840-NODE-1840-length-17751-cov-4.911336_pt1 | contig 17751 bp, 16 predicted proteins | sample MGYA00580231_ERZ1673701 | MGnify/ENA primary metagenome ERZ1673701 (study PRJEB41218, sample SAMN15661798) | gut metagenome | host: Homo sapiens | place: Canada: London | collected 2015-08-20/2019-03-30 | study: EMG produced TPA metagenomics assembly of...
TGGGAGACGTGGGCAACATCTACGTCTGGCAGGAGCGGTATTCCCGTGCGGTGGAACGTCTGGCCCGGGAGGAAAATGTGCCGCTGGTGGATGTCCGAGGAGCCTTTTTGGACTACGGCCATCTGGAGCAGACTCTCTGCGCCGATGGTACCCACCCCAACACCGTCGGTCAGGGCTTGATCACAAAGGCGTTTCAGGATTTTGGCCGTGGACTGCGGCTGGCCGGTCAGACTGTCTGACAAATGAACAAAAATACGGGCCGGTTTTGAAAACCGACCCGTATTTTTTATAGCTTTTTGAAGATGTGGATGCGGAAGGACGCCTGACAGTCCAGATTTTCCAACGCTTCCATCCGCTCTACGCCCGCCTTGGGGGTTTTCCAGCAGTAGGGCGTCATACGGAAGAGGGATTGGATATCCGCCTGATTTGCCAGATGGAGGGTGAAGTCCACCGGAACGATGGCCTCATAGGTGAAGCCCTCGTAGGGAGTCTCTTTTTCCTCGTTGGGGTAGGGCGCATCGTAGAGGACCCGCTTCAGCTCCCACAGATGGTCGGCGCCGGGTACCACATAGAGAAAATGGCCTCCGGGCTTCAGGACCCGGCGGAATTCGTCAATGGCCAAGGGGGAGAAGCAGTCCAGCAGCAGGTCTGCTGTTTCATCCGCAAAGGGAAGATGATAGCAGGAGGCCACCGCGAACTCCACCTGCTTTTCCCGTTTGGCGGCCAGCCGGAGGATAGATTTGGAGATGTCGATACCGGCTATAGCGGGCGTTTTCCCGGCGGCAGTCAGGGCTGCCCGGATGCCGGCAGTGTAGTACCCCTCTCCGCAGCCGGCATCCAAAATCACCGGATGCTCGCCCGCAAGCGGCAAAATCCGGCTACAAAGCGTATTTAAGAGCGGCATATAATACTCTTTGGATAGGAAATCCCGACGGGCTGCCGACATAGCCTTGTCATCGCCGGGATCGGCGGAGTGCTTCTGATTGGGGGGCAGCAGATAGGTGTAGCCCTCCTTGGCGATGTCATAGCTGTGTCGGTCAGCGCAGCGGTAGACCCGTTCCTCCCGGTCCAGCGGACCGCCGCAGACAGGACAGCGGAACAGAGATTTCATACGATCCCTCCTATGCGTTCAGATCTTGGGTCACGTCATGGATCCACTTGCCGCTGCGGATCCGGTGCAGGCCGAAGGGAACCTTCAAAGCGGATTCCGTGGCCATGATGAAGCAGAAGATGGCGATGGGAGCGTGGAGTACCAGCCCCAGCAGCACCAGCAGCGGCAGGGTGAAGCACCACAGGGGGAGAACGTCGATCAGCATGGCAATCCGCACATCGCCGCCTCCCCGGAGAACGCCCACGATGCCGGTGGTGGCAAAGGCGTGGAGCGGGGCAGAGATGGAGTAGCAGATCATCATGGTCACGCAGAGAGACGCTGAGGCGGCGGTCATGGAGAACAGAGGCAGCACGTGGGGCTTCAGCACGAGCCAGAACAGCAGCTGCTCCGCTATTGCGACACCAAAGCCGGTGCAAAAGGCCACAAAGGTCAGGGCCTGACCAATGGGATAGGCGTTTTTGCCGCCCATGCCCACCTCCTTGCCGACGATCACGGCGGCCGCCGCTGCCACGCCGAAGATGGCTACCGTCACCATCTTGTCGATGTTGCCCGCCACGGTGTAGGCGGAGATCAGGTCTGTGCTGCCCGCCATGTGGCCCATGATGACGGTGTAGAGTGAGGTGCCGGTACCCCAGAGAGTCTCGTTCAGCAGCACCGGCGTGGAGAACTTCACAAAGCTGCGGAAGGTGGCCTTGCCGGGCCGGAGAATACAGGCGGGCAACAGAGGCATCTGCTTGCAGTGCAGGGCGTAGACGAGGGAAATGACAAATTCCACCACACGGGAGGAGAAGGTGGCGATGGCGGCGCCGGTGATCCCCAGTGCGGGCAGACCCAGCTTGCCGAAGATCAGGATGTAGTTGCCTACGGTGTTGCAGACGGTGGAAATGGCGAATACCGTCATGCCGAAGCGGGGATTCTCAATGCTCTGCTGCATACCGATGTAGATGGAGGAGAGGGAGTTGAGAATATAGGAGAAGCCCACGATGCGGATGTAGGAGGTGCCCAACTCCACCAGACGGGCATTGTCGGTAATGAGCATCAGCACCTGTCGGGGGAACAGACCCATGGTCAGAGCGCAGAGGGTGGAAATGCCTCCTGCCACAAAGAAGCCGATGCCCATGACCCGGTTGATGGATTCCCGATCTCCCCGACCCCAGAACTGGCTGATGAGCACGCGGGAGCCGCTTTGCAGACCGAAAACGATGAGCTGGATGATATAGATGGGTACATTGGCCACGGTGACGGCGGACATCTGCTCCTGACCGACCAGACCCACCATGAAGGTGTCCATGAAGCCAAGAGAGGTGGTGATGAGGTTCTGAAGGACCACTGGCAGAGCCAGTGTAAAGACCCGGCGGTAGAAGCCGGGCTCCCGGCGAAGATAGCTGAAATTCATAAAATGAAATTCCTTATTCAGAATAATAAATGGAATCCATGTTTTGTCAGGGCGTGTACCTGACAAAACATACTTTGCGGTTCACAAGTGTGCGAGCGTAGCGAGCTCTCCAGAGGGGCGTCTCTTGCAGCTTTGCGGCAATTCACCTTCTGCATAGCAGTGAACCGTGTGGGGAATTCTCAAGGGGGAGTCTGCTCCCCCTTGATATTTTATAGCTTTATAGCATGGGCATCCGGTGATCGTGATGATTCCGGAGGGCCTCCGCACAGGCGTCGATCTCGGCGAAGGTGGTCTCGGGGCCGAAGCTCAGCCGGATGACACCGGCAGCCACCCGCTTAGGCAGGCCCAGAGCCGACACGACCTGACTGGACTTTCCGTGATGACAGGCGGAGCCGGCGGAGACGCAGATGCCCTGACTGCCCAGATCGTTCACCACGTTCTGACTGGGCCAGCCCGCCATGGAAACGGACAGGACATGGGGGGCCTTGCCGCTACCGATGATCTGGAGGTCCGGAATGGCCGTCAGCTTTTCCACGGCGTAGGCCTTGACCTCTGCCATGTGATGCAGTTTGTCCTCCAAATGGTCCCAACGCAGCTCCACCGCTTTGGCGAAACCCGCGATCTGGGCGGTGGCCTCCGTGCCGGAGCGCAGGCCCATTTCCTGACCGCCGCCGGGCAGCAGGGGCCGGGGATTCCGCACCCGGGGGCCGATATAAAGAGCGCCGATGCCCTTGGGGGCGCCGACCTTGTGACCGGAGATGGCGATGAAGTCCGCTCCCAGAGCTTTGGCAGAGAAGGGGACTTTCAAAAAGCCTTGGACCGCGTCGGTGTGGAGCAGGGTTTTTTCGTTGACGGCCTTCAAACCCTTGGCGATGTCTGCAATGGGATAGATGCTGCCCAGCTCGTTGTTCACCATCATCACGGACACCAGCGCCGTGTCCGGCCGCACCGCCGACAGAACGGCTTCGGCGGAAATGTCGCCGTTTTGATCCGGCAGGATGGTCGTGACCTCCCAGCCCTCCTGCTCCAGCTGCTGGCAGCAGTTGAGGACGGCGTGGTGCTCCACGGCGGTGGTGACGATGTGGCGGCCCACATGGCGGTTCTGCCAGCAGGCGGCCCGGATGGCCCAGTTGTCACCCTCGGTGCCGCAGGAGGTAAAGAAAAGCTGGTTTGCTTCGCAGCCTACGGCTTTGGCAATCACAGCCCGCCAATCCTCCACGCTGCGGCGCATTTCCTGTCCGAAGGGATATTGTGCGTTGGGGTTGGCGTACTGTTCTGTCAGCACGGTGTACATGGCGTCCGCCACAGCCTTGGGGACCGGCGTGGTGGCGGCGTGGTCCAGATAGATCATAAAAAATCCTCCTCTTGCCCTATTCCGAAAATAAACGTATAATGGGAGGGAAATCACGGGAATCCCCCCGGAAATCTCTTTCAATAGCGTAATTATTCATTATATAAGAACGATTCTGAAAACGCAAGGAGAACCTATGAAAGTTGCCATTTACACCCTTGGCTGCAAGGTGAATCAATATGAGACGCAGGCTATGGAGCAGACCCTCCGGGCAAAAGGACATCAGGTAGTGGAATTTTCCGACGAGGCCGACGCCTATGTGGTGAATACCTGCTCCGTTACCGCCGTCAGCGACCAGAAGTCCCGGCAGGTGATCCATCGGGTACAGAAGCAGCATCCGGCGGCGGTGGTGGCAGTGTGCGGCTGCTATCCCCAGACCCATCCGGAGGATGTGCGGAAGCTGGGGGTGGATCTCATCGCCGGTACCGGTGACCGGGAGGGGTTCGTTTCCTTGCTTGAGGAGGCTGCCGCCGGAAAGAAAAATCTGGAGGCCATTGACAAGTCCTTTGAGCGGCGGGTGTTTGAGGTGCTGCCTGCCGGCGGCATGGAGGGCCGCACCCGCGCCATGCTGAAAATCGAGGACGGCTGCGTGAACTTCTGCACCTACTGTATCATCCCCTATGCCCGGGGACCAGTGCGCTCCCTTTCGCTGGAACAGGCGGTGGGGCAGACGCGGCAGCTGGCAGCAGAGGGTTACCGGGAGATCGTGCTGACAGGCATCGAGATCTCCTCCTGGGGCCATGACTTCAAAAACGGCCAAAGCCTTATCGACCTGCTGGAGGCCCTGTCCGCCGCGGCGCCGGAGGTGCGCCTGCGGCTGGGCAGTCTGGAGCCCCGCACTGTGACGGAGGACTTCTGCCGCCGGGCGGCGGCGCTGCCGAACTTGTGCCCCCAGTTCCACCTGTCTATGCAGAGCGGGTGCGATGCCACCTTGAAGCGGATGAACCGGAAGTACGATACCGCCCGGTATCTGGAATCCGTGGAACTGCTGAACCGCTGGTTTGACCGCCCCGCCGTTACCACGGACCTCATCACCGGCTTCCCGGAGGAAACAGAGGAGGAGTTCGCTCAGACCTTAGACTTCATCCGGAAGTGCCGCTTTGCCCAGATGCACATTTTTCCCTACTCCATCCGTCCCGGCACCCCGGCGGCCAAGATGGAACAGGTACCCAAGGCTGTCAAGGAGGAGCGGGCCCGCCGGGCGGCGGCGGTGGCGGAGGAAATGCACAGGAGCTATTTGGAGGGCTGCGTGGGCCGGACGTATCCGGTGCTGTTTGAGCAGCCGAAAAACGGGAAATTCTTCGGCCACGCCCCGAACTATATGGAAGTTTTGGTGGACGGTGCGGAGCTGCATAATGCACTGCGGACCGTGCGGATCACCGATGTGGACGGCGAGGCCCTGTTGGGAGAAATCGTGGAACAGGAGGCAGAAACATGAGGATCGGCAGTCACTTTTTCGCCTATCTCTCCCGGATGCGCTTCATCCAGCGCTGGGCGCTGATGCGGAACACAGCCCCGGAAAACGTGCAGGAGCACAGCCATCAGGTGGCGGTGCTGGCCCACGCCCTGGCGGTGATCCGCAACGAAAAATTCGGCGGCCATGCGGACGCCGGAGCGGTGGCGGTGGCGGCGCTGTATCATGACGCCAGCGAGATCCTGACCGGCGATATGCCTACGCCCATCAAGTACGACAACCCCGCCATCCGCAAAGCCTACAAGGAGGTGGAAGCGGTGGCGGAGGAAAAGCTGCTGCATATGCTGCCGGAGGAATTTCAGCCGGTGTACGCCCCCATCCTTACGGTGACGGACCCGGAGACGGAGCGGCTGGTGAAGGCGGCGGACAAGCTGTCCGCCTACATCAAATGCGTGGAGGAATTGAAGGCCGGGAACAGCGAGTTCCGGGACGCCGCCGCACAGACCCGCGCGGCGCTGGAGGAGTATGAGCTGCCGGAGGTGACGTATTTTCTGGAGACCTTCATGCCCAGCTTTTCTCTCACGCTGGACCAGTTGAAATAGCGGGAAAGCTGGCGGAACGGCCCCGTGGAGGCGAATTCTGTGAAGATAACGATCGATTTCGGACATCCGTATTTTGAGGAGAACGTCTTATTGGGGCTCACACCGGATGACCTGAATTGCTTTTACGCGGACGCAAGTGAAGTAGACCGGCTCAACCTGTTCTTTGTCTTGGAGGCGTCACTGCATAGGCTTCAAGGGAAAGAACGCATGAAAACCGCTGCCTACTGTGCGTTTTTGATGGCGTATTATCTTTTTATCGCATTGACGCCGCCCGCGTCTTTTGAGCTTGCAGAGTTCTATATAGACAGGGCGCTGGAATGGGATGAAACCCCGGAGTATCGCCAGTGGAAAGCAATCATAGATGAGGGAAATTGATGGATCTGAATCGTCAGACGAATCGATGGTGTCCCCCTCGTGCACGGTATCCGGCTATGTTCCGCAAAACCGAAGAAAGCCAAGCCGCATTCGCGGCTTGGCTTTCTTCGGTTATATGAAACTGTTTCCCTATTTTTTGGGCGGTTCCCGCCACTTTTCGGCGGGGACACGCCGCTGCTTCAGCCGATGGACCGTAAGCTGCCGTAGCAAGGCGTACAGTACACTGCACAGGGGAATAAACACCAGCATTCCCAGAATGCCCATGAGACTGCCACCCACCGTCACGGCTGCCAGCACCCAGATGGAGGGCAGTCCCACGGAGGAGCCCACCACATGGGGATAGATGAGGTTGCCCTCGATCTGCTGGAGCACCAGAAACAGGACGATGAACCACAGCGCCTGCCACGGATCGTTCACCAGCATCAACAGCGCACCCACGGCGCAGCCGATGAACGCCCCTACAATGGGGATCAGGGCGGTCAGTGCGATCAGAACGCCCACCAGCAGTGCGTAGGGAAAATGGAGCAGGGTCATGGACACAAAAAACATGGTGCCCAGGATCACGGCCTCCAGACATTGACCGGAGAGAAAGCTGGAAAAGGTTCGCTCACTGAGCCGCAGAATATTCAGAAGCTGATCCGCGGCGGCTTCCGGCAGAAAGGCGTAGCAAAGCTGACGGCCCTGCCGGGCCAGTTTTTCCTTTTGCAGCAGGATGTACAGAGAAAAGATCAGGCCGATGAAAAAGGTGGTGACGCCGCTGACGATGCCGCTGACCAGTCCGCCGCCGGAGATCAGAAGGCCCTTGCCCCAGTTCTGGACCAGCCCCACGGCTTTCTGAGAAAGACCGGCCCAGTCGATAGACAGCCCTTCGATCTGGTTTGCCAGAAGGGGCAGGTATTCCTGAAAGCGGGCGGCGCTTTCCTGCAAGCGCTCAAAGGCTTCCGGCACCTGCGCCGCGATGGAGGCGACGGCGTCCCGCACGCCGGGGACGATCACCATGCCGGCCAGCGCCAGCACTGCGGAGACTGCCGCAACGGTGAGCAGCAGCGCCAGCGGGCGGCGGAGCTTATTGGCTTTTTTTGCGTGGGGAAACAGGCAGCGCTCCATCGCCCGCATGGGGACATTGAGAATAAAGGCGATGGCACAGCCCAGCAGCAGCGGGGACAAAATGCCCAGCAGCCACCCGGCGGCGCCTGCCACCACATCCAGATGCAGCAGCGCCGCGGCGAAGGCGATGCCGCCGCAGACAACGCCCAACAGGGCTTTCACGGTCTGCTTGTTGAATTCCATATGTCAGGTTCCTTTCGTTGAATCAGACACCAGCCGGGTTTCCTTCCACTTGCCGCTCCGGAAACGGATCGTAAACAGCGCGCCCCGGAGACACTCGTCACAGGCCATGGCAATCCAGATGCCCACAAGACCCCAGTTCAGCGCGTGTCCCAGCAGCCAGCTTCCGCCTACGGCCACAATCCACATGCTGAAAATGCCCACGCCCACAGGGTACCAGACATCTCCGGCGGTGGTGAGGCAGCGGGTCATGACGATATTGATGGACCGCCCGATCTCCAGGCCGAACTCCACATAAAGGATCTGCCGGCCCAGCGCGTGGATCACAGGATCATCGGTGAAGATGCTGTAAATGGGATCGCAGAAAATGAGGATCAGCAGTGTCAGCAGCTCGGAGGCAGCCAGCGCGATGCGGATGGTGGACCAGACACGGCCGCTGACCTCGTCCAGCTTCCGGCCGCCGATCATGTAGCCCAGAATGATCTGGGTGGCCTGCCCCACGGCGATGGAGTACACATAGGCCACGTTGGCCAGCATACTGCCATAGACCTTGGCGCTGACCACCGCCGCACCCATCAGATTGATGAAGCGGAGGATGAAGGTCTGGGATACGTTGTAGGACAGGGCCTCCGTACCGGAGGGCAGGGCGATGCCCAGCAGGGCGCGGAAGGTCTTTGCGGGGAAGGGGTGCAGATATTGCAGGGAAAAACGGACGGTGCATTTGCGTTTCAGGGTGATGCAGGCCAGCGTCAGGCCCACAGCCTTGGAGATCACGGTGGATACGGCGGCGCCAGCCACGCCCATTTGCGGGAAGCCGAAGAAGCCGTTGATCAGAATGGCGTTGCCTGCCACATTCAGAAGGTTCATGGAAACGGAGAGCACCACCACCTCTTTCAGCAGGGTGTAGCTCCGCAGTACGGCGCAGAGCTGGATATACAGCCCCTGAAGCAGTACCGTACCGCCTACGATGCGGGTGTAAAGACAGGCACCGTCAAAGGCGTCCTCCGGCGTCCGCAGGAGCTGAAAGACCAGTTCCGGCTCTAAAAGCAAAAACAGGCCCACCAGAAAGCTGAATACGGCGCTGACCGTAACGGCCACGGTGACGATCTCGCTGCATTCCTCACCGACCCGGCCCGCGCCGATGTGCTGGGTCAGGAGAATGGTGGCGGCGGTGCTCATGGTGGTGAGCACGATGATGACCACGTTCATCACCTGGTTACCGTTGCCGATGGCGGCCACGGCGGCGGGGCCGAAGTGGGAGATCATGAATTGGTCCATATTGCCCACCAGAAGCTGTAAGAGAAGCTCCGCGAAGATGGGCAGCGAGAGGTGAAAGACTCGTTTGGTCTGAGGTGAAACCTGCAATGTCATATAAATTGCTCCTTGTTTTAGAAGTACTCGTTTAATATCGGAGCAAGTATATGCGCACGGCGGTTTGGTTGCAAGCGGCAAAGCGCCGAAAGAAGTGTGAAATTCCGGGCTTCTTTCAGCGTTTTCCCTATTTTTGGCGCAAATCAGTCCTCGCGGTACCGGTCTGCCTGATGACAGTATTCCCGGGCGGATTCCCGGTTGCTCTCGATCTCAGCCTCTGTCAGGGGACGGACCACCTTAGCGGGGCTGCCCAGGATCATGGAGCCGGCGGGAGCGTCCATTTTGCCGGTGACCAGCGCCCCGGCGCCTACGATGCAGTTATCGCCGATCTTTGCACCGTTGAGAACGGTGGCGCCCATGCCGATGAGCACGTTGTCGCCCACGGTGCAGCCGTGGACAATGGCCCCGTGGCCGATGGTGCAGCCGGAACCGACCGTGGTCTCCTCGTGCAGCACTGCGCAGTCCTGAACGTTGGTGTTGTCGCCCACTTTGATGGCACCGTCATCTCCGCGGAGGACGGCATTGTACCACACGTTGACATTCTTTCCCAGGGTGACGTCTCCCACGATGGCGGCACCGGGGCAGACAAAAACGGATTCGTCAAATTTTGGTTTTGTGATCATAAAATTCTCTCTTTCTTGTTAGGCCTGCATCAGATGGCAAAGTTTCCGTTGATAAAGACGGGGATCTCCCGGCCGTCATGGGTGGTGCCCACGATGGAGAGGTCGGCGGTGCCAATCATGAAGTCCACATGGGTCAGTGAATAGTTCAGGCCGTGGGCCTGCACCTCCTCCCGGGTCATGGACTCGCCGCCTTCAATGCACTCGGGATATGCCTCGCCGAAGGCCAGATGGCAGGAAGCGTTTTCGTCAAACAGGGTGTTGTAGAACAGGATCTTCTGGTTGGAGATGGGGCTGTCATAGGGGACCAGAGCCACTTCTCCGAAGTAGCTGGCGCCTTCGTCCACACTGATGGCGGCTTTCAGGAATTCCTCACCCTTTTCGGCGTGAGCCTCCACGATCTTGCCCTCCCGGATGATGAAATGGAACTTGTCGATGATGTTGCCGCTGTCCACCAGAGGCATGGCGGAATAGACCACGCCGTTAATGCCGATTTTCAAAGGGGCGGTGAAGATTTCCTCCGTGGGCATGTTGGCCACGAACTCCACCCCGTTTTTCATCACGGAGTTGCCGGCGGCCCAGAGATGGTCCTCCGGCAGCTGGATGGTGAGGTCAGTGCCCAGAGAATTGGTGTAGTGCAGGTATTTGAAGTGGTACTCGTTCAGCAGCTTTTTCCGGCGGCCCAGGGTATCCAGATGCTGACGCCAGGCGGAAACGGCGGTGCCGTCTCCCTGAATGCGGACGGAGCGGAGAATGGCATCCCACAGCTTTTCCATGGCCTGATCCTCCGGCAGCTCCGGGAACACGGTGGCGGCCCAGGAGGGGATGGGCACCGAGGCGATGCACCAAGGGAAGCCGTTGCTCATCTGGAGCCGGTCAAAGGTCTTGCGGAGCACGGAACCGGATTTCTGAGACCGGACCAGCCGGTCGGGGTCCACGCCCTTCAGCGTTTCCGGATCGCTGGCGGCAATGGCCAGATAGGCGGCTCCCATTTCCGCATAGCTGGTGAAAAACTTTTCGCGCCACTCCGGCGTGTCATCGAAAACGGAGGCGTCTGCCCGGAGGAACTTCTGCCGACTAAGATAGTCGTCACTCCAGTTCATGATGACCTCCCGGCAGCCTGCGTCATAGGCCGCGTCAGCACACAGCCGGGCGAAGGAGGCGCACTCCACCGGCGATGAAATGATGAGGGTCTGGCCCTTTTGAACATTCAGGCCTACTTCGATCAGTAATTTTGCATATTCCTGCAATTTTGTATCCATAAAACAGCTTCCTTTCCCGCAGCGAGGCCGCGGCTGAGATTTGACAGACGATTTATGCCTTGGGTACATTGGTGTCCTGCTCCAGACGGTCCTTCCGCATACTGATGAGCACACCGTTCATCTCCGCACCCAGAATCAATGTGAATGCCGAGAGGTTCAGCCAGATCAGCACCACGATGACGGCGCCGATGGAGCCGTAGAGCACGGAGTAGTGGGAAAAGTGGTTGGCGTAGTAGGAATAGAGCCAGCTGAGGGCCATCCAGGTCGCCAGGGAAAAGAGGGTCCCCGGCCAGATGTTTTTCAGGGGCTGAAGGCTGTCCTGGGACAGAGCGTAGAGCAGAAACAGGGCCAGAAAACTCATGAATCCCGCCACAGGGAACCGCAGCGTTACCCACAGCTCCGCCAGAAATTCCGGCAGGCGAAAATGCTCCACGGTGTACCACAGTGCCCGCTCTCCGAAGGTCATCAGAGACAGGGTCAGGGCGATGGTGACAATAAGGGTCACGGTATAGAGCAGCACCTTGATCCATTGGGTGATAAAGCCCTTGGGCGGGCCTAAATGGTAGGCTGTCCGCACGGCGGCCATCAGAGAGTTGGTGGCCCGCATGGGGAAGTAGATGGAAAACACCAGGCCGAACACCATCAGCTGGGGGCTGGGATTGTCGGTGACGTAAGTGAAGTACATCCGGAGCAGGTCCACCACTTCCTCCGGCAGAAAATCCGAGAGGACGGTCATCATGCCGGTGATGTTCAGATCCAGCAGACCCAGCAGGGCGCTGATGAAAATGAGGAAGGGAAAGATCATGAACAGCAGGTAAAAGGCCAGCGCCGCGCTCTGCATGGCCACATTATGCCGCCCGCAGCGATGGGCCATCAGTACACAGAAGCGGAGAAAACGGTTTTTCGGCAGGGTGTTGTCCCACATAGCAGTGTCTCCCTCCGGGAAGATTTTACTCCCATTTGGCCCAGACGTCCGGGCAGTAGCCCACAGTGGCCTCCTTGCCGTTGCGGACGATGGGGGTGTTGAACAGCTCCGGATATTCCAGCAGCTTTTCCTCTTGGGCGTCCGGGGTGATATAGGCCATGTAAAGCTCCTCGTACGCCCGGCATTTTGTATTCACCAGCGCCTCAAAGCCAACTTTCTGCTTGACGGATTGGTACTCCCGGGGGGATAATCCCTTTGAGGGAACGTCGATATACTGATACTTGATACGGCGCTCCTTGAACCAGCGCTCCGCCTTCTTCGAGTCAAAGGATTTGGAGGAGCCGAAGATCTGAATGTTCATAGATAACTTCCTTATTATACAGACTGGAGGGGCATTTTTATGACGGATGCGGTCAGAACATTAAAGGAATGGACCGACGCGGCCCGGAAAATCGTCTTTTTCGGCGGAGCCGGAGTGTCCACGGAGTCCGGGATCCCGGATTTCCGCAGCACCGGCGGATTGTACCATCAGGAGTGGAAATACCCTCCGGAGACTATTTTAAGCCATACGTTTTATAAAAGCAATCCCGAAGAATTTTTCCGCTTTTACCGGGCGAAAATGCTTTGCCCTGACGCAAAGCCCAACGCCGCCCACAAAAAGCTGGCGGAATGGGAGCGGGAGGGGAAGCTGCTGGCAGTGGTGACCCAGAACATCGACGGACTTCATCAGGCCGCTGGCAGCAAACAGGTCTATGAGCTGCACGGCAGCGTACACAGGAATTACTGCGAAAAATGTGGAAAATTCTACGATCTGGATCACATCCTCCACACCACAGGAGTTCCCCGGTGCGATTGCGGCGGCGTCATCAAGCCGGACGTGGTGCTCTATGAGGAGGCCCTGAATGACCGGGTCATCGACGGCGCGGTGAACGCTATCGCGCAGGCGGATCTGCTGATCGTGGGCGGCACCTCCCTGAATGTGTGGCCCGCGGCGGGACTTATCAACTATTTCCGTGGAGACCGGCTGGCCCTCATCAACAAATCCCCGGTGGCCAGGGATCTGGCGGCGGGGCTGGTCATTACGGACCCCATCGGCGAGGTTTTGTCCCAGCTCTGAGACCCGGCTTTTCCGGGCGGTTTTGCCGCCCGGAAAATTTTTTTAGAAAAACCGCAAATTCTGGTTGACATTATGGATACGAATGGCTATAATAATCAAGCAGTCTTTTTTAGGCGGTATTTGTTTGCGGCTGTGCTGGAACTGGTAGACAGGCCAGCTTGAGGTGCTGGTGTCGATTCGACGTGTGGGTTCAAGTCCCGTCAGCCGCACCAGTTTTCTCTCCGGAAAGATTGCTTATGCGCGCGAGTGGTGGAATTGGCAGACTCGCTAGATTCAGGTTCTAGTGTCCGTTACGGACGTGCGGGTTCAAGTCCCGCCTCGCGCACCAGAAAGCCCCATCGGAGTTTCTTCCGATGGGCACCCTTCGGGGATTAACTTCATATTGATATGCGCGAGTGGTGGAATTGGCAGACTCGCTAGATTCAGGTTCTAGTGTCCGTTACGGACGTGCGGGTTCAAGTCCCGCCTCGCGCACCAAACAAGAGCATCACTGTAAAGTGATGCTCTTTTGTTCTTAGGCCGGATAGGAGGCGAAATCATGACAAAGGACGAGCTGCGGGAAAAGGCCAACGATCTGCCCTTACAGCCCGGCGTCTATCTGATGATGGACAAGACCGGGAAGGTCATCTATGTGGGCAAGGCGAAAAAACTGAAAAATCGGGTGAGCCAGTATTTTCAGGACAGCGCGGCCCACAGTGTCAAGACCCGGCAGATGGTCAGTCAGGTAGATCATTTCGATACGATCTTCGTTACCAGTGAATTTGAGGCGCTGGTGCTGGAAAACTCCCTCATCAAGCGGCATATGCCCCGGTACAACATCCTGCTGAAGGATGACAAGGGCTATCCGCTGGTGCGCCTCAGCCGGGGGCGGTATCCGAAATTCACTCTGGTGAATCGACCCGCCAATGACGGCGCGAAGTACTTCGGTCCCTTTGGCGGGCGGTACGAGACCCGTCAGGCAGTGGATGCGGTATGTCAGGCTTTGCGCCTGCCCACCTGCCGCCGACAGTTTCCGCGGGACATCGGCGCGGAGCGGCCCTGCCTGAATTTCCACATGGGCCGGTGCGACGGGTTCTGCCGCCCGGAGATGCCGGAGGCGGAATATGACCGCCGGATGGAGCAGGCGGCCCAGTTGTTGGAGGGACGCTCCAAGCAGCTCCTCCGGGACATGACTGCCGAGATGGAAGCGGAGGCGGAGGCCCTGCGGTTTGAGCAGGCGGCCCAGCTGAGAGACCGTATCCAAGCCATCAGCGCCCTGAGCAAAAAGCAGACCGTCATCGCGGGACTGTGCGCCGATACGGACGTGTGGGGCGTGTTCCGGGGGGCGGGCAAGAGCGGCTATGCCGTTCTTCACATGGAAAACGGCGATCTGGTGGGCCGGGAGACGGAACTGCTGACCGCGCCTATGGAGGAATCGGCGGCGGAGCTGCTGGCGGCGGTCACGGCCCAGTATTATCTGCCGCGGGCCATTCTGCCCCATGAGATCTTGCTCTGCGTGGACACGGGGGACTGCGAGGAACTGTCCGAGGCCCTGACCCAGCGGGCAGGGCATAAGGTCTGGGTCCATGTGCCCCAGCGGGGAGAGAAGTCCACACTGGCGGATATGGCGGTCCGCAACGCACAGGAGGAGGTCCGGCGGGCCACCACCGCCGAGGAAAAAACGGCGTATACGCTGGAAGCCCTGCAAAAAATGCTGAACCTGCCCCAGCCGCCCAGACGGATGGAGTCTTTCGATATTTCCAACACCGGCGCCAGCGACATTGTGGCGTCCATGGTGGTCTATCAGGGGGCGAAGCCTTTGAAATCCGCCTATCGCCGGTTTCAGATCAAGGAGCTGACTGGTGGCCATCCCGATGACTACGGCTCCATGCGGGAGGTCCTGCGGCGGCGGCTGCAAAGGGCGGCGGACGGGGACGAAAAGTTCCTGCCCTTGCCGGATGTGTTTTTGATCGACGGCGGCGTGACCCATGCCGACGCCGTCCGGGAGGTGGCGGAGCAATTCGGCTGCACGGTGCCCATCTTCGGCATGGTGAAGGATGACCGCCACCGCACCCGGGCGCTGGTCACCCCGGAGGGGCGGGAGATCGGCATTGTGAATGATCAAGCGGTGTTTTCACTCATCGGCCAGATCCAGGAGGAGACCCACCGTTTCGCCATCACCTATCACCACCAGCACCATACCAAGAGCGCCATGCGCTCCGCACTGGACGGCGTTCCCGGTCTGGGCCCCAAGCGGCAGGCGGAGCTGCGGAAGCATTTCGGCACGGTGAAGGCCATCCGGGAGGCGGACGAGACGGCACTGGCGGCGGTGCTGCCGCAAAATGTGGCCCATACCCTTTGGATCAGACTCCATGAAAAGGAATCCACTTAAAAAAACGTCCTGCTGCCCCACGGGGCAGCGGGGCGTTTCCGCCATCGGGCGTATCCACCCCGCCTGTCGCCTGTTTTCGCAAGATTTCAGTAGAAATACCATTGTGTATTTGCCGGTAAACTGATATAATAAAAAAACCTATCGGATGAATTTCATGATTTCTGAGGGACAGGCCAGCCTGCCCCATCGGAGAATGAGGTAAGGAATGAGCAATAAGAAACTCTCCCGCCTGTTGGAGCCGAATTTAAAATTTTATTTCGCCGTTATGTTGCTGTTCGCCGTGGCGGCCATCCCTGTCAACTGGCAGCTGGCCTTGGCTGAGGGAACTCTGACCGTTCTGCTGTACTTCTATTTCCGGCAGAGCAATCAGAAGCGGCGGCAGGGCGTTTTGCAGTACATCGACTCTGTCACAGGCAGTGTGGACACCGCCAGTAAGTCCACCCTCATCAACTCCCCTCTGCCCACGCTGGTGTTCCGGCCGGATACGGGGGAGATCATCTGGAGCAACGAGAGCTTTTTGCAGCTGGCCGGCGTCCGGGAGCATCTCTTTGAGATGCGGCTTTCCGAGGCTGTACCGGATTTTCAGGTCCAGTGGCTGCTGAGCGGAAAGCAGGAAAGCCCGGAGCGGGTGGAGCTGAACAATCACCGTTTCCGGGTCTACGGCAGTCTGGTGCGCTCCCGGAACCGCACCGGCGTGCAGAGCCTGGTGGCCACCACCTACTGGGTGGAGACTACGGAGGCCGATCACCTGAAAGAAGTCTATGAAGCCAGCCGTCCCGTTGCGGCCATTCTGATGCTGGACAACTACGAGGACCTGATGAAGGCCTGCGAGGATACCCAGCGCAGCGCGGTCCTGGCGCAGATCGACGAAAAATTGCAGACCTGGGCCAACGCAGGCCAGGGCATCCTGCTGAAAACGGACCGGAATCATTACCTGTTCCTGTTTGAAGAACAGTATTTCCAGCATTTTGTAGACGAAAAGTTCTCCATTCTGGACACTGTCCGGGCGATCCGCGTGGCGGAGAATATCCACCCAACCTTGTCCATCGGCATCGGCAAGGATTCTCCCAGTATCCCGGAGCTGTACAAAAACGCCAAGCTCTCGCTGGAAATGGCACTGAGCCGGGGCGGCGATCAGGCGGTGGTGCGGAATCAGGTGGACTTCGCCTTCTACGGCGGCCGTACCAAAGCCACGGAAAAGCGCACCAAAGTGAAATCCCGCGTGATGGCCAACGCCTTCCGGGAGCTGATCGCAGACGCGGGAGAGGTCTACATCATGGGCCACTCCTTTGCGGATATGGACGCCGTGGGCGCTGCCGCGGGTATCTGCTGCGCCGCCCGGAAGCGTGGAAAGCAGGCACGGATCGTCATTGACCGGGAGCACACCGCGGCCGAGACCCTGATCGCCCGGCTGGACGCACTGCCGGAGTACAGCGACGTGTTCCTTACCCCTGCTGAGGCATTTTTGCAGATGCGGGCCGACACGCTTCTGGTGGTGGTGGATACCAACCGTCCGGACATGGTGGAAAATCCCCAGCTTTTGGAATCCTGCAACCGGGTGGCGGTCATTGATCATCACCGCCGGGCAGCGACTTATATCGAAAACGCTGCCTTCAACTTCCACGAGCCTTACGCCTCGTCCGCCAGCGAGCTGGTGACGGAGCTGCTGCAATATCTGGTGGAGCCCACCGATCTTCTGCGGGAGGAAGCGGGGGCGCTGCTGGCGGGTATTGTGCTGGATACCAAGCACTTCACTCAGCGGACCGGCGGCCGCACCTTTGAGGCGGCGGCCTTCCTGCGGCGTTCCGGTGCGGATACGGCTGAGGTCCAGCGGCTGTTCCAGGGCGATTTGAAGGATATGGTCACGAAATACGACATCATCCGCCGCGCGGAGATGTACCGGAGCAACATCGCGGTCTCCGTGGTGGAGGAGCCGGGCGTGGACCGCGTTGCAGCGGCCCAGGCGGCGGACGATCTGCTGACCCTGAAGGGCGTTCAGGCTTCCTTCGTGGTCTACGCCGCCGAGGGAGCGGTGCTGATGTCAGCCCGGTCTCTGGGCGAGATCAACGTGCAGGTGATTCTGGAGGCCTTGGGCGGCGGCGGCAACTCTACCACCGCAGGCGCACGGATCGAGGACACGGACCCGGAGAGCGTCCGTCAGCAGTTGATTGGGGTCCTGGACGCATACTTTGAAAAGTGAGGCGGCCTATGAAGGCGTTTTTGAAGGCGTATGTGGTCTGCCTGATCCTGATGGAGATATTTATCTTCTTTGGTGGGTGGATGCTGTTTGATCTCAGAGGTACCGGCATCTATCGGGCAGGCGCTGTGATCGCACTGATTCTGGCGATTGCTGTCTGCGCGTGGAGCAGCACGGCGCAAAAGGTCGAAGCGCTGGAAGCGGAGCTTCAGGAATTGAAAAAGCAAATTCATTCAGAACATTCGGAAAGTGAGGATATATAACATGAAAGTGATTTTACAGCAGGACGTGAAGGGTCAGGGCAAGAAGGGCGAGATGATCGAGGTTTCCGAGGGCTACGGCCGGAACTTCC
>ERZ1673701.1922-NODE-1922-length-17228-cov-8.688989_pt1 | contig 17228 bp, 10 predicted proteins | sample MGYA00580231_ERZ1673701 | MGnify/ENA primary metagenome ERZ1673701 (study PRJEB41218, sample SAMN15661798) | gut metagenome | host: Homo sapiens | place: Canada: London | collected 2015-08-20/2019-03-30 | study: EMG produced TPA metagenomics assembly of...
GCCGAGTGGGCCAAGGGCGTGCAAAGCAAAAAAGAGCCTTAAATCGCATCTGGTGGCCTTGTAGAGCCAAATACCCTCGTTCCCGAGGGTATTTTTTTACGATAAACTAGTAAGGCTGTACACATTTTCTTGACTGAAGGAGGACGTGTGGCAAACGAAAACGATTACGATGGCGGCGAGATTAAGATTCTCGAAGGTCTCGAGGCCGTTCGTAAGCGCCCGGGCATGTATATCGGCTCGACGAGCGCCAGCGGTCTGCATCACCTGGTGTGGGAGATCGTTGACAACTCCGTCGACGAGGCCATGGCCGGTTTCTGCACCGAGATCCAGGTGACGGTCCACGCCGACAACTCCATCACAGTCGTCGACAACGGGCGTGGCATCCCCGTCGACGAGCACCCTGTTAAAAAGATCCCGACGCTCGAGGTCGTCATGACGATCTTGCACGCCGGCGGTAAGTTCGATAACTCGGCCTATAAGGTCTCGGGCGGCCTGCACGGCGTTGGCATCTCCGTCGTCAACGCACTGTCCAAGCGCGTGGTCGTTCAGGTTCGTCGCGACGGCAACACCTACGAGATGGAGTTCTCGCGCGGCAAGACCGTCAAGAAGATGGAGGTCGTGGACACCTCGGATTCGACGGGCACCACCGTCACCTTCTGGCCCGACGACGAGATCTTCGAGACCTGCATTTACGATTTCGATACGCTGCACAACCGTCTGCAGGAGACGGCGTTCCTCAATAAGAACCTCAAAATCGTGCTGACTGACGAGCGCGAGTCTACTCCCCACGTGGAGGAGTTTTGCTACGCGGGCGGCATCATCGACTTCGTCAAGTTCCTTAACGAGGGCAAGGACGTCCCCGAGGCCTTTAAGGAGCCTATCTACATCGAGGGCAAATCGGACCCGGACGCACCTGTGGCCAAGATGGGCGAGGTCGAGGTTTCCCTGCAGTGGAATAGCGGCTACGGCGAGAACGTCATGTCGTTTGCCAACGACATCTACACCCCCGAAGGCGGCATGCACCTTGAGGGCTTCCGTACCGCGCTCACCCGCGTGATCAACGATTACGCGCGCAAGCAGAACCTGCTCAAGGAAAAAGACGCCAACCTGACCGGCGACGATGTGCGCGAGGGCCTTTCGGCCGTTATCTCGGTCAAGCTGCCCGATCCGCAGTTTGAGGGCCAGACCAAGGCCAAGCTCGGCAGCTCCTATATGCGCGCGCTGACGCTCAAGATCGTGACCGACGGCCTCGCCGACTACCTTGAGGAGCATCCTAAGCCCGCCCGCGAGATCGTCAAGAAAGCCCAGCAGGCCTGCAAGGCCCGCAACGCCGCCCGCAAGGCGCGCGAGGCGACCCGCCGCAAGAGCCTGCTCGAGACGGCGTCCCTGCCCGGTAAGCTCGCCGACTGCTCGGTGCGCGATGCCGAGCTGACCGAGCTCTTCATCGTAGAGGGCGACTCGGCAGGCGGTTCGGCCAAGGACGGCCGTCGCCGAGACATCCAGGCGATTCTGCCCCTGCGCGGCAAGATTTTGAACGTCGAACGCGTTGGTGACCATCGCGCGTTCTCGAGTGACACCATTCAGTCGCTGATTACCGCGATCGGCTGCGGCGTCACGACGAGTGCCGGCGACGGCGGCGACTTCGATATCACCAAGGCGCGCTACCACAAGATCATCATCATGACCGATGCAGACGTCGACGGTGCGCATATCCGCATCCTGCTGCTGACGTTCTTCTACAAGTACATGCGTCCGCTGATCGATGCCGGCTACGTCTATGTTGCCTGCCCGCCCATCTTTGGCATTAAGGTGCGCAACAAGATCCACTACGTGTATCCCAACGGCCGCCAGCCCGAAGACGAGATCCTGCGCGACACCATCCAGAGTCTGGGCCTGAACCCCGACGATAACGACGAGGACGGCAAGGCCAAGGACGGCAAGATTACCAAAAAGCGCAAGGGCTATACCGTCCAGCGCTACAAGGGCCTGGGCGAGATGGACCCCAAGCAGCTTGCCTCGACGACGATGGACCCCAAGACCCGCATTCTGCAGCGCGTGTCGATCGAGGACGCCGTGGTGGCGGACCGCGCCGTGCGCGAGCTGATGGGTTCCGAGGTCGGCTATCGCCGCGAGTACATCGAGAAGCATGCACATGATGCACGATTCCTTGACGCTTAAGAGGAGGTAACGTGGCAGACGATATCAACAATAACGAGGGTATGGACGAGGCCGGCGATGCCGGTATGCCCGATGATCTGAAGCGCCTGCTTGCCCGTGCTGAGCAGGGCGAGGACGGCGATCCGGACGCCTATAACCCCGATGCCGATGATGATGAGGAAGAAGACGACGACGCTGAGCTCGAGGAGAGCTTTGGCGAAGTCGATCGCGGCGCCTCGGCCGGCGAGGATATCAACGGCGGCCAGCTCCAGATTTCGGAGTTTGGCCGCGAGATGAAGCAGTCGTTCATCGAGTATTCGATGTCGGTCATCACGGCGCGCGCCCTGCCGGACGTGCGCGACGGCTTAAAGCCGGTGCACCGCCGCATCCTGTACGCGATGAACGAGAGCGGCATCTACCCCAACCGCCCACATAAGAAGTCGGCCTGGACGGTCGGCGAAGTTATCGGTAAGTACCACCCGCACGGCGATTTCGCGGTCTATGAGGCCATGGTCCGCCTGGCGCAGTGGTTCTCCATGCGCATGCCGCTCATCGACGGTCACGGCAACTTCGGTAACATCGACGGCGACGGCGCGGCGGCCATGCGTTACACCGAGAGCCGCCTGTCAAAGCCCGCCATGGAACTGCTGCGTGACTTGCAGAAGGATACCGTCGACTGGCAGCCCAACTACGACGAATCACTTGCCGAGCCCGTGGCGCTGCCTGCGCGCTTCCCCAACCTGCTGGTCAACGGCAGCCAGGGCATCGCCGTCGGCATGGCCACCAACATCGCCCCGCATAACCTCACCGAGGCGATTGAGGCCACCTGCTACCTGATCGACAACCCCGACGCCACCGTCGACGAGCTCATGCAGATCATGCCAGGTCCGGACTTCCCCACCGGCGCCATAATCATGGGCAGCGCCGGCATTAAGCAGAGCTACGAGACCGGCCGCGGCTCCATTACCGTGCGTGCCAAGGCACATGTGGAGTCCACCAAGACCGGTCGCAGCCGCCTGGTCTTTACCGAGATTCCCTACATGGTCAACAAGGGCACCCTGCAGGAGAAGATCGCCCAACTCGTCAACGACAAGCGCATCGAGGGCATCTCGGATATGCGCGATGAGTCCAACCAGAAGGGCATCCGTCTGGTCATCGAGCTCAAGAAGGGCGTCATTCCGCAGGTCGTGCTCAACAACCTGTATAAGTACACCTCGCTGCAGACGACCTTTGGCGCCAACAACCTGGCGCTCGTCAACGGCGTTCCCAAATGCCTGAGCCTGCGCGAGATGCTGCAGCACTACATCGACCACCAGGTCGACGTCGTCACTCGCCGTACTCGCTTCGACCTTAAAAAGGCCCAGGCCCGCGCGCATATCCTTGAGGGCTACTTGATGGCCCTCGACCATATCGACGAGGTCATTAGCATCATCCGCTCCTCGCAGACCGACTCCGAGGCCAGCAGCCGCTTGATCGAGCGCTTTGGCTTTACGCCCGAGCAGACCACGGCCATCCTCGAGATGAAGCTGCGCCGCCTGACCGGCCTGGAGCGCGACAAGATCCAAGAAGAGTTGGACGGCCTGCGCCGCGCCATCGCCTACTACGAGGACCTGCTGGCGCATGAGGAGAAAATCCTGGGCGTCATCAAGGAAGAGATGCGCGAGATCTCCAAGAAGTTTGGCGACAAGCGCCGCACCGAGATCAGCCAGGTTGAGAAGGACCTGGATGTCGAGGACCTCATCGCCGACGAGGATATGGTCGTGACCATCACCCACACCGGCTACGTCAAGCGTATCCCGGTTGCCGCCTACCGCGCCCAAAAGCGCGGCGGCAAGGGCGTGTCGGGCGTCAACCTCAAAGAGGACGATGTCATCGATGAGATGTTCATCGCGTCCACGCACGAGTACGTGCTGTTCTTCTCGAGCAAGGGCAAGGTCTATCGCCTGAAGGTGCACGAGCTGCCGGTAGGTACGCGCCAGGCACGCGGTACCGCGATCGTCAACTTGCTGCCTTTCGAGGAGGGCGAGAAGATCGCGAGCGTCATCAGCTGCCGCGAGTTCCCGGCCGACGAGTACCTGATGTTTGCCACCAAGAGCGGCATGGTCAAGAAGACCGTGATGAGCGCATATGATCGCAGCCGTCGCGACGGCCTGATCGCTATCAACCTGCGTGACGACGACGCGCTGCTGAACGTGCGCCGCGTGCGCGAGGGCGACAAGATTATCCTAGCCACCACCGCGGGCAAGGCGATCATGTTCTCCGAGGAGCAGGTGCGCGCTACCGGCCGCGACACCAGCGGCGTTCGCGGTATCGGCATGAAGGACGGCGTGAGCGTTCTGGGCATGGAAGTCACTAACGGCAACGGCGATCTGTTCGTCATCACCGAGCGCGGCTACGGCAAGCGCACACCGGTTGCGGACTACCCGGAGCAGAATCGCGGCGGCCAGGGCGTCTACACCATCCAAATGACCGAGCGTAAGGGTAACCTCGCGGCCATGAAGACGGTGGGCCCGCAGCACGAGCTGTTCATCGTGACGGAGGGCGCGACGGTCATTCGTGTCAAGACCGACGAGATCAGCCAGACTGGCCGCGCCACCCAGGGCGTCAAGATGATGACCGTCGACGACAACGACCGCATATGCGCCGTGGCCCGTATGACGGCAGCCAAGGAAAAACCCGAAGGCGAGGGCGCCGAGGCCGCAGCCGACACCGAAGAGACCCCAGTCGACCTAGGCGACGGCAACGACATGCCAGAGGATCTCCTCGACGAGTAAGTAGTCCTCTCCGGTCAAAAACATCAGACCCCATATATCGGCGGTCGGCGCACCTGCGCGCCGACCGCTTTTTTGAAAACCTAGGGACCCGCGTTCGCCCCGGCCGCCCGGCGGCATATGAAGTCGATCGCGAGTTCCGCACGAGCCGGAGAGCACTTAATGTGCTCTCCTTGCGAGTCAGGACTGTCCGAGCAGGCGACTTCATATGCCGCCGGGCGGCCGGGGCGAACCCCTCCCAAAGATTTTCAAAAAAGTTGTTGACGCGCGCGTAACGACTCGTCTAATATATCCCTTGCGCGATGGACCTGTAGCTCAGTTGGTTAGAGCGTCCGGCTGATAACCGGGAGGTCACAAGTTCGAATCTTGTCAGGTCCACCACTTTCTTTCGCAATAAACACCCCAGCGAGAGCCGAGTCGCCGCTGGGGTGTTTATTACTGTCTCCGTGGGGGTTTAGCTCAGCTGGGAGAGCGCGGGCTTTGCAAGCCTGAGGTCAGGGGTTCGATCCCCCTAACCTCCACCATGATGGACCTGTAGCTCAGTTGGTTAGAGCGTCCGGCTGATAACCGGGAGGTCACAAGTTCGAATCTTGTCAGGTCCACCATCAAAACTGTGAAGAGCCCTGGGGCATTGCCTTGGGGCTTTTTTCTTGTCTGCGATAAATCTCATTTTGGTTTTGTGTGCTGTGCGAAAGATTGGGTAGTATAGCTATTCAATGCGGTGGAGCTGCCGCGTGTTAACCGCTACGTACCGGAGGTGTTCCATGGTTCGTGTCGACATAGAGACCATCGTCATGGCCGCCGGTCCCGTGCCATCGCTTATCGTGCTTCGCGAGCGCTGCAGCAAATCGGACTCGCCCGCGCCGCTGCGTTCCCTTTCCATTCAGACTGGTTCGTTTGAAGCCGCTGCCATCAGCCGCGGCATCGATAGCGGCCGCGCCGAGCGCCCGATTACCCATGACCTGTTGCTCGATACTGTTGGCGCCCTGGGCGCCAAGCTCGAGCGCATCGAGATCGTTCGCGCCGAGCCGCCGGTGTTCTACGCGACGATCGTCGTACTGGCCGATGGTGACGAGCGCAAGATCGACGCCCGCCCCAGTGATGCCATTGCCCTTGCCGTGCGCAGCAATGCCCCCATGTTTGTGGAGGACGACATCATGAATCGCCTGGGCACTGTTTCTACCCACGTCGAGGAAGTCGACGACGAGCAGGAGTTCGAGAAGTTCGACGAGTTCGTCCATACGCTCTCCCCCGATGACTTCTAAATGCGGGGCGTCCAGGTTGCGGAGCGTTCGCTGATGGCCGGCGGGATGTCGGCTGAAGCGGCTGCAATCGCCCGCGAGGCCCAGATGCGCTCGGAGGCTTCTGAGGCGGCTCGCATTGCCTATGTGACGCAGGCCCGCACGCTTCGCGAACGCCGCGGCTCGTTTATCAAGATGGTTGTCATCTCCGCCCTTGTTGCGGCAATCTGCTCGCGCCTTCGTGGTACAGTTGGTGCGCTTGGGTTTTCGATCTCTACGGGCCTGGTGATCTGGGACGTGGTCGATGCGGTCATGCTGACCAGTCAGATCAAGGTACTCGACAAGCGCGCGATGGATATGATGCGCGCCCGCGACGCTGCCGCTAAGATCGCTGCTGAGGCACAAGAACTGTAACGACGCCAAACTCGATGGGAAGGTCTAAAGATGGCACAGGATATGCAGGACGCCGGTAACGTCTCCGCCGAGCTCGACGCCATGGTGTGCGATCTGATCGGCGCGTTCTTGGACGACCTTGCCGCCGGTGAAAACCCTGGCGTGGTCGTGGCAATTGAGGACGCCGCTTCCAACCGTTATCTGGCGGCGCTCGATGAGGATGGCGAAGAGGCGTGCCTCGAGGCGGCCACCAACTTTATCTCCGAGCACAAGATGGGTCTTAAGGACGAGGGCCTGGGCCGTATCGCTCGCTATGCCATCGGCTACACCGGCTGCGTCGAGATTGACGGCGGCTATCACGATGCTCTGCTCGTGAGCTTCTTTGAGACTACGCTCGAGAGCGGTTTTTCGGCATATGTGCTGTATGAGGGCATGGGCGCCGGCGATGGTTTTATGTGGAGCGACCCTGAACCTGCAGGTGAGGAAACCCCTCTCATCTAAAATCGCTAAAATAAACGAGTTTTCGGTAAAAGGCTCAATATTCCCGCTGAGCGTTGTATCGCTGGGCGGGCCGCATACGCGTGCCGGTTGTATATAGATAGAAGATAGGGGAACTACATGCGCGTAGACAATCTGAGGAACATCGCCATCATCGCTCACGTCGACCACGGCAAGACGACGATGGTCGACAAGCTCCTGCGTGCCACGGACGCCTTCCGTGCCAACCAGCAGGTCGAGGACCGCGTCCTGGATTCCAACGACCAGGAGCGCGAGCGCGGCATTACGATTCTCGCCAAGAACATCTCTATCGAGTACAAGGACGTCAAGATCAACGTCATCGACACCCCGGGCCACGCCGACTTCGGCGGCGAGGTCGAGCGCGTGCTGCGTATGGCCGACGGCGCCCTGCTGCTGGTCGACGCTTTTGAAGGCCCCATGCCCCAGACCCGCTTCGTACTGCGTCACGCTATCGACACCGGCCTTAAGATTATGATCGTCATCAACAAGATCGACCGTCCGGGCGCTAACCCCGAGAAGGCCTACAACGACTGCCTCGACCTTATGGCCGACCTGGGCGCCACCGACGACCAGCTTGAGTTCGCCATGGAGCACGTGGTCTACGCCAGCGCCATGAACGGCTTTGCCCGTCTTGACCCCAACGACGGCAACATGGACATGTATCCGCTGCTCGATATGATCATCGACGACATGCCCGCGCCCGAGGTTGACGAGAACGCCCCGCTGGCCATGCAGTGCGTGACCATCGACCACTCCAACTTCGTCGGCCGCATCGGTATCGGTCGCGTGTATTCCGGCGCCATTCACCAGGGCGACCAGATTCTGGTTGTGAAGAACGACGGCTCCAGCGCCACCGCTACCGTCAAGCAGCTCTTTACCTTCGACTACCTGGGCCGCACCGAGTGCCAGGAAGTCGGCGCCGGCGATATCGCCGCTGTCGTGGGTATTGAACGCACCGATATCGGCGATGTCTACACCGACCCCGAGAACCCCGTCGAGCTCGAGCCCATCGAGATCGACCCGCCGACCCTGTCCATCGTCTTTGAGGCTTCGACCTCCCCGCTCGTCGGTCGCGACGGCGACATCGTGGGCGCCCGTCAGCTCAAGGAGCGCCTGTTCAACGAGGCCGAGAACAACGTGACCATGAAGATCGAGGAGCTCGAGGACAAGAGCGGCGTCGAGGTCTCGGGCCGCGGCATTCTGCACCTGTCTGTTCTGATGGAGTCCATGCGCCGCGAGGGCTTTGAGTTCCAGGTCGGCCGTCCCCGCGTCCTGTTTAAGAAGGACGAGAACGGCAACAAGATGGAGCCTGTCGAGCAGGCCGTCGTTGAGTGCCCGGACGAGTACTCAGGCAAGGTCGTTGAGGTCTTCGGTACCTCCGGCGGCATCATGACGAGCATGGACACCTCGGGCATCGTGACGCACCTTGAGTTCAAGATCCCGACGCGTGGCATCATGGGTCTCAAGAACCGCATCATGAACGTCACCCACGGCGAGGGCGTGTTCTACCACACCTTCCTGGAGTACGGTCCTTACGCCGGCGAGATCGGTAACCGTCAGAACGGCGCAATGATCTCCATGACCACCGAGAAGGCCGTTGCCTATGCTCTGGGTACGCTGCAGGAGCGCGGCCAGCTGTTTGTTGAGCCGGGCACCGAGTGCTATGAGGGCATGATCGTGGGCGAGCGCAGCAAGGCCGGCGACATGGTCGTCAACATCGCTCGCACCAAGAACCTGGGCAACCAGCGTTCCTCGACCTCCGATATCTCCGTCCAGCTGGTGCCGCCCCGCACCTTCTCGCTGGAGGAAGCGCTGGAGTACATCGCCGACGACGAGCTGGTCGAGATTACTCCCAAGAACATCCGCCTGCGCAAGCGTCTGCTCAATGCTACCGACCGCAAGAAGGCTGCCGTTCGCGCCGGCCAGGTCAACAAATAAGTGCCGGGCTTTATAGCGTCTAACAAGAAAGGGCGTCGACCGCAATGGTCGGCGCCCTTTTTGGTGCAAGGGGACAGGTTACTTTGCACCACGGTGGAGGAGGTTATCCCCCGAGCGGCTTTCCAGCCAAAGTAAAGTTGTTTAAACATATACATAATTCCACAGGATATAACCGCTTTGATACAAAACCGTTAACAGATAAATATCAACTGGTATTACATTAAAAGACCTCTTTACCAGCGGTTTACATGACTGTTATCTATATTGTATTTTATGCATTGTGGCATAGACGAACCGTCTTAGAAGTTGCCCCCAATGGGTTCTTGCAATGCGCTAGGTAGGTTCTCGTAGATGTTGGGGCTTGTGTTCGATCCGACGATTCGCCGTATTCCACACTGTGTTGTAGGAATTAAGGGACAACTATGGACGCACACCGCTCACGGTCGCTGGGTATGGCGACCCTGGTCTTTATTTTAATTAGCCTTACCGCTGCAGTTTTTCACGGCGCAGCCCCCGTGCGCGCCGAGGATGCGACGACGCCGACGCCGATTGTGATTGATGAGAATACGGCGGACGTTACGGTTGGGCTGTATGCCGATAAGGAACGTCAGCAGCCTTTCGGTAAAGAGAGCTCACCCTCGATTACGACAGCCGATACTATCTACGGTTCTATGGAGGCTCATTTTTATGAGAATTGTGGGCCTACACCTGAAAGGCTTGAGGCGATCTATACCTTTCCCAATTCGATTGCTGTGGAGAACAACGAGGGCGGTGTCTTATGGACGGACGATACCGAGAATGCACAAAGGATGGGAACTTGGTACATAAAGGATAACAAGTTCGTTTTTAATTACGATGACAGCTATCTCAGCGGCCATCCCTCTTCGCTCTATGTGCGGATCAATTTCGAGTTTACGCTCAAAGACAAAGATGTAGATGACGGCAAAAAAGCCGAACTGAAATTTCCAGGCGTTGGCGAAGCTGTGCCGATTAAGATTCAAGATGGCGCAGTTGAGGGAAGTAAATCGGGTATCTTTTCTCAGGATAGCAGTACTGGAATTGCCAAGATAACTTGGACTATTATTCTGAGTGTTACGTCGCACGCAACGGATGTAAAGCTGATCGATACGCTCGGCGACTACCTGGACTTTGACCAAAGCAGCTTCAAGCTCGATGGAAATCCTCTTGGTTCGTCCGTGAGCATCGAAGAGCGAACTGCAATATTGTCGCTAGGTAACCTTTCTCAGGGCGACCATACCGTTACCTACGAAACGACAGTTAGCAAGAACTTGTCTCTTTCTAATGGCACACCTACGCAAGGTAGGAATAGCGTACAAGCAACTTGGGGAAAAGCAAATCCCCAACAATCTCTTACGATTAACGGGGTGTCGGAACCGTTTCAATACGACATGATTCAAAAAGGGGCTGGCTCCGGAACATCGTCTGTCATCACTTGGAAGGTTGTGCTCAACAGGGGATCTCTCAAGGCCGATATGTCTGGCTACGCCTTTACCGACAAGCTCGATGGCAAGCAGGATTATATTGGCAACTACAAGGTCTACAAGGGAGAGACCGCCGATGAAAAACAAAAGATTGATGAGAGAACGCTGAGCGAGTCAGGGGATTCATTTAGCTATACGTTTAATCCAAAAGAGGGCGACCGGTATGCGACCTATTGCATCGTCTATCAAACCAAGCTGAAAGATGAGAAATCCTACGAAAAGGTAAGCAACACGGCAAGCGTGAAAAAAGAAGGTTCAGATCAGCCCTCCGGAGAAAGCACCGCATACTACAACCGTCCTTGGACGGGCAAGACCATTCGTAAAACACTGCTTAATCCGGATGAGGCATCTCGGACCGGAAAAGCAACTTGGCAATTACGCGTAGAGCTCCGTGATTACGTAAATGCGAAAAACCCAACATCCGTTCTTATCAAAGATACCATGCTGGCGGCTTGGAAGCAGACTATGGGGCCGGATACCTCCGATGGTCCTTCACATGTAATTACCATCGGGGATACCAAGCTGGACCAAGGTCCCGATTGGAAGTTTGAGGGAGGCGCAGATCTGTCGCAGAAAAGCAACCAACATAACTGCAATATCCGAATAACCAATATGGATAAAGTCAAAAAAGCACTGGATAAAGACCCTGAAGTGGTTATTACGTATAAAACGGTGACCGACGCACTTCCTGGTTGGTACTCTAACTTTGCCTCTGTTGATGGGTTTAGCGGCTATTCTGATTACGTTTTTTACTATATTGAAAGCGAAACGAAGCCTTCGGTAGAGAAGAGCGTAAAAATAAATGAAGATGGTTCGCAGGCACGGTGGGATGAGGCGTTTGATTGGAAACCAGTTGATGGCTCGAACGACAAAGGTGCGTGGATTGTCGACTGGACGGTCTATGTCAATCGAGTTAAGATTCCTGCCGATGAATCTTATGGCGCGGGCAAGCTTAATGGTAAAGATGTCGTTGTTAAAGATGAGCTTCCTGATGGAATGAGTTATATCCCCTGTTCGGCTAAATATTCTTTGTATTCAAATCCCTACGAGACGGCGGTGCCCGGCCGCGAATGGGAACATGAGAGAGAAAAAACCGAGGCTTCGGGTGTCTTGCTGACGCCTGCCGTTGATCGTCGAGAGGTTACGTTTTCGATTCCAACGGAAAAGTTGAGTAACAATACAGGCTATGTGAAGCTGACGTATGCAACTGCTGTCAAGAGGTCAGTGGTCGACACGTCAAAGAACCTCGGCGAGCTTACGAACTCGGCGAGTGCGAGCTCGGATAATAAGGATTTTAAGGCGGGCTCTGATACCGTACAGATCAAGAACGACGTATTGTCAAAGACCGGTGCGTCAGTAAGTAATAGTAAACGAATTCACTACACGATTTTTGTTAATGAATCGGCGCTAGACCTAAAAGACGGAACCGACTACCTCGATCTATATGATGTGATGGATTCTAAGTGCACGTTTATCCCCTCGTCGCTTAGCGTATCTGAGCGCGATAACGGCGAATGGCGTGTGCTGACAAAAGAAAAATACAGGACGGCTCTTGATCTCTTTGTCGGAGGCGCTGGAAAGCAGCAGCGATTGACGTTGAGGCTTCCCGATGAGAAATATCTGAAAGTAGAATATGAAGTTCTGTCCGGTGAGTCTGGTACAGTTTCCCTTTCCAACGAGGCACAGCTTGAAGGTATTGCAGGCGGGTATGTGAAACACGAACGTGAATATGACATAGATGCCGGCGCATCGGGAGGCGGAACGGGGCACGGCATTGTGGTCCACAAAGTGGATGAAAAGGACGTTACCGCGCCGTTGGCTGACGCTACGTTCACACTCTATGCGATTGACATGGATAAGGCGCAGGACAGTGCCGGCGTTGAGGGCGCAAAGACGTTTTTTTCTGACGGAACGACTGGCCCTGACGGAAGTGTGACTTTTGGAACGAGTTCGGGAACGAGTTCGGGCGCCATGGCATCCTGCAAGCTTTACTGCCTCGAAGAGACGACGGCGCCTCCTGGATATCGCGCCGCCCAACCAACATGGATTCTGCTCAAGGGCAGCGCGGACGACGGGCAATACGAGCAAGCCATGAATACGGCGAAATCTTTGCTTGGTGCCAATACGGAGATAACGTCAGATGCAGAGATTTGGGTGTATGACGCGCCCCTTGAAGGCAAAGCGACGATAAAAGCAAAGAAAGTGCTTAAAGGCGGAACCTTCAGGGAAGGTCAGTTCTCGTTCGCGCTCAAGGACGCCGAGGGCAAAGTGCTCCAGACGGTGACCAATAATGACAAGGGAAATGTCTCCTTTGACGTCAAGTACAACAAGGCGGGAACCTATACCTACACCATCTCCGAGGTCGAGCCCGAGGGCGCCGTCGACCATGTTAAAGATCACATCACCTATGACAGGACCGTGTACAACGTCACGGTTAAGGTAACTAATGGCACGGACCAGCTCAACGTCGTAGTTACCTATGGCAAGGGCTCTCAGGATCCGCCAACCTTTACCAACAAATACTCGACCACGCTTCCCGAGGCGGGCGGGGCTGGCTTGACTATGACGTATTTGGCTGGCGCATCGTTGCTGTGCTTTGCCGCGACGTGGATGCATGCTCGCCGCCATCGCGATCAAGATCGAGGTGGTCGCCGTGAGTAGGCTTAGCCGCCGCTTGTTGACCGTCATGATGGTGGCCATGATGGCTATCCTTGCTTTTGCAGTGTCGCCCGAGACGGTCCGTGCTGCCGATGCCGGGGTCATCACGATTAGCGGCGACGTCGCGACGCAATACGATGCGTACCAGCTCTTTTCGGCAACTGTTGCCGATAAGGCCGGCTCCGATCAAAAGGTTGCGACGGACTTGGCGTGGGCGAATGATGCCGTTTGCCAGGCCGTTCTCCCTGTGCTTCATGATGCGGGGCTTGATAGCTCGGCATCGACGGCGCAAGCGGCAGCCGAATGGATGAATGCCGACGGACGCATGACGACTGCGCTGACGGCAAAACTTGCCCGCGCAATTGTCGAAGCAGGCGCCGCCTCCGTGGGCCTTAACGCGGGCACGGCGGCCGAGCTGCCCTGTGGCTACTGGCTCATCGTTGTCGACGACGACGCCATCGCTCAGGGCGAGGCCGGCACCGCGCCGATCATGGCCCTGGTCGGCGGCAGCGCCGTCACCGTCAAGCCCAAGGCCGCGACGCCCAAGGTGGCCAAGCACGTGCTGGAGGACAGCACCGCCGCATGGGGCAAGGCCGCCGACGCCACGGTCGCCGACGACCTGTACTGGCGCCTCTCTGCCACGGTCCCGGCCGGGCTCACGGCCTACGACGCCTATACGGTGCAGTTCGTCGACACCATGAGCGTGGGGCTCGACCCCTCCAAGGTCGCCACGAGCATGCGCATGTACGTGGCGGCGGGCGCGGACGGCGGCTTCGATGTGGTCGCATGTGAGGGCGGCAACGTCAGCTCGACGCCGGCTAAAGGGTGGACAGACATAACTTCACGGTGCAAGGTCTCGGTCGAGGGCAATGCCTTCACCGTGCGTACCGGCGACCTCATCGCCGCGCTCGGCGGGGCAGACGCCTTTACCTCGGGCGCCCGCGTGGTCGCTGTCTACAATGCGCCGTTGGGGGGCCAACTGCAATCGAGGCGCTACCAAGGGCAATCCCAACGAGGTCTTCCTGCGTTACCCGCGCTCTCCCCTCGCCGACCAGTCCGGCGACGCCGGATTCACCCGCACGCCGAGTGACGATGCGACGGTCTACACCTGGGGACTCAGTCTGATCAAGCGCTCAAGCTCGGACGATGAACCGCTCGCGGGCGCCAAGCTGCGCATCATCGATGACCGCGGGCGCATTCTAACGACCGACGGCGCGTGGTCGACGGATGCCGGCGCGTGCGTCACCACCGGCGCAGATGGCCATGTGGAATTGAACGGTGTGGACGCGGGTGTCTACACCGTCGAAGAGGTCGCGGCTCCCAAGGGCTACACCGCCTTTGAGGGCAAACGTGCGGTGACAGTTACGGCCGAGGGCCTGGACGTTAAACAGGTAGCAGCAGCGAAGCCCGAGGTGACCGTGTCGGCCGAGAGCTCCCTACGGGTTGATACCGCCGATGCCGGGACGGGTTCGATTGAGCTGTCGGTGCTCAACACCCCAAGCAAAGAAGCAAGTCGAAGCTTTATGCCCTCGACGGGAGATAGAGCGTTGGTGCTGGTGGCGGTTTTGGCTGTCATCGGAGTGGCGGTTATTGTTGTCGCGCTCGTCATCAAGCGGGGAGGAGGTCGCCGTGAAAAATAATTGCCCCCCTTGTTCAATGGCGTACTGCCTCCGTAGCGAGTGACGCGCAGGTCCATCGGCCTGATGATCATTGGTTTTGAAAAAGTTACTAGAGAACCCTCCAAGAAAAGCGGGGCACCCGGTCGATGCGATCGGGTGCCCCGCTTCGTTTGTTGGTGCAAAGTAACCTGACCCCTTTGCACCACCACAAAGGTGCTTGGCATCTTTGTGGTGGTCGGCGGCTAAGCGGTGGGGAGTCCTGGCGTGTTAGCTGGCTGCTGCGGTTTGAGGTGGGCGTTGCGCCAGATGATTTGGATGATGTAGCCGAGTGTAAAGACGAAGGCCACGCCGCTGATGAAGTCGCCTACGAGGGGAAGCCCCGTGAGGGCGCCTGCGATCACGCCGCCCACAGCCGCCATGGCGTAGCGGTTCTGGCTGTTTCCGACCATGCGCGCGATCGCGCACCCCGCAAAGGCGCTCGACACCAGTGCGATGCCAATAACACCGCACAAGAGGGCTCCGGCAAGCGACAGACCAGCGATAGAGATAATCAGCAGTAGGACGGCGGGGACGATAGCAATCGTGCTCAGAAGACCGCTCACCCACAGGGGCATGGGGCGCTGGTGGAGCATGCCGGCGGCGCTGGCGGTCGCGCGCGGAAAGACGAGCTCGAGCAGCAGAGCGACAAAGCAGGTCGAGAGTGCCGCGGCGACGATACCGCCGATGACATCGTTAACGGTGGAAGTATCCTCGTTCTCGGTGCGGTCGATCTTGAGCGCGCCTACCTCGGCTCCTGCGGCACGCTCGGGGTCCTCGGAGACGTGCGCGTTCACGGTGCCGGTGATGTGGGCGTCCTTGCCCAGGATGAGCTTGTCGGCCCAAACCTCGACATCGCCCTCGACGGTGCCATCGATGGTCACCGTATCGCCCGCAAGCGCTGCCGACTTGGTAGAGCCGCGCAGGGCAACCGTCTCGCCTATCGCGTAAAAACAGTTGGCGGTGCTGTCGGAATTGAGCACAACGTGCTGACCGACGACCGTGACGCTGCCATCAACCGTGGTCTTGGCGATATCGATAGTGCGTGCCGCCAAGCGGACGGCGCCGCCCACCGTGCAGTCGCGGATAGAGAGGGTATCGCCCGCGGCGATGATATCGCGGTCAATGGACGCATCGTTCAAGTTGAGGGCCTGGCCGGCCCAGTACAGGTCACCTTCGACGCCGGACGAATTGGCGTCATTGTCGGTCGCAAGTACGTTGCCTGCGGTGTCCGTGCCGGCGAACGACGCCGTGGGAAGTGCGGTGAGCGCGAGCGCGATGAGCGCGAATAAGATCGTGATGCGGCCCCACGCTTTACGGCGTTGGGTCGACGGGAATTGATTACAGGGCATAGTGAATCCTTCGTCAGATGCTCGACATGCACCTAACAGGGTACCCAACGCGTGGGCGCTCTAAAAGAACCTCTCGGTTGCATTTCGAAGGATGAGCCCGCGCCACCTACTTTTTGCGGTGCAAAAAGCGTGCGATGTCATCCTCGGTGGGGCTTTTGATATCAAAGCGCAGCGACAGCCAGCGTAGTCCCATGGTCACCACGACGCAAACGACCAGTGCGACGACATTGCTGACCAAGCCGCTCATGACAAGGCAAACATAGCTTGCCGATCCGGCGATGGCCGCGATGGCATAGAAGTTGGTGCGCTGGAAGATACCCGGCACCACACCCATAAAACCATCTCGCAGCATGCCGCCGCCCACCGCGGTAAAAAAGCCCATCATGATGCACACCGCCGGCGCAAAGCCGTAGACCAGCGCCTTGTCTGCGCCGGTTGCCGCATAAATACCCACCGAGATGATATCGAGCAGGGGAATGAGCTTTTCGGGCTTGTCGACGATTGCCGGGAAGATGTAGATGATGGCCGCGGTGGCGATGGAGAGCGGGAGCGCCATCGGTTGGTTGAGGATGTAGACGTTGCCCACCTGCAGCGTCATATCGCGCAAAAGACCGCCGCCCAGTCCACAGACCACGGCGAGCGCGACGGCGCCCACCAGGTCGAGTTTGTGCTCGCGTGCGACCAACACGCCCGAGATCGATGCCGCGACGACGGCGAACATCTCGAGCCAAAACGGGATGGCAACCATGGCATCCGAGGCGTGTGCGGTAACGATCATAGCGGCGGCAACGGGCAAGATGGGGTCCTTTGAGTAACGGGTTTAGACAATGCCCGTACATAGTACATGTTCGGCGCCGATTGCGACCCTATTGCTCGGCAAACGGTCGGGACTGGGTACGGTCATAGGTTCCATGTTTGGGGATCCGGGTTGATGCTGAACGCGATGGGGGCGTGGTCGAATAGGAGGGATGTCCAAATTTTGAGCTCCGCTCAAAATTTATCCGGTCGGCTTGCGCCGACCGCGCTGCGCTAAAAACGCGCC